>Ga0164296_1004185_pt1 | contig 13220 bp, 5 predicted proteins | sample GEODES057metaG_FD_113533 | JGI IMG/M metagenome (GOLD analysis project Ga0164296, IMG submission 113533) | Dystrophic lake water microbial communities from Trout Bog Lake, Wisconsin, USA - GEODES057 metaG | ecosystem: Environmental > Aquatic > Freshwater > Lake | place: USA: Trout Bog Lake...
TACCGGACCATTGTGGCTTAACCGTTTGTAGTTGATACCTGTCCTCAGTAAGTCCACACAACAAACCCCCTCGCGAATGCATCATCACCGCTCATGCAGGCTTCGCCAGTGGCGCCGCCTGCACTCCTGGCCGTGTCTGGCACCTTCCACATTGCACCCATGCAGTGTTTCACAGGAGTCCACTTGCGCCACTTCTACAGGTTGCTCTCGTCGCGCGCCACGCTCTGGTCTGAGATGGAAAAGGCAGACGACCTGCTGCTGAGCGCAACGGCAGCCACGAGACGACTAAGTGCAACGACGCAAACCGTGTTGCAACTGGGAGGCAGCGACCCGACACGACTGGCAAAAGCCGCCAAGCTCGCTGTGGGCGCACACCGTCATTCCATAACTGAGCTCAACCTGAACTGCGGCTGCCCGTCGATTGAGGCTGGGGGCGCCGACTTTGGTGCAGCGCTTATGCGGCAGCCTGCCCTTGTGGCGGCCTGCGTCTCATCGATGGCTGACGCTTCCTCCCTGCCGGTGAGCGTGAAATGCCGTGTTGCTGCTCATGAGTCACTCTTGCCCGGCGGCATGTTGCCCGAGGACAAGTACGAGGCGTTACATGCGTTTGTGGACAGAGTCAACTCCACCGGCGCCTTGGCGCATGTTGTGCTTCATGCCCGCGCCGCGGTGCTCACTGGCCTCAGCCCCGCAAAGAACAGGCAGGTGCCTGCGCTGCGCTACGACTACGTAGAGCGCCTCGCGCAAGACTTCCCGCGTCTGCGGGTGACTCTGAATGGGGGCGTGAATGATGCTGCCGCACTGAAGACGCACCTGGCGAACCCCCGCATCGCAGGTGTCATGGTCGGACGTTGGATGCTTCGCCGCCCTCTGGATCTATACGACATCCATGAGACGTGTCTTGGTGGCGGTGGCACTTCACTACACGGTAAATCTGCGGCCGTAATGAGCTACGCACAATATGCGGTTGACGTGCTGAGCAGGCCCGGGCCATCAGAGCTGGCGCCTGTTGTCTCCGAGGTCCTATGTCCGCTGCTCCTCGTTTCTGCGCAGCTCCAGGATGACTGGGCGGCTGTGGACGAATGGCCTCCTCCAGACCTTCCGCCGCTCACGGCTGCCGTCTGCAACGCTGCTGCTCACGTGCTTGACGTCGCGACGCGCGGCGCGGTCTCCCTGGCGCAGATCGCAATCGATGATGCTGGACCGGGCTCGCTTCGCAAGCTGGACAGAAGCATGGCGGCTGCGTGCGGCAAGAAAGTGCACGCGAAGCTTCTTCGCAGCCGGCGGGAGTCGTGACAGGAATCGCAGAATGCAGAACGCATGAATTGGCGCGTGCTATCCGAATCGGATGGACGATTCAGTGATGACCTGTCATTTCCCCCGTCGCTTCGCCCGACTCTTAGGTGGCCGCGTCATCGCTAGGCAAACAGCCGCCCCTCCTCACAACTGGACTGTCTGTGTCGACACAGATGGAAAGCCCCGGAGACGAAGGTGATGTGCCTGCCGTGCTGTCCCCGGACATGCTGGCGCTGCTCGCCTCCATGGGCCTGGGCGCCGCGCCTGATGAGACGCTGCAGAGGCTGCCGAACGGAGACCCGGTGCGCCAACTCGCAGCCATAGAGGAGCTGACGGCCACCCAGCCGGGACTGGCATGTGGCGTGCTCGCCCGCGACGGCGTCGTCAGACTGGACGGCTGCCTTTCCGCGCAGCTGTGCGCCGCCTGCGCTGCGACAGTGGACATGCAGCTGGCAGTTGCCCGCAAGGCTGGCCTCGACGGCTACGGAGACGGGGGCCAAGGCTTTGGCAACGTGGACAGCCCCACCCACCGCTGGGACATGCTGGTGGACGCCAAACCGCCCTTTGACGATTCGCTGCGGTACTTGCTGGGGGACGGTCCGCTGCACTTGCTGTTTGACCAGCTGTTTGGCGGACTCGACGCCCCCTTCCACGAACTCGCTTGCCTCGTCAGCGATGCGGGAGCCGAGAGCCAGCGGGTGCACCCAGACACCGTGGCGAGGGGCGCAGCCGGCTGCCCGCTGTACACAACTTTTGTTGCTCTTACGGACGTGGACCCGTCCATGGGGTGCACGCACTTCATCCGCGGTTCGCACACTGAAGAAGCGCACCACCGCCTGAGGCACGGGCGGGACGCATTTCTTTCGGGCGCAGAGTACTCCCGGGCATCGCTGCGGTGTGGCGATGTCGTTGTGATGGACAGCCGCGTCTGCCACCTGGGCGACGCCAACGAGAGCCGCCGGCGGAGCTTGTTCTACTTCACGCTGATGAACCCCGAGTTTGAAGACGCGCCGGCAGGCAGCAAGCTGGCAGGGCTGAGCCTTAACCTGCACCAATACGCGCTGCCCCCCGCTGTGGCGGTGGCGCATTGAGTAGACACATGTGTCATTGCGAGTCGTCAATGACGTGATGCTGGGCCGATCAGCTAATGCTCAGTGGTGAGTCATCCGGAGCCATCCCCGATGACCTCTATCAGTGATGACCTGTCATTTCCCCCGTCGCTTCGCCCGACTCTTAGGTGGCCGCGTCATCGCATCGTTGATTGCAGGCGCCGAATGGCAAGCACAACTGCCAACACGCAGCTGCTAGGCTCCACCCGCGTCTCTAGCCGCCACACCACCGCACGCCGGTCCGTTGCTGCGTCTGCCTGCTGCAGCCAGTCGCAGCGTGCAGGCAGCCTGTCCGCCAAGTTGGCGCTTGGAGGACGGAGCGCCCAGGCACTGCGCACAGCTGCCTTCCTAGGCTCTGCCTCTCCGCTGAGCGCTGCCCGCCGCGGCGCGCTGTCAGTCTTCGCAGGCAAGAAGGTGCTGATTGTGAACACGCCGTCGGGTGCACACGGTGTGTTGCGCCACTGCAGCGCGACTTTGTCGCAGATACAAGGAACCTGATGCCTTGTGGGACCCCTTCTGTTTGCCTTGTCTCCCCCGCCAGCGCCGCTGGGCTTCTACCTCGCCAAGCAGCTGCAGGCTGCGGGCCACAGCGTGACCATCATGACATGTGCGTGCAACACACGCAAAGCTAGGAGTGTCGCTGGTTCACGGGGATCCACAACCCACAACTCATGCTTGCCTTCGCGCCTTGTTTGCGCAGCGTGCGCCGCTGACAGCGACAAGCTAAAGAAGCCGCCGTTCGCGTACTGGGGCGAGCTCACGTCCGCGGGCGTGTCTGCCGTGTTCGGAGACTCCGTTTCGGCTGCCATCCCTGCGGGTGCCACCTTCGACGTTGTCGTTGACAACAACGGCAAGGATATGGACGCCGTCGGCCCTGTGATCGAGGCTGCGAAGGCGGCCAAGGCTGAGCAGTTCGTGTTCGTGTCCAGTGCGGGCATGTACAAGACGTCGGACGAGGTGCCCTTCTTGGAGGGTGACAAAGTCAAGGAGGACGCTGGCCACGCGCTGGTGGAGGAGGCGCTGCGCAATGGCAGCATGAAGTGGGCGTCATTCAGGCCGCAGTACTTGACCGGTGCGTCGCCAGAACGGACGCTCAAAGACGTCGTCCAAAACAACTGACCTGCAGTTTCTTATTGTCACGCGCGCGCAGGCTACGGCAGCAACAAGGACTGCGAGGAGTGGTTCTTCGACCGCATTGCTCGTGGACGCCCGGTTCCCATCCCAGGGTCGGGCGTGCAGCTGACGGTGGTGGCGCACTCAGAGGACATTGCGGCCATGATTGCTCTGGCCATCACCAAGCCGGATGTTGCGAACGGAAAGATCTTCAACGCCGTGTCTGATCGCGCCGTGTCCCTCGACGGCATGGCGCGCATGTGCGCCAAGGCGGCGGGCATGGCAGACAAGCTGAAGATTGTGCACTACGACCCCAAGAAGGCGGACGTGGATGTCAAGAAGGCGTTCCCTTTCCGCCCCGTGCACTTCTACTCCGAGCCCCGCAACGCCCGGACGCTGCTCGGCTGGGCGCCAAAGTGGCGTCTGGAGGATGCGTTGGCGGAGCGGTGGGCGTTCTACCAGAAGAGCGGTCGCGCGACCAAGGACAAGGCTGGCCAGTTTGATCTTGATGACCAGATCATATCGAAGGTGTGAGTGATGTTCGAGTGTCAATTTTATTAATGGGTGGTTGTGAGGACTTTCAGTCTCCAAGCACCGCATCCATGATTGAGCCACACAAACCACCGTCGGCGGTTGCAAACAGGAGTGCCCGCCCGCACGGGCTGAGCGCTGCGCACGTCACATGGCCCGCATCCCGAGGCGGCGCAGTCTCCGCCACGGGCTCCAGCGTGTGGAGTGCCAGGACGGTGACCTCGCTCTCGCTGGCAGTGATGAGCCATCGGCCGCAGAAGGAAATATTCAACGCAGTGAGCGGCGTGCGCAGCTGCATCGCCGCCATAGGGCGGCCATTCAAGCTGTACACACACAGCAGGTGGCGCCCACCCGCGCCTGATGATGGCGCAGGTGCCGCATGGATGACCAACTCGCCTTCAGGTCCGATCGCTACTGCAGTCACTGCTCCGCACAGGTCCTCCTCTCGTGCAACGACGCCCTCTCCAGACGGCTGAGACTGTCGTGACAGCAACTTGCCTGGAGAGGCAGCCAGCGCATCGGCAGTGTCTACATCGTGGGCTGAAGGAGGCACCCGCAGCGCCCGAATGCACCGCCCGTCACGGACCGCGTGCAGCAAGCACGTGCCGTCTGCTCCGCCGGAGAGGCACACGCCTAGACTGGCGCTCACTGCGACGGCGGTGACGGAGCTGCTGTGACCGAAGCATCGGACGTGGGGGTGCCCGTCTTTGGTGAGCACGTCGAGAAGCCATTGGCTTTTATCGCGTCGACCCAAGCGACGGCTGCCGCCTCCGATGCTGCCGACTCGCGCGTCAAAACCGGCCAGTGCACCGCGATGGCCGTCCAGTGTGAGCGCTTGCTGCGCGGAGGCGATTTGGGAAGCCACCCCCACTTTCCACAAGGCGAGGCTGCCATCCGCGCCGCCGGTGGCTGCGACGTTGCCGTCTTCGGATGCGGCTACACAGACGGATGCGCCGACGCCGGGGTGCTGAATGGCCTGGATGGGGCCGCATGCGGGGTCATCTGGGTGGAGGAGCCAGACAAAACCAGCCCAGTGGCCAGCGATGAGAACGCCACCGCCAGTGCCGGGTATCAGGGCAGCGCGCATGTAGGCCGGCACCATGGCCGGCGCGCTGGCGGGTGCGACGGTGGTGCTGCATCCCCGAGGCCCGGCCCAGGGCAGCAGGCTGCCTGCTGCACCAGATGTGGGCCCACCGAGGGGCCCGCCAGTGACAGAGGGCAGCAGTGACCGCTTCACGCGCTCTTCGACAGCAATAGTGAGCGCATCTACGGCCACAGGCGCTCCCTGACCGTCAACCTGGCCACTGTCACCTGCAGAGTCCACACCGGCATTGCCGTCCACGTTGCTCCCAGCGCCATCATCTGCACCGCCAATGCTGGCTGCGGGCACAACACCGCCGAAGCGGAGTGGCCTGATACAGCCATCAGCATCGACCAGAGTGGCAGCAGTGCGATCACCAGGATGAAAGAACAGAGCCACCGGTGGCGGTGGCACTGCAACTACACCGCCACCAGATGCGCCGTCTGACACAGATGGCGGGAGGAGGCGTAAAACAGGGCCAGGCCGCGCGCCGGGGCGGACGCTGTGTGCAATCGCGGCGCCCCAAGTCCGCAACACAGGTCCAGAATGCGCGTCATTGCTGCCCACTGCCCGTCGGCTTGCGCCAGGTTGTCGCTGCGGGTGTGGCGTCGCGAACAGCTGGCTTGGGCACTGGCCGAAGAGTGCGATCTGCGCTTCCACCGCTGCACGCTCCACGGGGTCATCAATTTCATCCACGTTCACGCCGTCTTCGTAGGTGAGGAAGTAGAACAGGTTGTGCGCTGTCTCCGCCGCGGGTCCACGCTGCTTGTACCCGAAAATGAGGTCGATCCAGTGATGGAGCCGCTGACTGACATACTCACTCTCCAGAGCGGCGCGGTGAAGACGCACGAACCGCTCCGGGCTGCCATGCGCCCACGGCGGCAGCGTTACGTCGTCCACCGGTGTGCCGTCCTGTCGGCTGCCGAGCGGCAAGTTGGCGCCGTTGCGGAGGAGCTCCGGGCAAGTGAACAACTCTGGGATGAGCTCCTTTACATCCGCGCTGGCTGTGTTCACGTTGCGCCACGATTCGCCGATGTCCGCGAACAGGCGGTCAGCCACATCGAGGCGGCCCTCTTGCAACGCGAGTGCAGCTTCGGTGAAGGGTGCCAGGCGTAGGAGGAAGAACAGGACTGAACCGAGACTGCTGTAATGCGTGCCGTAATGGAACGGCGGCACGCCTTCATCCACGCCACCATGTGCGCCACCGAGGTCGCCAGTAGCCATAGCCTGGTAGCGGTCCAAATAAGCAGCCAGCCGAGTTGGGTTGAGCGCCCCGATTGGCTTGGTAAGGTCGCGATACGACGCCGGGTTGTCCAGATCCAGCTCTTGCGACTCGTAGTCCGCAAGCACCCACGGGAAGACGGGGTACTGCTGCAGATCGTGGAAAGTGCGTCCCGCGGCGGTGTTCAGCAGCATGAGGTACTCGAAATTTGACATCTTGCCCGCCAGCCACCGCGCCGTCCAGCGCGAGCGACGGAGCAGCGAGCGCGCAGACAGCGGCTGAGCGAAGAGCGGAGATGTCACCAGACGCGGCGGACGCTCACCCAGGATAGCACGATGAAGAGCCTCTGACGCGGATTGGGTCTCGTTACCACCGGCAGCCTTGCTTGCTGCATCCTCCGGCAAGTGCAGCAGCACCGACTTGCCGCTCGACAAGAACAGCTCAAGAGCACGGCGACGGAGGAGGAAGCGGCGAGGGTAGATGGCCACGATGTCGGAAAGCGGCCATCGCCGGGCGCGCTCAGGTGCTGCTACCCCGTTGAATGGCGCACTGAGTGTGCTCTCGCTTGGCGGCGCGATGGTCACTGTGAGCGCACCCGCTTCGATGGGTGCAGGCTGCGAAGGACCTGGCGCAGCGTCTGCCTCTGTTGATGGCTGTGCGTCAGTGTGGTGCTCGTCCATCTCCGGCGGATGCTGCTGGCTGGCATCTGGGACAGGAGCGGCTGCAGCGGGCGGTGGCGGTGGTGGCGCAGTCTCCTCATGGATCGCAGCGTGAGCGCAGTGCGTTGTTGGAGGCATCGGGATCCACTCCACTGCCGCCTTGGTGACGTACACCATGCCAGGCACCACTCTCGTGGGTCTGATCAGCTCTGCAGGCGCCACGAAGCTGGGAAGAAGCACGACACCGCCGCCGACGCCCTGGGCTGCGCCACCAGCTGCAGATCCACTGCCTTGAGTAGCCACAGCTCCGCCGGGCATCCCGGCCGCAGTGCCCTGCCCAGATGTACCCGCGCCTTGAGATGATACCTTCATGCTGCCAGAGCGCATGAGGCCTTGAAGGCCGCCCATAGCAAGAGTATTGCTGGCCACTCTGGCGGCAGCATCAGCTGCTGCGGTCACATCATCGCGGATTGCGGTGATAGCTTCCCCAGTCGCGAGGCGCACACGAGCGGTGGCATCCGCGACGCCAGTGCCCAGTGATTTGGCGCCAGCTCGGAATCGGCGAAGGAGGCCTCGCCGCGATTTGCCATGGCTCTGACCCGCAGCAGAGGAAGACGCCGATGAGGGCGGCAGGGAGCGCGAGCCTGTGGCAACCCGTGTGCTGCCAACACCGGCATTCGCATCTGACAGATCCTCGGATCCAGAGCCGATGGCGGGGCCCGCCTGCGCATCCTCATCGTCGAAATCGCCGAGGTTCTCCTCTGGGCCCACAAACTGGACGGCGAGCTCGTCAACTGCATTCAGCGTGTTCCCACCGCTTCCGCCAGATGGCTGGCGGCTGCTGACGCGGAGCTTCGGCGCAGGGGTGGGGTACGGCATCGGCGTGAGCGAAATGTCTCCGATGCTGATCACCACGGGCGCTTCGCTGTCGCCGGACTGATCGGCAGCGCCGAGAGGCGTCGTCTGCAGCGGCGTAGTTCGCCTGCTGGAAGACTCGCCACCAGTCGAAGGAGCGCTGCTCGTCGACGGAGTGGTGTCCTGCAGCCGCCCCATTGGCGTCCGCATTCCACTGCCCCCAGACGCTCGCGGCGACAAGAAACTCAGCTGCTGCTGCGTCATCTCCGCATCATCCTCGCCCTCTTCATCTTCCTCGCATTCATCGTCGCCGTCGTCGCCGTCCGTACTGAGCATGCCGTTGGCATCTTCCTCCTCCTCCACTGGCGACATGATGCCTACATCTGCGTCCTGGCGAACGGCGCCGCCGTCGTCATTCTCGTTATCCAGCTCGTCATCTAATTCGTCGCCATCAACGAACGGGTCCTCATCAAAGTCCCCGATGCCGGGTTGTGATAGGCGGCGGACAGGCGCAGAGGTGTAGCTCACGGCACGCACGAGGTGCAGACTGTGCTGCCTGCGGTGAGCACTGCCCGGCGGATGGCGCAGAGTTCCAGCAAATGGAGCCGGTGAGGTGGGGTCATCGTACAACGTTGTCTGGCTGCTGGGCCCATCTCCGCCGTCGTCGAACTGCGCGTCGCCGATGCTGCCATCAGCACCAGTGGGAGTCCCGCCTCCGAGGGAGTCCAGCTCTCCGGCCGCAAGAGCAGCGGCCATCAGAGCAGCCGTGCTTGCATGTGCTGCCCCAGCATGAGTGGACCCGTGAGCGTAGCGCTTCAAGCGGCGACGCACGCGCTGGGAGTCTTCACATGAGTCGAGTCTCCAAAACGCGCGCCCCTCACGCATCTCAGACCGACTGAGCGCCCACGGACCAGCAGAGAAAGCGATTCGACGCAACGCCCGCGCGGCTGCACACACGCCCGCTGCTGCTGCAAGCGGAGTGCGCTGTGGTGCGAATGGTCCAGCAACATGCCAGGCTGACAGCTGTGGCTGGGGGCAATTGCCGCCCATCAATGTTGCCGCCTCGTCGTACGATGCGCCTGCTGCAAGGCGACACAGCGCCCGCACAGCAGTATTCGATGCCAGGCGCGCATCAGATGCAGCTCGGCTGCGCTGCGCGTCCAGGAAATCAAACTGCATGCACGCTTCCAAGACGAGACGCCTCGATCGGCCAAAGCGGACCACGCGGGCGACTCGCGCCGCGGCAGCCCATGCGTTACTGCGCACCGGTCCGAATGCAGGGATGCCAAGTAGTCTGCCTGCATCACAGGAGGCGAGCGCAGCGGCGGAGGAGATACAGTCCGCATCACCGCGGCCTAGAGCTGCAAACGCTCTTTGAAAGGCAGCACGGAGAGGCACACCGCTTGTATCTGTCTTCGAGATGAGCGGGCCCGGTGCGGATGATGCGCTTGTCGATGGTGCGGTAGACGACGCGGCATCGGATGGCGCGCCGGAGGAGACACCATCAGGTCCAGTAGCAGTGCCACTGCCCTCTGCGCCACCTCCGAGCAACACGACGTACGCGTCATCATCATCCACACCTTCATCTAGCGGGTCAGTTGCGCGTGCTACACGCGCAGTTAAGCCGCAGAGATGCAGCGCTGAGTTGTTCAGGCGGGCAGCTTGCGCAGCGTCGCCTCCCGGCAGCGCGGCCGCATCACGTGCTGCCAGCGTTGAAGACAGGACGGCAAAGAGACGGAGTAGCGTCCATCGAAGAAGCTGCTGGCGTGCTGCGCGCGCGTCTCCAGGCTCGGATTCAACCATGAACGGAGCAGCTGCAGTGGGCACGCTGGCTGGAGGCGCACTGGGTGCGGCATCGTCCGCGCCACTGCTCGCTTGATGCGCTGCCATCCCGGCGTCTCCACTAGGTGCGGTAACAACAGCAGCTGGCGTGATCACCTGCGCTGGTGCAACCTGCACATCTTGGCCACCTCCCACAACGCTCGCATCTGCATCAGGCACTGCCGGTGCGCCAGCAGCTGCTTCAGGGCGCACCATGCCTGCTCGCACAAGCCACATGGCGACTGCACTGACTGCAGGCCCAGGAGGTGGGGCTCCGGGTGCACAAGCGCATCGGTCCTCAACCTCAGCCACCAGTGACCGCAGCGCCGCGTATGCAGGCGCAGCACGCAACGCGCCTGGCATGAGCGCGCCGCCTTTGCTGAGGACGCCTTGCAGCGGTGCGGACGCATCCATGCACGGGTTGCACACGCGATGGGGGGCAGAGCCGCGCTGCTGGAGGAGCGCCATTTCGGGGAGAAGCGCCTTGTTTGGGCTGCATTCCGCGCAGAATAGACCGCCACATAGACGGCAGTGGTGTCTCCGTCCTGCCACGCACTGCTGCGTGCAGCCTGCACCGCCGCACTGCGTGTGCCGGTCATCTTCCAGCCACGGCGGACAGGCTGCTCCGCCGGCCGCTCTTGGCAGCGGCGGCGCGCTGGCACGCCACACCCAGCGCGTGGCTGCCACCAGCGAGTTTTCAAGCGCGATGCTGGGCGGCAAGTCCACGTCGGGATGCACTGGCGGCGGGCACACGATGCCCTCGACGGTGTCCAGCTCGTCCAAGCACAAGCTGCCCAGCACGAGGAGATTCGCGCGCACGTTCAGCTCTTGTGCAGGCGATAACGATGTGGATGATGTCGCACTACGTGGCGGCAGAGCTGCGGGCGTCGACATCGCGGCGTTCGCGTCGTCTCCAGAGGGTGGCATCGGAGGAGCGTAATCTGAGCTCTGATCCGCCGCCATTTCATCGCCATCCGCAGCTACAGCGGCGGAGACCCATCCACCATCGAGCAGAGCCCGCGCATGTGCCGCAGTGCGGAGCAACACAAGGCGAGCGACATCGCGACGAGCAGTGCGGCAAGCCCGTGCGCACTCGCAAGCAGCTTCCACAGACGCGCGCAGCTTTTCCAGCGGATGCGCCCAGCTCCCTGCTGCACCTGGGGCAGGCAAACCCGCGTCGCGACACATGGCAGATGCGGTAGTTGCAGCCACGCACTCCACCAGGATGTCATGCGCCACGGCAATGAGCACGTCCGGGTCGTTCGCGAACGCGCCACTGAGCGCGGTGATGAGTGCCGCTCGTCGAGTCGGCGTTGCAAACGGAGCGCGCAGTGCGCAGAGGAGCGGGTGTGGTCCACTCGCACGCAAGCAGGCACAAGCAACATCTTCTGTGAACGGGGCATTGGACGGAAGGACTGGCGTCGGCGTCACCTTGTCTCGCCACAGAGCCACTGCGGCAGCACCAAGAGGACCTTGAGGTAACGGCAGCGGGCGTGAGGCCACTGAGGCTGCGGCGGGAAGCGATGAAGGAGTGGCGTCCTCTACAGGTGCTTGTGATGGTGTGTCGCCACCCGCACTCGCGTGCTGCTCTCCGCTCTTATCCTCAACCGACGCCGACGAAGCGTCGTCAGATGTGGGTGGAGACTGCAGCGCTGCAGCAACAGCAGGCGCCGGTGCCTGGAGCGAGAAAGAGACCACACTCGTGCGCCTGTGCTGGGGTAGAGGCCACAGCGCAAGCGACAGGAGTGCCTCCGCCCAACCAGACTGACTGTACAGTACTGCACGGCTGGCTACAGCTGCTGCAGGCGTGGCGGTGAGGAGCACCGCGGCATAGTCTCTTGCTGCGGCAAGACGCACCTCCGCGTTGGTGGCATTCCGCAACGCAAACAGCGCCGGCACGAGTGCGCCCGACGCGGGGCCTGCGAGCTTGGCGGTGTGACCGCCAGGCAGTCGTCGCGGAGGTGGGGCTGCCAGCGGAAGAGCGCGGCATCCTCCCCCCCTGGGAGCAACATAGCCGCCCGCAAATGCATCTGCGCCGACCATGTTGCTGCTCGTGATGGCAGCAGCAGTGCCAATGCGCGCGTTCAGCAACATCTGGCTAACTCTTGAAACCTCCTCGTGGTTGAGATCCAAGCTCCCTCGCGGGCTTGATCCAGCACTGGCGGCACTTACTCCCATTGTGCCTCCGCCCAGCGCCATGAGGTGAGCTGTATTAGAGCTCTGTCTCCGACTCGGAGGGTCGCCAGTCGCGGGAAATGGCCTCACCGGCGCACCGGCAACACCTTCCAAGAGAAGGGGGCAGAGAGCATCCCACAGTGGCAGCGTCACTCCTCCCTCTGCGCCGGCTGCGCAGCCATCCACCAGTGCCGAGCACAAGCCACTCGCAGTGTCGCCACGGGCGACTGCGCACAGAGGCTCTGCGCCTGTGGACGGGAGCCACACGGGGGGTGTACTGCTGCTGCTTCCACCCGCATTCGCATTCGCAGATGCGCTGCTCGCAGCGGATTGAGACACCGAGCCGCTGTCTCCACCACCGGAGCTGCTGCCACCAGCCTGTCCTCCTGCGCCGGATGCGTCTGACCCCGAAAGGCCTGCTGATCCATCAACAGCCACACTTGATGCCGTCGCAGTTGCGACCAAGCTCAGCTGCGCCAGTCTCAGAGCGCCAGCTCGGAGCGTAGAGGGCGTCGAGTCTCCGGCGAGGAGAGCGAGCGCGGTGGAGACGCCGCACCCGCCGACTGTAAGAGCAGCTGCGCAAGGCCCGGGTGGTGCACCTCCAGCCGGTGCGCCGAGCTGGCGCTCCGCAACAGCTAGAAGCGCGTCTAATGCATCTTCTAGGAGCGCGTAGTGCTCCTCGTGACTGAGTCCTTCAATGTGGACGGCTCCTTGAGAGGCGTGTGAGCTGCCACCGCCATGCTCATGCCAGGTGAGAGCTGCTAGTATGTCTTGTGTTGTGCCGCTATCGCAAGCAAGCAGCTGCTGCAACAATCCAAGGATGGAGTCCCGGTAAGAGACGCCCGCAGTGGCGCCACTGCCGGTGACTGTCACAGCAGTGCTCCGCGGCGTGGCTGCCAAGCCTCGGATGACATGCCGTGCGGTGAGCACAGGTCCACTGCTCTGTGCACTACCACCATTCCCTTGGCGAGGGAGCCATTCCGCTGCTAGCGCGTGAAGGTGGGCCATTGCAACGGCGCCGCCTTCTCGTGCCCACAGTGGGATGTCGAACAGCAGCTTGACGGCCGCCTGGACGTGCGCATCGTGTCTAGGCGCAAGTGCAGCAACAAGGCGGCGACAGGCGGCCAGAAGCGGTGAAGAGAGGTGACCAACAGGGCAGCCATGGAGTAGCTCTGCCAGCGTGTGGGTCCCGTTGGAGCTTGCCCACGCCTCGCGATTCGCCTCCTCTTCCAGGCTCGCCGCCAGCACAGATACACATGTCGCAAATTCAAGGACGCCTAAGCCGGCACCGCCAGCAGGTACAGGCAGTTCAGCAGCTTGGGCAGGAGTCAAGGTGCTGCGGTTCAAGCCAGCATGGA
>Ga0164296_1004186_pt1 | contig 13216 bp, 8 predicted proteins | sample GEODES057metaG_FD_113533 | JGI IMG/M metagenome (GOLD analysis project Ga0164296, IMG submission 113533) | Dystrophic lake water microbial communities from Trout Bog Lake, Wisconsin, USA - GEODES057 metaG | ecosystem: Environmental > Aquatic > Freshwater > Lake | place: USA: Trout Bog Lake...
ACACCATTGGTTACATGGAAGAAGACGAGGGCTACAACAGGTTCTTTTCTTACATTTCACTTTTTACGTTCGCCATGCTGATGCTGGTGATGAGTAACAATTTACTACAACTGTTTTTCGGGTGGGAGGCCGTTGGATTGGTATCCTATCTATTGATCGGCTTTTGGTTCACTCGCCCAAGTGCGGTTTTTGCCAACATGAAGGCCTTTTTGGTAAACCGGGTTGGGGACTTTGGCTTTATCCTTGGCATTGGCTTGATAGCCGCCTTTACAGATTCATTGAGCTACTCTGAAATATTTGAAAAATTACACACACTAACCGATCTAAAACTGCCAGGTACGGACTGGGCTTTGGTTACTGTGATTTGTATTTGTCTATTTATTGGTGCGATGGGAAAAAGCGCACAGTTTCCCCTTCACGTGTGGTTACCGGATTCAATGGAGGGGCCCACCCCGATTTCAGCATTGATACATGCAGCTACGATGGTGACTGCGGGTATCTTTATGGTCGCGCGCATGTCCCCTTTGTTTGAAACATCGGACACAGCACTCAGCTTTGTGATGATTGTGGGATCCATAACTGCTTTATTTATGGGGTTCTTAGGGATCATACAAAACGATATCAAAAGGGTGGTGGCTTACTCCACTCTTTCCCAATTGGGCTACATGACAGTTGCCCTTGGTGCTTCGGCTTACTCAGTTGCTGTGTTTCATTTGTTAACTCACGCATTCTTTAAAGCTTTGTTGTTCTTGGGCGCTGGCTCAGTGATTATGGGAATGCATCACAACCAAGACATCCGCTGGATGGGGGGCGTTCGAAAATACATGCCCATTACGTGGATCACCTCCCTTATTGGATCTTTGGCTTTAATCGGCACTCCCTTTTTCTCTGGTTTTTATTCCAAGGACAGCATCATAGAAGCGGTATCAGAGAGCCATCTACAGGGAGCAGGCTTTGCTTACTTTGCGGTTCTGGCTGGTGTGTTTGTCACAGCGTTTTACTCCTTTAGGATGTATTTCCTAGTGTTTCACGGAGATGAGCGTTACGATCAAAATCCTGAAGCTCATCACGCACACGATCACGATCATGGCCACGGCGACAGCGAGCATGGGGATGATCATGACAAGCCCCATGAGTCACCCTGGGTGGTGACTTTGCCACTTGTATTGCTTGCCATTCCTTCACTGGGATTAGGTTTTTTTACAATTACTCCTCTTTTGTTCGGGGACTTCTTTAAAGACTCAATAGTCATCAACGAGATGCTGCACCCGTCGATGAAGGAGCTTTCAGAGGCTTTTGAGGGACCAATTGAGATGGCCTTGCATTCGGTTACCTCAGCGCCATTTTTGCTTGCTTTGTTGGGGGTTGTGTTGTCTTATTACATGTACATGATCAATCCTGCTTTGCCAACTGCGATCAAGAGATTATGTAGTCCCATTTATACCCTGTTGGAAAACAAATACTTTATGGATTGGTTCAACGAGAATGTGCTTGCACGGGGGACTCGAGCAATTGGACAGGGGTTATGGACAAGAGGTGATCAAGGCGTGATTGACGGATTTTTTGTCAACGGTGCCTGGAAACTTGTGGGTAGAGCGGCTTCAGTAATTAGAAAATTCCAATCTGGATTTTTATTTCACTACGCTTTGTCAATGATCTTCGGACTCTTTTTGTTGATGTCATGGTTCTTGTGGCTTAACGTCTAAACGGCTTTAAGCGATGGTCTACTCACGCAGTGATGCAAAATTTTGAGTGAATAAAGATGTTTTCTAGGTCTGGTCTTTTAGTTAAATATATAAACATGTTGATTGCGAGCGCATTATGGGATTATTGAGCCTTTGTATTTGGGCGCCAATATGCTTTGGGGCACTGATAGTAGCCCTTGGGAAAGATCTTCATGCCAACTCAGTGCGTTGGTTCTCACTGCTCAGCTCATTGTTTTGTTTTGGCGCCTCATTGATTGTTTACAAAGATTTTCAATTTGGAACTGCACAAATGCAGTTGGTTGAGAATTTATCTTGGATTGAGCGGTTCAATGTTTTTTATCACATCGGAGTTGACGGTATCTCTGTTGCTTTTGTGGTCTTGACAGCTTTTATCACTGTCATCGTGGTGATTGCTGGGTGGGAGGTAATTACGGAGCGTGTAAACCAGTACATGGGCGCATTTTTGGTGTTGAGCGGGGTCATGACAGGCGTTTTTTGTGCCTTAGACGGAATGCTTTTCTATGTTTTCTTTGAGGCCACTTTAATCCCAATGTATTTAATTATTGGTGTTTGGGGTGGGCCCAAAAAGATTTACGCCGCCTTTAAGTTCTTTCTTTATACACTCCTTGGCTCTTTGCTGCTGCTGATAGCTCTAATTTATCTTTACTCCGCCTCAGGAGGAAGCTTTGATCTGCAAGATTGGTACAAACTGCCTTTAACGGCTTCTACTCAAACGTTGTTGTTTTTTGCTTTTTTTGCTGCTTTCGCCGTTAAAGTCCCAATGTGGCCTGTCCACACTTGGTTGCCAGACGTGCACGTTGAGGCTCCAACCGGGGGCTCAGCCGTTTTGGCAGCCATTATGTTGAAGCTAGGAGCATACGGGTTTTTACGGTTTTCTTTGCCCATTACACCTGACGCAGCTCATGAGTGGGCGTGGCTCATGATTGCGTTGTCCATCACTGCCGTCATCTATGTTGGTTTGGTGGCGATTGTTCAACAGGATATGAAAAAGCTAGTTGCGTATTCATCAGTTGCGCATATGGGTTTTGTGACTCTAGGCTTTTTTATCTTTAACGATCTCGGCATGAGTGGGGGTATCGTTCAGATGGTGGCCCACGGATTTGTATCTGCTGCAATGTTCCTTTGTATTGGTGTTTTATATGACCAAGTGCATTCCAGAGAGATCTCCAGCTACGGGGGGGTGGTCAACACGGCTCCAAAATTTGTCGCCTTTGCCGTGCTTTTTGCCATGGCCAACAGCGGACTGCCGGGGACAGCCGGGTTTATTGGCGAATGGATGGTAATTTTGGCTGCAGTTAAATTTAATTTTCTTCTTGGATTTGCCGCGGCAACTGCACTTATCCTTGGAGCGGCTTATTCACTTTGGATGGTCAAACGGGTTTATTTTGGAGCGATCACCAACGATGATGTAAAAGAGCTCAAAGACATCAATGCCAGGGAATTTTTAATGCTAGCTTTGTTAGCCTTATCGGTTATTGCTATGGGTATCTACCCCAAACCTTTGACTGATGTCATGGGTCCATCAGTAGCTCAGTTGCTTGATCAAGTCTCGCACACCAAAATCCCTAAACCCTAAAGACTCACCTGACACCCTAATGCGGACGAAATAAAATGACTGAATCTTTTAATTGGGCCATGATTTACCCAGAGATCACGCTATTGGTAATGGCTTGTGTCATCTCTTTGGCCGATTTAAGCGTAGACAATTTAAAGAGTCCCGGGCGTACTCAAACTTACCTACTATCGGTTCTTGCCTTAGGGGCAGTTGCGGTGATCGCAGCCATGAATGCTATTTCAGGGGAAGTGGGCTATGCATTCAACAACATGGTGGTCTATGACCCGCTGGGCAATTGGTTAAAGTGTTTTGCCAGTATTGCCATGATTGTTACATTCGTATACGGCAGACCCTACGGTGTGGATAGAGCAATGCTCAACGGAGGAGAGTACTTTATTTTGAGTCTCTTTGCGATGCTTGGTATCTTTGTGATGATATCGAGCAATAATTTTCTTCTGATTTATTTGGGGCTCGAGCTCACCACTTTGTCCTCTTACGCTTTGGTCGCGCTTAGAAGAGACAATGGTCTAGCCACTGAGGCGGCTATTAAATATTTTGTGCTTGGCGCCATGGCGAGTGGATTTTTATTGTACGGAATGTCAATGCTTTACGGTTCAACCGGCACTTTAGATATAACCAATGTATTTAAAGCGATCATGACAGGTCAAATCAAGCACCAAGTCCTTGTTCTGGGTTTGGTATTCATAGTTTGTGGACTCGCATTTAAATTCGGCGCAGTGCCCTTTCACATGTGGGTACCCGATGTATACCAAGGTGCGCCAACGAGTGTGACCCTACTCATTGCAGGCGCACCAAAGTTGGCTGCGTTTGCAATAGCTATTCGTTTGTTAGTGGGGGGGCTTATGCCGCTTGCACTTGAGTGGCAACAAATGTTGATGGTCCTGAGCATTTGCTCTTTGTTAGTGGGTAATTTTGCAGCGATCATGCAAACCAATTTGAAGCGTATGTTGGCTTATTCGACCATCTCTCATATGGGTTTTATGATGATTGGTCTATACAGTGGAGTGGTGGACAACAACACCCAAGGCGCGGCCAATGCGTATAGCTCGGGTATGTTCTATATTGTGACTTACGTCTTAACGACGCTTGCTACTTTTGGAGTGATCATGCTGCTTGCCAGTGAGGGCTTTGAGAGCGAAGAAATATCAGACTTTTCTGGATTAAATCAACGCAGTCCCCTTTATGCAGGAGTAATGACCATTTGTTTATTCTCACTTGCAGGCATCCCCCCGATGGTTGGATTTTATGCAAAACTTGCTGTTTTGCAGTCTCTCATCAGCTCAGGCTTGCCGGGTGGTGTAGGGATTGCGATTTTTGCCGTAGCCATGTCACTCGTTGGAGCCTTTTATTATTTAAGAGTCATCAAGGTGATGTACTTTGACGCGCCTTTGACTGTTACTTCAGTCAGTGCTTCGCAAGATGTACGAATTGTGTTGAGCTTAAACGGTGCAATGGTTATTTTATTGGGGCTGTTGCCAGGAGGGTTAATGACTTTGTGCTCCAACGCAATCGTTCGGTCTTTGGGTAATTAGAGCCAGTTCGTTGCTCTTTTCATAAAGCGCTTTAACGATACCCTTAACAAAACCCTTAACAAAGCGATAAACATGGCCTTAAAAATGGTCCTGAACACATCGTTTATTCGGGAAAATTTTTCATAATTATCCAAAATGCAATCCGATCCGATTGATAAAGATCGCCATCTCATTGAAACCCAGCTAACTTCAACTGAGGTATACAAGGGTCATTTTTTGCACGCGTTCAAAGATGTCATATCGTTGCCAAACGGAGCTCAAAGCACACGCGAATATGTGGTCCATCCTGGTGCTGTCATGATTATTCCTTTTTTGGACAACGGGGATTTAGTGCTTGAGCGTCAATACCGTTACCCGGTAGGGCAAGTGATGATTGAGTTTCCGGCCGGTAAATTAGAGAAAGCTGAGGATACGCTTAATTGCGCTAAAAGAGAGCTACTTGAGGAAACGGGTTATAGCGCATTGATGTGGGCTAGAGCAGGTGTTTGTCACCCCGTCATTAGCTACTCTACTGAGTTCATAGAGATATGGTTTGCTAAAGGTTTGGTCAGTGGCCAGCAGTCCTTAGATGAGGGAGAGTTTGTGGAAGTGATTCACGCCTCTACTAAGCAGTTCTTTGAGTGGTGCAAAGACGGACTCATAACAGATGCCAAAACGCTATCCGGAGCTCTTTGGCTGCAAAACGTTCTCTCAGGTGACTGGTCACTTGAGTGGCAAAGTTAAAACCCAACAAATTTTTTTCTTTGTTGACCCAACTTTAAAGATTTGTCATAATTAGTTCATGAAAGTTCTCAATTTACAGTGCACCTTTAAACATGATTTTGAAGGCTGGTTTGGCTCAGAAGAAGATTTCCGCACCCAACTCTCCAACTCAATGGTTGAGTGCCCTTTATGTGGAAATACTGAAATCACAAAAATGCTTTCAGCTCCTCGCCTTAATTTGGGTGCCCAAGTACCTGCAAAAGAACTAAGCGAGTTGGAGTCTTCAACCGATAAAAGCGCCTCCCACCCTTCGGGCCAACTCGTGCCTGCTCAAACGGCTTTGCCATCCAATTTAGACTATGCCAACTTAGACCCTAAGCAGTTACAAAGTGCCTGGCTAAAGATGGTTAACCACGTCATGGCTAATACCGAGGATGTCGGATCAGAATTCGTCTCTGAAGCCCGCAAGATGCATTACGGCGAGACGCAGGAAAGAGGGATTAGAGGGCACGCTACGCCCACTCAAACCCAAGAGCTAATTGAGGAGGGCATCGCGGTGTTGCCCCTTCCCATTCCTGCTGCGATAAAGGGCACTATTCAATAGCTTTGCCCGGCATAGAGCCCGTATTAGCTATTCCACTGGTCTTTAAGTCCAGTGATTTTGTTAAACACAAGGTTTGCGGGTGAGTGCTCGACTCTGTCTGCGGCGAAGTAGCCGTGTCGCTCAAATTGAAATTTCTCGTCAGGCCTACTTTTAATCAAGTCCGGCTCTGCAACCGCTTGTACCGTGCGCAGGCTATTTGGGTTCAAGCAGCTCAAGGGATCTCTGCCCCCAGCGTCTGGATGGGCCTCAGTGAAGAGTCTCTCGTACAACCGAACTTCAATACCCAACGCCTCATGCACACCCACCCAAGTAATGACCCCCTTTACTTTGACAGTATCCGATCCAGGCGTACCGCTCTTGGTGTTGGGAATTAAGGTTGCTAAAACTTCTGTGATGTCCCCGTTTGAGTTTTTCACGCACCCGGTGCACTCGACCACAAACCCGTATTTAAGCCTTACTTTATTACCAGGGAAGAGTCTAAAAAATCCTTTGACTGGGCTGTCTTGGTAGTCCGCTCTCTCGATCCAGACCTCTGGGCCCATGTTGAAATTCCTTACGCCTCGCTCAGGTTGATGCGGATGAACAGGGGCCTTACAGGGTTCCAAGTGACCCTGTCCCATGAGATCATGCCAATTGGTAATGCGAAGCTTTAAAGGATCTAAAACCACACTTGCGCGGGCTGCTTTGGGGTCTAAATCATCCCTAAGTGCAATCTCCAGGGTGCTGTAATCTATCCAGCTATCAGACTTTGTCACTCCAATTCGTTCGGCAAAGAGCTGCAAACTCTCAGGCGTGTAACCTCGTCTTCTAAGCCCTGCGATGGTGGGCATTCGGGGATCATCCCAACCGCTGACTCTTTGTTCGTCGACGAGTTGCTTTAGTTTTCGCTTTGATGTTAATACGTACGTGAGGTTAAGCCTTGCAAACTCGTATTGACGCGGAGCAGGATTTTGGAACATGCCGGCATCGATTAAGCGCTCTAAGAGCCAATCATAAAAGGGTCTTTGATCCTCAAACTCGAGCGTGCAAATGCTGTGAGTGATTTGCTCTAGCGCATCTTCTATGGGGTGAGCAAATGTATACATGGGATAAATACACCATTTATCCCCCGTATGGTGATGCGTCACATGGCGGATGCGGTAGATGACAGGGTCTCGCATATTGATGTTAGGGTGGGCCATATCAATTTTTGCTCTAAGCACTGCGCTTGCATCCGGCAAAAGGCCCGAGCGCATTTCTGTGAAGCGTTTTAAATTTTCATCCGCACTACGAGATCTAAAGGGACTGTTGATACCGGGACTCCCAAAGTCACCCCTGTGCAGTCGCATTTGCTCAGGTGTTTGTTCATCCACATAAGCAAACCCGGCCTTGATAAGCTCATTGGCCGCGCTGTACATGTATTCAAAGTAATCACTCGCTTGGTACAAGTGCTGTGCTTGGTTAAACTCCCACCCGTAGCCTAACCACTTGACTGCGTCTAGGATGGAGTTCACATACTCTTGGTCCTCTTTTTCGGGGTTTGTATCATCAAACCTCATGTGACAAACGCCGCCGTATTCCTTGGCTAGACCAAAATTAATACAAATACTCTTGGCATGCCCAATGTGCAAATACCCATTGGGTTCCGGGGGAAAGCGCAGTCTAACTTTAGCCAGGTCCGCAGAGCCTTTGCTTTGGTGTGCTGCGTCCCCCGGCGTTCCCACCCATTTGCGAGTCGAGTAAGTGCCGGCATTTAAATCGTGTTCGATTATTTGTCGCAGGAAATTGCTGGGTCTTGCGGTTTCTTGAGGCTTTGAAGAGGTAGCGGGACTGTTTGTCATAAAGAAGATTTTAACTCTTTGCGGCAAACTGCAAATAAAAACGATAATACGGTAATGAATTCATCACTTTAGGGGTTTGAATTGGATATTGTCTTATTGATAAAAGCTGCTGTAATGGGGGTGGTTGAGGGGTTGACAGAATTTTTACCCATCTCATCGACTGGACACTTGATTCTTGCAGGCTCTTTGCTAGAGTTTAACGACGCTAAGGCCAAAGTGTTCGACATAGCTATTCAAACGGGGGCAATTTTTGCAGTCGTCATCGTTTTTTGGCAAAGGATATCTTCCACCGTGCTAGCTTTGCCGACCCAGCGGGTTGCCAGGCGTTTTGCAGTGAATGTGTTGATCGCGTTTTTCCCAGCCGTCGTGCTCGGCCTCATTTTTGGGCACACCATTAAGCAGTACCTATTTACGCCGACTGTGGTTGCAAGTACCTTTATCCTGGGTGGATTCATCATACTGTGGGTGGAGGGTTTTGGTCGGCAACGTCCAGAAAACGAACACCCCAACGATAAAGCTCGGATTTTAAACGTTGAGAGCATGGCGCCCATCGATGCTCTTAAGATTGGACTGGCTCAGTGTTTAGCTATGATCCCGGGGACCTCTCGCTCGGGCGCAACCATAATCGGCGGTATGCTATTTGGTTTGTCTCGCAAAGTGGCAACAGATTTTTCTTTTTATTTAGCTATTCCAACCCTCATCGGTGCGGGCGCTTACAGCTTGTACAAAGAGCGTGCGCTCCTTAGTGCGGCAGATATGCCTTTTTTTGCGGTTGGCACAGTTACTTCTTTTATCAGTGCTTGGATTTGCGTACGCTGGCTTCTCAAATACATTGCAACCCACAGTTTTGTTGCATTTGCTTGGTACCGCATCGCTTTTGGGATCTTGGTGTTTGCGACTTCCTACTTTGGATGGGTTAGGTGGGTAGATTAAACAAAAGGCCGAGCTACAAATAGCAAGAAGCTTTAAAGAGGCGCTAAAGCAATCATCCCCAACATCCCCAACATCCCCATCCTCCCCTCCAGTCCTCACTCACTCATATGGGGATAGTTCCATATCCAGCAACAACTCTGAGCAGCTTGCGCTCCAACCAGCTTCATTAAAGCAGCTTCATTAAAGCAGCTTCTTTAAAGCATAAAGCGCGTCCAATGCTTCACGGGGACTCATTTGATCCGGGTTAAAGCCAGCAAGCCTGAGCTCCAACTCAGAGGCTTGATTTTGTGGCTCCTCGCTTGCCGCGCTAAACAAATCAACTTGTTGTTGGGAGCTTTGTGCGTGCGCCTCAAGAGCAAGCAAAGTTTGCCGTGCCTGATTAACAACGGGTGCGGGCATTCCGGCTAATTTAGCGACCTGAATTCCGTAACTGCGGCTGGCTGGGCCACTTTTGATCCCATGCAAAAAAACAATATCTTTGCCGTTCTCAACCGCGCTCACGTGGACATTGACGGAGCCCCTGTGCTTTGCTGGGAACTCAGTGAGCTCGAAGTAGTGCGTGGCAAATAAAACGAACGACTTGGCCCTCTCATGTAGGTGAGAGGCGATCGCGCCGGCAAGAGCGAGGCCATCAAAGGTTGAGGTTCCTCTGCCGATCTCATCCATTAGCACCAAGCTTTGCGAAGTTGCACGGTTTAAGATTTGAGCGCCCTCAGTCATCTCCACCATAAAGGTGGACTGCGCATTGGCCAAATCATCCGATGATCCGATTCGGGTGTATACCGCATCAATGGGTCCCAACGTGCACTCTTGGGCCGGCACGCAAGAGCCCATGCTGGCCAATATGACAATAAGCGCCACTTGCCGCATGTAGGTGGACTTGCCCCCCATATTGGGCCCGGTAATGATTTGCATTCGGTGCGTTGTACCCAAATCTGTGTCATTTGCAATAAAGTTAACGCCCCCCTCTTGTAACTTGGATTGCACAACAGGATGACGCCCGTTCATAATTCGAATAAGAGGTGCATTGGTAAATTCTGGCGCGCACCACTCCAGAGTGATTGAGCGCTCTGTCAGTGCCCCAAGTACGTCCAAATTTGCTAAAGCATTTGCAAGACGAGTCAGCTGAGGGACCCAAGAGGATAACTCCAAGATCAGACCCTCAAACAAAAACTTTTCCCGCGCAAGCGCTCTGTCTTGAGCCGACAGAGCCTTATCCTCAAAAGTTTTAAGCTCAGGCGTAATGTAGCGCTCAGCATTTTTTAGTGTTTGCCGCCTTCTATAGTCATCAGGTACTTTGTCAATTTGGCCTTGTGTGACTTCGATAAAAAAACCGTGGACTTTGTTAAATTGAACTCTCAGGTTTGGGATCCCAGTTCGCGCTCTTTCACGTGTTTCTAGATCCAATAGGTAAGAATCGCAATTGTTTTGAATACCTCTTAACTCATCAAGTTCTGAGTCATAGCCATCATTGATGACTCCTCCCTCTCGAACAAGAGTTTGGGGCTCGGGGAGCAAAGCGCGTCGTATAAGGTTGGCACAATCTGGGTCAATAGTTAGGAGATCTCTTAGCTCAGCCAACCAGGTCGACTCTTGACTGGGCACGATAGAGGAGATTTGTGCCGCTTTATCCAACGCATTGGCAAGCGCTATCAGCTCTCTAGGGCGAACTTGTCCAAGTGCGATTCGAGCCGTAATGCGCTGCACGTCACCGCTTCCTTTGAGGGTTTGTCGGATCTGCTTCCAGGGTCCTTGGGCGTGCTGACCTTTGAGTGCAGCAATGGCTTTGAGTCGGTCTTTGGCGGTAGTCCTATCTCTGGGTAGGTTTAAGATCCAAGACTTTAATTCGCGCGAACCCATTCCTGTTAAGCACGTATCTAAAAGTGAGAAAAGCGTTGGCTTGTCCTCACCTTTGAGTGTTTGAATGAGCTCTAAATTTCTGCGGGTTGTGATGGGCAAATCGATGAGTCTGTCATCGCGCTCAACATGCAGGTGTTGGATGTGGGGAAGGGCTTTGCCCTGGGTGTGCTCAGCAAAGCTTAAAAGTGCAGCGCTGGCGGCATGGGCGTTTGCGAGTTCCTGTGCTTGCCAAGGCTCGAGGGAGGTGGCACTCAGTAATTCAATTAGTTTTCTGGCACCTAAGGACGAGTCAAACTGAAAGTCTGCACGGGGCGTCATCGTGCAACTAAAGCCTGCAATTTGGCAGCTTAGTTGAATTGTTTTTAAAAGGGAAGGGGGCAGTTCCTGGCTAAAAATAAGCTCACTTGGGGAGATGCGCTGGATCCACTGGCCCAGTTCGTCAACGGGACACTCAGCTAAATGAATGATCCCCCGCGTGATACTCAACCAAGCCAGGCCACATCCTGCGGCTGAGGCAGCCCGCTCAGAGACATGAATGGCCAGTAAAAGTGATTCACTTTTATCACTCAAGAGCTCCGTATCGGTGAGCGTACCAGGTGTAATGACCCGAACTACTTTGCGCTCCACAGGCCCCTTGTTGGTTACCTCTCCTACTTGTTCGCAAATTGCAATCGATTCGCCCAGCTTGATTAGGCGGGCCAAATAACCCTCTACGGAGTGAAAGGGAACTCCTGCCATCGCAATTGGCACCCCCCCTGAATGCCCCCTTTGCGTTAAAGTAATACCCAACAGCTCGGCAGCCCTCTCGGCGTCGGAGAAAAACATTTCATAAAAATCTCCCATTCTGTAGAAAACAAGCGTGTTGGGAAACTCAGCTTTAATGCCCAAATATTGGGCCATCATTGGGGTATGGTTTAAGGGGTCTGGGGGAGTGGAGGTGGCCATTTATACACCTAAGCCGCGCTGGACTGCGTAATATGCTTGATTGGAAGGATCATTCAAAAGGGATGAGATCGATAAATTCTTAAGTCTTTAAATTTTGATCTTTAGCGATTTTCTCAGAGTGTAGAGTCAAAACAGAGGGCTTTACAGAGGTTTTCTCATCGGTACTTGCAAACTTGGAGAACCTCTTTAGTAAAGGCACTAACTGTGCGTAAACCTTCGGGTTGCCGGCTAAGCACTCTCTGTGCTCTAAAAATTTTGAGTCTCCCGTAAAGTTCCCAACCAGTCCCCCAGCCTCAGTGATGAGAAGTGCCCCAGCAGCCATATCCCACGGATGTAGACCCGTCTCAAAAAAGCCGTCCGTGTACCCCGCAGCCACATAAGCCAAGTCAAGAGCTGCGGCGCCTGGTCGACGAATGCCCGCAGTGCGCTGCATGACCTCTGACATCATTTGTAGATAAGAGGGGAAATCGTCTCCGGGCCTAAAAGGAAACCCCGTCGATATCAAGCACTCATTGAGACGGATGCGTTTGCTGACCCGCAAACGCCTATCGTTTACAAAAGAGCCTCGTCCCTTGGTCGCCGTATACAGATCATTGCGTGTAGGATCATAAACCACTGCTTGCTCAATCTTGCCGTGACTGATTAAGGCAATGCTTACGCAGTAAAAAGGAAACCCGTGTATAAAGTTCGTTGTGCCGTCTAGAGGATCGATGCACCACACATGTTCAGAATTGGGGTTGCCGTGTATGGAGCCAGACTCCTCGGCCAAGATTCCGTGATCAGGATAGGCCGTTAACAGCGTCTCTATGATCACTTGCTCACTGGCTTGGTCAACCTCTGTGACAAAGTCATTGACCTGCTTTTGAGATATTCTCACCGACTCCACATCTAATGCAGCTCGGTTAATGATGGCGCCAGCAGCGCGTGCAGCCTTAATGGCTACGTTAAGCATGGGGTGAAGTGTGGTGATCATAGATTTTTGAAGGATTGAGCAGTTGCGCTTTATTTGAGAATTTTTAATAAAAAATACTCTCAAACCAAACACAGCAGCAAGCATCAATAAGAACGCATAGCACTCATTTGAGCAATGCAAAGAGTGAGACAAAGAGTACTAATTTTACAGCTGATTTCAAACAATTAAAATTAGATTGCAGAGCGAGCGCTGTTTTTTGCCCCCTATGTGAACCAAGGCCCCATTCACAAGATTAGTCCATAATAGTCCATTTTTACAAACCTAAACATTCGTCCGCTGGACTGCGAAAATCCGGTTCCACTTCCCCCAAAGCGTCCTTTCTGTTTAATCATTACCTTTACAAAATCTGTGATTCACACACGCTTTATTTTGATAGAACCCTCTCACGCAGGTAACGTGGGTGCGACCGCTAGGGCAATTAAGGTCATGGGCTTTAGTGATTTGGTGCTGGTGCGGCCGAGGTGGCAAAACGTTCTCAGAAAAGAGGAGGCCATCCAGCGCTCGAGTGGGGCGCTTGATGTACTAGCTCAAGCCAAAATTGTTC
>Ga0164296_1004190_pt1 | contig 13213 bp, 11 predicted proteins | sample GEODES057metaG_FD_113533 | JGI IMG/M metagenome (GOLD analysis project Ga0164296, IMG submission 113533) | Dystrophic lake water microbial communities from Trout Bog Lake, Wisconsin, USA - GEODES057 metaG | ecosystem: Environmental > Aquatic > Freshwater > Lake | place: USA: Trout Bog Lake...
ATCTTCAAAGGCCTGATCTCGTGGTGGTTGATGCCTCATGGTATCTGCCGACGATGAACCGCAATGGCCGTGAGGAATATGAGCGCCAGCACATCCATAATGCCGTGTTTTTTGATATCGACGTGATCAGCGATCGCTCAAATCCTCTGCCGCATATGCTCCCCAATTCCTATGATTTTGCCAAAGACGTCGGGCAATTGGGTATTGGTGATGACATGACGATTGTCGTCTATGATGGCGCCGGTCTCTTTACGGCGCCGCGTGTGTGGTGGACGCTGCGGGCATTTGGGGCCAAAAATGTCAAAATCCTCAGGGGCGGCTTGCCCAAATGGCTCGCTGAGGGACGCCCTGTTGATGATGAGCCTGTGAACCTCACTCCCCGCTCCTTCACTGCCCATCTCGATCAATCCCTCATTGCGAGATTAGACGAGGTGAAATCGGCGGTTGCTCATCAAAATTGCCAAATTATTGATGCACGCCCTGCTGCCCGTTTTCGTGGCGAAGCGGCTGAACCCCGTCCACATGTTCGCTCTGGACATATGCCTCACAGCCAAAACATCCCATTTACAGATGTAATCGCAGATGGGGCTCTTAAAGAGGCAGATGAGTTGCGCGCCATTTTTGCCGAAGCGGGCGTTGATCTCACACGCCCCATCATCACTTCCTGTGGCTCAGGCGTCTCAGCCGCTATTCTTACGCTGGCGCTTGATGTGATGGGCGTGCCAATGGGACGGCTTTACGATGGTTCATGGTCAGAATGGGGCGGTATAGCCGATCTCCCCCTCGAAACTGGACCAGCTTAGCTTCTATCACCCATGTTTGGGGCACGCAGGAGTTGTGGACAGACGAAAGTCCAAGCTGTGTTTTTGATCATAATTGCGTAAAATTTGGTCGAGATCGCCTGAGATGGCTTGCATTTATTTTGTGCAGGTTGCACAGAAGAGTCTCAATCTGCCTAGGGATGATTGCTCGTCAATTCCGCATTTACGCAAAAAAACGGAAATGACGCGTTGGCACGTCTGGTGCTAAGAACCTTATGGCTTCGTCAGCCTCTTCTGTTTAAGGTGGGGATGGCGAACACAGCTGGAGACGCGAGCGCGCATGAAAAAGATCGAGGCTATTATCAAGCCCTTCAAACTCGAAGAAGTGAAAGAAGCACTGCAAGACACAGGATTGCAAGGCATAACAGTCACTGAGGCGAAAGGGTTTGGCCGTCAAAAGGGACATACAGAATTATACCGCGGCGCTGAATATGTCGTGGATTTTCTGCCCAAGGTTAAGATCGAAATTGTGCTTGCCGATGATATGGTGGAACGAGCAATTGATGCTATCAGACGTGCAGCCCAAACAGGCCGCATAGGAGATGGCAAGATTTTTGTTTCCAATATCGAAGGCGCGATCCGTATTCGCACTGGAGAAACTGGAACAGATGCAATCTAGCATGTGTTTCAACTGAACGACACCCTCGACCAACCTACAGAGAAGGTTCATCATGAAGACCGCTAAGGACGTCCTCAAGACGATCAAAGACAACGATGTTAAGTATGTCGATTTCCGCTTCACAGATCCGCGCGGCAAGTGGCAGCATGTCACTTTCGACGTATCGATTGTAGATGAAGACGCCTTTGCTGAAGGCATTATGTTCGATGGCTCCTCCATTGCTGGCTGGAAAGCTATCAATGAGTCAGATATGACTTTGATGCCTGATCCGACATCAGCAACAATGGATCCATTTTTTGCTGCATCCACAATGTCCATCGTGTGCGACGTTTTGGAGCCAGCTTCTGGCCAGTCTTACAATCGTGACCCACGCGGCATTGCAAAGAAGGCAGAAGCTTTCCTGAAGTCCACAAAGATCGGCGACACAGCCTTCTTTGGTCCAGAAGCAGAATTCTTTGTGTTTGACGATGTGCGCTTTAAGGCTGATCCTTACAACACAGGCTTTGTGCTCGATCACGTTGAATTGCCATCCAACATGGACACAGCCTATGAAGGCGGCAACCTTGGTCACCGCATCCGCACAAAGGGCGGCTACTTCCCTGTTCCTCCTATGGACTCAGCACAAGACATGCGCGGCGAAATGCTCGCAGCTATGGCTGGCATGGGCGTTGTGGTTGAAAAGCACCATCACGAAGTTGCATCCGCTCAACACGAACTCGGCATGAAGTTCGGCACATTGGTGACAATGGCTGACCACATGCAGATCTACAAATATTGCATCCATCAGGTTGCGCAGAGCTATGGCAAGTCAGCGACCTTCATGCCAAAGCCCATCTTTGGTGACAATGGCTCTGGCATGCACGTGCATCAATCCATCTGGAAAGATGGCAAGCCCGTCATGGCTGGCAATAAATATGCTGATCTCAGCCAAGAGTGCCTCTGGTACATCGGCGGCATTATCAAGCATGCTAAGGCACTCAATGCCTTCACAAACCCATCAACCAATTCATATAAGCGTTTGGTTCCCGGTTATGAAGCACCTGTCTTGCTTGCTTACTCAGCGCGCAATCGTTCAGCCTCTTGCCGTATTCCTTATACGTCAAATCCAAAGGCTAAGCGCGTTGAAGTGCGCTTCCCTGATCCAACAGCAAACCCATATCTCGCCTTCTCTGCTATGTTGATGGCTGGCCTCGACGGCATCATCAACAAGATTGATCCAGGTGCTGCTATGGATAAGGATCTTTACGATCTGCCACCAAAGGAACTCAAGAAGATCCCAACTGTGTGCGGCAGCTTGCGTGAAGCACTTCAAAATCTTGATAAAGACCGCGCCTTCCTCAAGGCAGGCGATGTGTTCAATGATGACTTCATTGACAGCTACATTGAGCTCAAGATGCAAGATGTCATGCGTACAGACATGACACCTCATCCAGTTGAGTTTGATATGTACTACAGCTGCTAAGTCAGCCACACTTCATGAAAAGGCGGCCTTTAGGCCGCCTTTTTATTTACAGCCCGTGAAAGCAGATTATAATCTTCGCACATAAAACAAAATGAATATGAGAGTGTGATGAGTTTAGATAGTTACTTCACAACAGAGACCTTTGATTGGATTTTACGTCTCAGTGGATCCATTCTTGCAGGCGCCGTGATTGGCGTTAATCGTGATATGCATGGCAAGCCCACGGGCGTTCGCTTGCATGGCCTTGTCTCTCTCTCATCCGCGCTCCTTGTTATGGCTGCGCAGATTACAGGTGATGGTGATACAATTTCGCGTGTTGTCCAAGGCATTGTCGGTGGCATCGGCTTTTTAGGCGCGGGCGTGATTATGCATGGCGGCACATTGACAGAAAAAGACAGCCGCAGCGCATCTGGCAATATGCTCAAAGTACTCGCGCCTCATCGCCATACCGAAATCTATCATTTGACAACCGCTGCCTCCATTTGGGCCACGGCAGCCTTTGGTGTCACCTGTGGATTGGGGCTATGGAAACTCACCTTTATTGCGCTGATTGGCACAATTTTGGTCTTAACACTCGGCAATGTGGTTGATCGCCTCTTTTTTGGCGTGCTCGGCATAAGCCGTGATGCCGGCGATCCCCTCGAATAATCAAAATCATAGCCTCTTTTGTGCACATTCCCACACTCCTGCTGAAAGCTTTTTCACAAGACTGTGCGAACATGGCATAAAGAATTCATATCGAATCACAGAAAGTTAGAACTGACATGGCTCAGAGCGATGATCTTTTTGGAGGCAGTGGTGGCCGCAAGACAAAAGCAGCACCCGCAAAATCCAAAGTGGCGGCAAAAACCCCAGCCCCAACACGCCGCACAGGCACACCTGATGAGGCCGGCTATACCGCTGCGTCAATTGAAGTTCTTGAAGGTCTTGAGCCCGTCCGTCGTCGCCCGGGCATGTATATTGGTGGCACGGATGAAACCGCATTGCATCATTTGTTTGCTGAAGTTCTCGACAATGCGATGGATGAAGCCGTCGCGGGTCATGCCAGTTTTATTGAAGTCACCTTAGAGGCGGGCGATTGGCTTTCGGTGACGGATAATGGTCGCGGCATTCCAATTGATCCCCACCCCAAATTTCCAAAAAAATCTGCGCTTGAAGTCATTATGACAACGCTTCATGCCGGCGGTAAATTTGACTCTGGCGCGTATCAAACCTCGGGCGGTTTGCACGGCGTTGGTGTATCGGTCGTCAATGCGCTGTCTGATAAATTGATTGTTGATGTTGCCCGTGGGCAAACTCTGTATCGTCAGACATTTGAGCGGGGTCATCCCAAATCAAAACTGGAAACTATTGGTAAAGCACCGAACAAACGCGGGACAACAGTTCGCTTTCACCCCGATGAGCAAATTTTTGGCAAAGGCGCTCATTTCAAACCTGCGCGCCTGTTTCGCATGGCTCGTTCAAAGGCCTATTTGTTTGGTGGAGTTGAAATTAGATGGCACTGTGCGCCTGAATTATTGGATGCAGGCTCATCAATTCCTGCTGAAGCTGTGTTCCATTTCCCAGGGGGCTTGCGTGATTATTTGGCGCAGGACATTGAGGGCAAAGATCTCGTCACCGATCAAAGCTTTACGGGCAAAGTTGAAAAGCCCGATGGGCATGGTTCCGTTGAATGGGCGGTGACATGGCTCGCGGGTGATGATGGCTTTGTTCATTCATACTGCAATACAATCCCCACTCCCGATGGTGGCACGCATGAACAGGGCTTGCGCACTGCGTTGATGCGCGCGCTCAAAGATCACGCGGATCGCATTGGACAAACCAAGCGCATGGCCAATGTGACCACAGATGATGTGATGCTCACATGTGCCGCAATGATTTCAGTCTTTATCAGAGAGCCTGAGTTTCAAGGCCAAAACAAAGGCCGCTTGATGACTGTTGAGGCGTCACGCCTCGTCGATAATGCGGTGCGTGATGCCTTTGATCACTGGTTGGTTGATAGTCCCTCGCAAGCCACCAAATTGATTGATTGGGCAGTCGAACGCTCGGAAGAGCGCTTGCGCCGCAAGGCCGAAAAAGATGTGGCACGCAAAACGGCCGTGCGCAAATTACGCCTACCAGGCAAATTGGCAGATTGCTCTGACTCATCCTCAGAGGGGTCTGAGCTGTTCATCGTCGAAGGTGATTCAGCTGGTGGCTCTGCCAAGCAAGCGCGCGATCGTCGCAAACAAGCGGTCTTGCCTTTGCGCGGCAAAATATTGAATGTTGCCTCCGCCACACGCGATAAAGTGACAGCCAATCAGCAATTAGCCGATCTTGTTCAGGCTTTGGGAACTGGCCTTGGCACACATTATAAGCATCAAGATTTACGCTATGATCGCGTTATCATCATGACTGATGCCGATGTCGATGGGGCACATATCGCCTCTTTGCTCATCACCTTTTTCTGGCGTCAAATGCCCAAACTCATTGAGGGCGGGCATCTTTATCTTGCAGTGCCCCCACTCTATCGTTTGACGCAAGGGACAAAATCAGCCTATGCGCGTAATGAGGCGCATAGAGATGAGCTGTTGCGTCATTTTTTCACGGGGAAAGGCAAAGTCGATATTAGCCGCTTCAAAGGTTTGGGTGAAATGTTGCCAGCCCAACTCAAAGAGACGACGATGGATCCGACAAAGCGAACCCTGCTGAAAATTATTGTCAAAACTGAAGATTATGAAGAAACCGCTGACTCAGTTGAGCGCTTAATGGGAAATAAACCTGAGGCGCGCTTTGCCTTTGTGCAGGAACGCGCAGCTTTCGCTGTTGATCTCGTTGATATCTAGACCATCATCAGACACATCTGCATTTTGGCGCTCTGATGATGCACGCACTCTGATCTGTTGTTGAGTGGCCGTGCTCACCTTGGTGCCATCGTGGAGAGGGTGAATCCAGCAAGGCTTAAAGCTTCATTTACCAAACTAGCGCAAGATAAATCCATTGAGGATATCATGCGCTTTCATTCTTTTTTATCGGCCTCAGCTGGCTCAACTCATATTTTATATTCAATGATTGCGGGGGCAATTGCCATTGTCGCGGCTTTAAGTGCCTATGTCATTGATCATCAAATCAAGAACCACAATGGCCTCGCCTATGCTGCTGCTGTCCGTCTTGTTGGCTCATCGGATGCAAAGTCACCCAATTCATCAGCTGGTGTAACGACACTTCATCAATATACGATTGATTATACCCCCACGGGCTCAACCCCAACGAGCCTCGTGTCCGGTCAAATCGTGCTCGATCCCTGCACAGGCGCGCGCAAAAACTAAGCGTGCCCTCATAAATGTCACATTCTCGGACCATATAACCTAACTTGGCTATATATTCCGTATTTAATTGACTTAAATGATTTTGACGTTATGTCTGGTCTAGGACCTATGGAATAGGTTGCATATAAAGCCGTGTTCCATATCTCCTTAAATCATCCGCAGGGAATTCTGGGAGTTTATCCCCGATGATACCCATGCCTAAGAGTGTAATCTCCATATGACGTTTCGAGAGACGGGCCTAAGTGAAAAGGTCCTAGCAGCCGTTGAATCTGCTGGCTATACCAACCCAACACCTATTCAATCACAGGCCATTCCCCCTGCTCTGGCTGGACGCGATGTCCTCGGCATTGCGCAAACGGGAACGGGTAAAACCGCAGCCTTCACCCTTCCAATGCTCTCACGCCTTGAAACAGGCCGCGCTCGCGCGCGTATGCCGCGCACGCTCATTTTGGAGCCAACACGCGAATTGGCGGCACAAGTGGAAGAAAGTTTTGCCAAATATGGCGCCAATCACAAACTCAATGTCGCCCTGCTCATTGGCGGTGTCTCGTTTGGGGATCAAGAAACCAAGATTATGCGCGGCGCTGATGTCTTGATTGCGACACCAGGGCGTCTACTTGATTTTGCTGATCGTGGCAAATTATTGCTAACGGGCATTGAGATCATGGTGATTGATGAAGCTGATCGCATGCTTGATATGGGTTTTATTCCCGACATCGAGCGCATTTGCAAACTCGTGCCCTTCACACGGCAGACCTTGTTTTTTTCAGCGACGATGCCGCCTGAAATTACACGCCTGACTGAGACATTTTTGCATAATCCAGTGCGCATCGAAGTCGCACGCGCTTCAACGACAGCTTCAACCATTACGCAAGGTCTTGTTGCCGCCCCATCTGGACCAATGAAGCGTGAAATCTTGCGTCAATTATTACGCAGTGCCGAAAATCTGAAGAACGCCATCATCTTCTGCAATCGTAAGCGTGATGTGGCAATCCTCTATGCCTCCCTCACAAAGCATGGTTTTTCTGCTGGCGCCTTGCATGGTGACATGGATCAACGCGCACGCATGACATCGCTTGATGGTTTTAAAAACGGCGATTTCAACCTATTGGTCTGTTCGGATGTGGCCGCACGCGGTCTTGATATTCCCGACGTCAGCCATGTCTATAATTTTGATGTTCCGACCCATGCCGAAGATTATGTTCATCGCATTGGGCGAACAGGTCGCGCAGGACGTTTGGGCACTGCCTATACAATCGTCACTCATGCCGATGCTAGATATCTCGATGAGATTCAAAAACTCATCAACAAACAAATTGATTGGATTGGGCCTGATCTCACATCTATTAGCGATGACGATGATGGCGCTCATGCACAACGCGGCAGACGCCGTGGAGCGCAAGCGCAAACGCAGCAGCGCCGCGACAGACCACAGCGCATCTCAACACCGCGTGAGGAAGATCAACCCCAGATGAAGCGGCCACCACGCCAACATCATCGCCGCAGAGATGAAGACAATGAGCCTGATGTCATCGGACTTGGCGACCATGTGCCTTCATTCTTATTGCGCTCGGTCAAAAGCTCTATCAAATAAAAAGAGCTTATCCGATCGCTTTTTGCAATTGTTCTTCGCTTGCAGGCGCGAGCGCGACACTCTCGCCACAGCCGCAGGCTGAGGTCTGGTTTGGATTATTAAAAACAAAGCCTGATGACAAAGTGCTCTGCTGGTAATCCATTTCAGTGCCGAGCAAAAACAAAACGGCTTTTGGCTCAATCGCAATGCTGACGCCCTGATCTTCAACAACATCAAGGCTTGGGTTGGGGTCCACCCATTCCAGCGTATAAGACATGCCGGCACAACCACCATTCTTCACACCCAAACATAATATTTTGTGAGGTGACGATGATTGCGCACGCAAATCCTTGATCCGGTTTGCGGCAGCTTCTGTCAGACGCATGATTTTAAAAGTAGAGTTTGTCATATCACTATCCCGTCTCATCAGATTCAAGGTCTGACGACGCAGAGTTCACCACATATCAAGCGCAACGCGCGCTTCATCGGACATTCGGCTTTGATCCCACGGCGGATCAAAAACCATATTCACTTTCACACCGGCAACGCCACCAATAGCTGAAATGGCATCCTCAACCCATTTGGGCATTTCACCTGCAACAGGGCAACCTGGCGCAGTCAGGGTCATATCAACAGTGATAAAACGATCATCGGCAATGTCGATCTTGTAGATAAGACCGAGTTCGTAAATATCAACGGGGATTTCGGGATCATAGACAGTTTTAAGTGCCGCAATAATCTCATCAGACAGACGATCGAGCTCTTCAGCTGGTATCTCCGACCCCAATGAGAGATTGGGATGATGCGGCATGATGTCATTAGAGGTGTCGCTCATATCATCCTCACAAAAACAAGCTCTGCGCTTTTTTCAAGGCAGAGACAAAAATATCAACTTCCTCATGCGTGTTATAAAGAGCAAAAGAAGCGCGGCAGGTGGATGTGACGCCAAAGCGTTGCAGCAAAGGCATGGCACAATGTGTCCCCGCTCGCACAGCAACGCCCGAGCGGTCAATAATGGTGGCGATATCATGCGCATGAGCGCCCTCAACTTCAAATGATAAAATCGCACCTTTGTCTGGCGATGTGCCGATGATGCGAATACCATTGAGACGCGCAAGCTGATCATGGGCATAGGTTGAGACGGAATGTTCATGTTGCGCAATGGCATCATGACCAATAGAGGATATATAATCAAGGGCAGCACCGAGCCCAATGGCCTGCACAATCGGGGGCGTTCCTGCTTCAAAGCGATGTGGTGGTGTATTATAGGTCACAGTGTCACGTGTCACAGTCTCAATCATCTCTCCGCCACCTTCAAATGGGGGGAGCCGATCAAGCCATGATTTTTTTCCATAAAGCGCGCCAATGCCGGTCGGGCCATAAAGTTTGTGCCCAGTTATAATATAAAAATCGACATCGAGATCCCTAACATCGACGTCACAATGGACCGCGCCTTGCGAACCATCAACAACAACAGGAATATTGCGCGCATGGGCAATGCGAACAATGTCCTTAATCGGCACTATGGTTCCAAGCACATTTGACATATGAGTGATGGCAATAATTTTAGTGCGGTCCGTCAATGCCTCTTCAAAAGCTTTGAGAGAAAAACAGCCCTCTTCATCCACATCAACCCATTTGAGAACAGCGCCTTTTTGAGCACGATGGAAATGCCACGGCACGATATTGGAATGGTGCTCCATAATCGAAAGCACGATTTCATCACCCTCCTGCAAGTCATGACCAAGAGTTGCCGCAACAAGATTAAGTGATTGCGTGGCCGACCGCGTGAAGATGATTTCATCGGTGGATGCCGCATTAAGAAAGGCACGCACTTTCTCACGCGCCGCTTCAAACGCATCCGTTGCCGCATTGGCAAGATAATGAAGCCCGCGATGGACATTCGCATATTCATGCTCATAGGCATAAGTCATGCGCTCAAGAACATGCCGTGGCTTTTGCGCTGAAGCGCCATTATCAAAATAAACAAGCGGCTTGCCGTAAGGCATTTCTTTCAAGATGGGAAAATCTTCGCGCAGAGATGTGACATCATATGTGCTCATGATGCTCTCCCCGTCATAAAAGCAGAAATATGTTCTGCAAACATATCACGCACATCGTCGTGGATAATATCTGCGAGCATCTCTTCCGCAAAAGCATCAATGAGCATTGCTTGAGCCTGCGCTTTTGGTATGCCACGGGACATCAGATAAAAGAGCTGATCTTCATTGATCTGCGCCACAGTTGCGCCATGCCCGCATACGACATCATCTGCATAGATTTCAAGCTCTGGCTTATTATTCATCACTGCCGTATCAGACAATAACAAAGCATGAGATTTCATCCCGCCATCTGTCTTTTGCGCAATGGAATGAACGATCACTTTGCCCTGATATATGCCTACGGCTTGATCATCCAAAATATGTTTAAATAATTCGCGGCTGGTTGACTGAGGCTTGAGGTGATTGACAATCAGAGTTGTGTCAGCGTGATGCTTGGCGTGACCGAGAGTTAACCCACGCAAATCAAGATGGGCATGAGCATGCACATCAGCAAAAATCTGACGTCTGACAAAATCACCTTGTGATATCATACCAAAGGAATGACATTGCGCGTGATCACTGAGGGTCAGAGATAATGACGCAATGAGCAATTGGTCATGGCTTGCCGCATCACAGAAATGGCTGACCTTGGCATGAGACGCCATATGTATATGCAGAGATGAGAGCGTGTGCGCGCCTTGAGCATTGCCCTTATAGTGCTCGACAACACTGAGCTCCGCTCCTTCAGCGCAACGTATGAGACAGACAGGAAATGCGCTAAAATCAGGTGAACGACTCTCATGGATAATGTGAATGAATGGTGCGCTGTGTGTATGGGCGGCAACATCAATAACAACACCTTCAAGCCCACATGCAAGATTGAGCGCCAGAATGGGATCATTAGCACCCGCACAATCAAATAATGCGGTGAGATCCGCCTCATTGCCGTCACGCAACACATCTCGGAGGGAACGATATGTGACGCCAGCGGGGAGTGCACCAACAGAGGCGAGAGCACCATTGATAAAATGAAACGAATTGGGCTCAGCAGCAATGTTTTGCGCATGCCCGATGGGGGCGGCATGAGTCCATATCCGCTTGAGATTGGAATAATGCCATTGCTCAAGACGATGTGTTGGGAGGCCAATGGATTTGAACTGTGCTAAAGCCTGCGCACGTTTATCATCGCTTGAAGCAGTACCAATCGTCGTGAACACATTGCACAGAGCATGTTCAACTTCAGATAAAATGAGCTTAGAAGTGCTGTGCTGTGTCACTGGACTGCTTCTTCCACACTATAATCGCGATAGCCATTTTGCTCGAGTTCAAGCGCTAATTCTTTGCCGCCTGTTTTGACAATGCGACCCTTTGACATGACATGAACGACATCGGGGACAATATGATCTAGCAAACGCTGATAATGGGTGATGACAAGAAATCCACGCTCTTTTGAGCGCAGGGCGTTCACACCTTCGGAAACGATACGTAACGCATCAATATCAAGACCTGAATCGGTTTCATCAAGAATTGCGTAATGCGGCTCAAGCAAAGACATTTGCAACACTTCAAGACGCTTTTTTTCACCGCCCGAAAAACCCACATTAAGTGGGCGACGCAACATCTCCTGCGAGACATTTAATTTGTCAGCCGCTGCTTTGACCTTTTTCATAAAATCAGGTGTTGATAATTCGGCCTCACCTCTCTGTTTGCGCTGCGCATTCACGCTCGCTTTAAGAAAAGTCATGGTGGTCACACCGGGGATCTCAATAGGATATTGAAACGCCAAGAACAGACCTTTGGCTGCGCGCTCATGCGCGTCAAGTTCCAAAATATTCTCACCATCCACCAATATTTCGCCGTCCGTTACATCATAATCAGAACGACCGGCAATGACATAAGAGAGTGTTGATTTACCTGACCCATTGGGGCCCATAATTGCCGCAACTTCACCAGCGTGAACCGTCAGTGTCAAACCCCTGAGGATTTTCTTATCGCCAATAGAGACATGCAAATTTTTTATTTCTAACATTATAAACCCCAGATTTAACCGACACTGCCTTCAAGAGAGATCGCAATCAATTTTTGCGCCTCAACAGCAAATTCCATCGGCAATTGTTGCAGCACATCCCGCACAAAACCATTGACGATCAACGCCGTGGCCTCTTCGGGTGAAAGCCCTCTTTGCATACAATAAAAAAGTTGATCATCCGATATTTTGGAGGTCGTTGCCTCATGCTCGAATGTTGATGTTGCATTGCGCGCTTCAATATAGGGCACAGTATGCGCGCCACATTTATTGCCAATGAGAAGGGAGTCACAATTGGTAAAATTACGCGCACCCGCCGCATTTTTTTGCGCCAAGACTTGCCCGCGATATGTATTATCAGATTGGCCCGCCGCAATACCTTTTGAAATAATACGGCTTGTGGTGTTGCGTCCAAGATGGATCATCTTTGTGCCGCTATCAACTTGCTGATGACCATTGGAGATCGCAATCGAATAAAATTCGCCCCGTGAGTCATCCCCACGCAAGATGCAAGATGGGTATTTCCACGTGATCGCCGAGCCCGTTTCAACTTGCGTCCATGAAATTTTGGCACGCGCGCCACGGCACTCCCCACGCTTGGTCACAAAATTATAAATACCACCCCGCCCCTCAGCATCCCCAGGATACCAATTTTGCACAGTGGAATATTTAATCTCCGCATCATCGAGAGCAATCAGTTCAACAACAGCCGCGTGCAATTGATTTTCATCGCGCTTGGGAGCCGTGCACCCCTCGAGATAGCTGACATAAGAGCCTTTATCAGCAATGATGAGCGTGCGCTCAAATTGACCCGTATTTTGCTCATTGATCCGAAAATAAGTTGATAATTCCATCGGGCAGCGCACGCCTGGGGGAATATAGACAAATGAGCCATCAGAAAAGACAGCGGAATTGAGAGTTGCAAAGAAATTATCACTGATGGGAACGACAGAGCCGAGATATTTTTTAACGAGTTCGGGATGGCTGTGTATCGCTTCTGAAATGGGGCAAAAAATAACCCCAGCTTTTGCCAATTCCTCTTTAAAGGTCGTGACAACCGAAACAGAGTCAAAAACAGCATCAACGGCAACACGAGGTTTTTCAACACCTGCTAATATCTCTTGCTCGCGCAAGGGGATGCCGAGTTTTTCATAGGTGCGCAATAATTCAGGATCCACCTCATCAAGTGAGGCAGGACCAGACCCCGCTTGTTTAGGCGCGGAATAATAATATAAATCTTGATAATCAATATGTGGGTAATGAACGCGTGCCCATGTCGGCTCTATCATCTGCGGCCAAAGCTCAAAGGCTTTTAACCGCCAATCCAACATCCATTGTGGCTCATTCTTTTTTGCCGATATG
>Ga0164296_1004191_pt1 | contig 13212 bp, 11 predicted proteins | sample GEODES057metaG_FD_113533 | JGI IMG/M metagenome (GOLD analysis project Ga0164296, IMG submission 113533) | Dystrophic lake water microbial communities from Trout Bog Lake, Wisconsin, USA - GEODES057 metaG | ecosystem: Environmental > Aquatic > Freshwater > Lake | place: USA: Trout Bog Lake...
CGCGGCGGGCCAGCTGGGGCCCCATTTGGGCGGCTAATGTCCCTCGACCGGTGCCGACAGCCTCGTTACCTGGCCGTGTCGACCGCGCCCCTGCAGCGATGTCCAACTTCTACGAGGGCATCGACACCGCTGATGACGATGGCGAGCTGGTGCCGCTGACAGCGGGCACGCCCGAGGACGCAGACACGGACATAGTAGATGTGCCGTGTGTTCCGCCCCGGTTCGAGCCTCGGCGCTTCGGGGAGCGCGTCATCGCGTCGGCGTCAGCCGTACTTCTATGGACTGGTATCTGGAACCAGATCGATTCGAACATGTTGCCCACGGTGTGCAGCTACAACGCCTGCAAAACCTGTCCCTCCTACGGCGAGTTCCCCTGCGCTTGGTACAAAATAGCATTCGTCTTCGTGGGGCTGCTGGGCCAGTACATTACGCGGACAATATACACGGATGCCGAGGTCAATTATGCTCCCAGGGGACACATCCACGAACGATGCTTGAAATGCGGCTGGTGTTGCGACCAATGACACACAGTTCTGTTCGTTACACACCGCGTCTCTGTTTTGTCATGCTTCACGGCCGATCAGGCGGCGCCAGCGACGCCAGGCTGGAGTTGTCCGCAGCGAACGGCGCCGGCTCCGACTCTGCGCTATTCTCCGGATACGACGGTGGCCCCTCCGCCGGCACCACTTCCATGCTCGTCAGATTTGCATGGCGCAGGCCTAGCTTTGACAGCGACCAATCTTCCGCGTGCGTCAGTGCCTGAGCCATGGCATCCCGGCAATCGTCCCGATTGGCGTAGTGCGCATCTGTGCGACCACTGCAAAGTTGGCAGCCCGCGAAATGCATGATGAACGGCACGCGGTCTGAGCGCCAGATGCTGTCCTTCAACTTGAGCGAGCCAGATTGCAAGTGGCCATAATACTCCGCCCAGTGACCGTTCAGCGTAAACCGCTTCTCGAGCAGCGTCTGGTTCCGCCATTTATCAGGCTCCTGACTCAGCATGTACACAATCGTGGATTGGTCACTTACGACGCAGTCGTACGCGCGGTCGCACATGCCCTTCAAGACGTTCCCCTGCAGCGCCGTGCTACCCTCGATGTCCTCGCCAGCATCGAGAATGCGACGTAAGAATGTGCGCGTCCACTCGTTGTTCCGCAGCAAGAGAACACCGGCATTTAGCCCGAAGTAGCTAGGCGCCGCCTCGTCCACCATGCGAGTCTCACCCCACAACACGAGACTGTACCCCAACTGCTCGTACTCGTCCAATGGCAAGTCAAAGTCCATGTCCATGAAGATTGCATCACTGTCAATCCAGAAAAGCCACTCGATCCCATTCGTAACGTTGCTCTCGAGCAGCTTGCTGAGCAATACAGGTTTGTTCCACATCGGATTCTCCTTGATGCCCGCATAATTAGGATCAACTGTGTCCGTGCACCAGTACAGTTTCCAGCCATGCCGCTGGACGTAGTGTAGACGGTTCCGCATCGCGCGCCCATTCAGCCACTGCGCCGTTGCCGTGCTGCACTCCGTGGGCTGCTCTGCTGTTACGAGCAGCACTCGAGGTGGCGTATGCTCACAAGCCGCCTTTGCAGAATGCACGTTCACGTTCTCCTCTGTATCTTCCTCCCGAACGACCAGCACATCCCGCTCACGTGGCTGGCACAGCGCGCTGATCGCATCGTTCAAGATGCTTATATTGGAGCTGCGCAGCTTGGACTCAATTGCATCAACAAACTCCGTGTACTCCTTAGAGGTGTCCCTCAAATGTGAAATCCAGACAGCCTGGAACACAATCACGGCGATTGCAATCGAGGCTAGCCACCAGCGCACGCGGGTGTAGCTGTTAGAAGCACCGTGTTGAGAGCGCATTGCAAGACGTCTGCGAGACGGGACCGTCGGATAAAATGCGCTGCGGCGCTCCGTTTGCGAAGAAGCCTGCGAACTGCGGCACCTGAGGTCCGCGCGCGTGAAGTCAGTTGGCTCAGTGTGAAGGCAATTGCGGAGGGCAGCACAGTGATGCGCTGCGTCCAAGACTGAGAAAAACTGCCAAAGGTCTGTCCAAGAAAGGCATTGGATGACAGCACGTGCAGATGTCAGCAAATACACCGCAAATAACACGAGTCTAGTCCTAAGTGTATATCCGGCCCATCATCGCGCTGCTGTCACCGTGAGGACGCCCACCATTCCGCCTTCAATGTGGCCAGGCACCGGACACAAGAGCTGGTACGACCCTGCCTTCATCGGCACAAATATCCATGTCAGTGACGCCCCTGGCTCAAGAGCCACCTGCGAGGGCGTTATAATGCTCATTCCCGCGTAGGCAGACACACAAAACAAGTGTCTATGGAGACGCACCTCAGTGACCGCGCCTTTGACTTCGACCCCTTTGGACTCGACTGCAATCGTGAAAACTTTGCTCGCGAACTCGCGGGCGCTAAAATAATGCTCCACTTGACTCGGGTTCGTCAATGTCAGCTTGGTCACCTGCCCCTGCTCGAAGGACAACTCGCTCGGTATGTAGGCCAGCGCGTTGCTTTTATCGCCCAGCGCCATGCTAACTTCGCGGATGCCTTTGTTAGTCACGTCGTAGCTTGCCAGGCCGGCACGTACAGGTAAAGGTGCGGCGACCGCGACAAGGGCAGCTGTAGCAGCAGCACGCTGTCCGCAGAAAGGCTCGCTGTCAGCGCGGGAAATGACTGGGAGGTATGGACAGGATAGCAGGGCGCACCCGTGACAGTAAAAGCCGGTGCTCTTGAGGCTCTGCGTCGTGGTGGTTGGGAGCTGACTGTGCGCGGGGCGTGCAGCACTTCCGGCAGGCGCCCCGTCGAAACTGCAGGGGAGGAGCGACATGCAAGGATGTATGCACCGCTGCGTGATGCATCATTAGCGCAGACCAAGAGGCGTGCCCCGTGCTCTCGCGAAAGGGGTCGCTGTGAGTACTGCCAACACGTCACTCTGGATGATCAATGGTTCAATTGCACAAACTAGCTAGACATTTTGCGCGCTCAGCGCGCGTATACAACTCCCGGATCGACGGCGGCTGTGGACTCGCCCGGCGGTAACGGAGCATCCGTCACAGCTGCTTTCACGACGACTTTATCGTAAAGCGCAAGAGCAGCAGCGAGGAAGAGCCCAAATGCGAGGCCATACTCAAGTCGAGGCGATGCCGCCAGCGTGGCCATCGTCGTGGCCCATCCCAGGGCAGGGAAGCGCCAGTGCGCGAGAGGCGCTCCGGTTGAAGGTGCCCACAGCGAGGACGCGGGCCACATGAGCGGCGCCATGGCGCATGCGACCAGCGAACCAAGAACAGCCCGTGGGAGCGATGAGAGAGCGGAAGCGCCCAATGGGAGGAACGCAAGCACGGTGAGGCCAGTGACCGCATGTGCCAGCTGGGTGCGTGCGCCAGCGGTGCGGCCGAGTGATGTGCGCGAGAGAGACCCCCCGACAGGGAAGCCACCGAATACGGCTGACGCGATATTGCTGGCGCCCTGGCTGACAAGCTCTTTGTTCGTATCCCATGGCTCGGAGTCGTCGTCAGCGAGACGTCTCGAAATGGATGCCGCCTCCGCGAAACCAGCTAGGGCGACGGCGATGCCGGCAGGAATGAGGCCTGGCAGGAGGTGCCACGGCATCAAGAATGGATTGATGACCGCAGGCAGCTGACTTTTGACGGCCCCGACAGTCGGGCCGACTGCGAGGCCAGCGACCGACGCAGCACAGCCGAGTGTAGTGGCGACAATCGCCCCCGGAAACAGCGGGTGGATGCGCTTGCCACCAAGCAACAGGACTGCAGTGAGAGCTGCAACTGCGATCGTGCCCGCCATCCATGCAGCTGGTTGGGCGAGCACTACCAATGCCGCAGTGATGAAATGTGCGCCCTGGGGTGGAGGCACGCCGCAGATGGCCGGAATCTGAGCAGCTGCCACCAACAGGACAACGCCCAAACCGAAGCCGTCAAGAACGGCTCGTGGAAGCGACGACACGATTGGCTTGCCGATGCGGCTCACACCGAGAATCAAGCGCACGATGCCCACCACGCCAGCTAGGAGTGCTGCTGCGGCGGAAAAGTCGGGAGTGTGCGGTGTGAGCCCAATTGCTGTGAGACAGCCACATGTCAGCATGGAGGTCATAGCGACAGCTCCAGTCTGCAGGTAACGTGACGGCGACAGTGCTGCGGCAGGGACAGACACCACGGCGTTTGTGTGGAGGCCTGGTTGTGGAAGGGGCAGTCAAACTGAGTGAGTGCCCACCAACAGGTTCCACAAGGGAAGTCAGCGCACCCTGTGTCGCGCTGACGCCTGCAAGGGCCGCATACGCGAGCGACTACATGACGCAGCCAGTTTCGAAGCCGGCAAGGAACAGCGTCAGTGTCTTGTGCGCCTGGTCTGGACAACGGCCGGCCTCGTGCCCATAGCATAGCAAGGAACGATAGCGCCCGTACCTGTGGCACCGTGACGAAGGCGACAGATAGGCCAGCTACCACGTCGGCGACCAACGAACTTGCTGGAGGCGCGCGAGGCGGCGTCGCTGCGCACGCGAGTGGTACCGCCCGCCTGTGTTGAGCTCTATGCTTGGCGCCCACGCCGGGGTGAGCATGTCTGCGGCTGCGAATCGATAGTGCGACAGGCGCGAGTTGACGGCCGTGAAGTGCCATCATCGCTTCGGCGAGGCGGTGGTGAAGCGATTCTCACGTGGTGGCACTTTCGACGCCGTCGCCGAGACATTCCACCGGTGGCGGTGGATCGCATGCTGTCGTCGCGGGTGCTGCTCGCGAGTGTGCATCATTCCCCCCTCTGGCAACGACACCGGGCCAGTCTCTTTGGGAAGCGCAGAAGTGCCACTTGCATGGCAGTCCACGCTTCTGCCGCCGCATTCCCTGTAGTTCAGCCTGCAAGTCACACTGTTGGGGCGACACACCGCGTGCGTGGCCTGCACTGCACAGACCACCATTTCCTGGTGCCGCTGGACCACTGGGCAAGCGCTTCGGCAGCGCAGACGATAAGTGTCTATGCGCGCGAGGTGACTGCGCCTGACAAGGCTGACTCCAAGTCACTTGGCGACGCGCCGTGTCTTTTCTACCTGCAAGGCGGGCCTGGTTTCGAGTCTCCGAGGCCCTCTGAGGCAGGTGGCTGGATCGCCAAGGCCATAGAGCTGGGCTTCCGCGTTCTCTTAATCGACCAACGAGGCACGGGGCGGTCTTCGCGCATCTCCGCGCGTGCACTGACCACGCAGTTCAGCTCCGCAACCGAGGCTGCTGACTTTTGCAGCCACTTCCGTGCAGACAGCATCGTCGCGGACTGCGAGGCGATACGGCACGCGCTGGGTGTAAAGAGCTGGACTGGATTGGGGCAGAGTTTTGGAGGTTTTTGCCTATGCACATACTTGTCATTCGCTCCTGCGGCATTGAAGGAGGCGCTCTTGACTGGGGGCTTGGCACCGGTGATGGCAGGCAAGTGCACGGAAGCTGTGGATGAGGTTTACACACGCCTGTTTGCGCGCGTCATCACGCAGACGGGGAAGTTTTATGCCCGCTTCCCGGCCGACCAGCAGCTGGTGCGCGACATCGTAGTGTATCTAGCGGAGCAGCCTGGCGGCGGGGTTGACCTGCCTAGCGGCGGTCGACTAACACCGCAGATGCTCCAACTCCTGGGCTGGTCCTTCGGCGGCGCCAGTGGCTTTGAAACTGTGCATTACCTTTTGGAATCGGCTTGGGAATCTGATCTGCGAGGAAGTCACGCTCCTAAGGCTCTGTCGCTCTCATTCCTGCGCGGCTTTGAGAATTCGCTGGCGTTCGACACAAACCCATTGTATGCTCTCCTGCACGAGGCTTGCTACGGCAACGGCGGAGCAACTGATTGGTCAGCGCAGCGCGTGCGTGACTCACCGCAGTTCAGCGCCGCTCTCGATCCTGTCGCAGCCGCACGGGCAGGCAAGCCGGTTCCGTTCACGGGTGAGATGGTGTTTCCCTTCATGTTTGACGATATCGTGTCGTTGCGAGGCGTGAAAGACGTTGCAAACGAGCTGGCAAGGCGCAACTGGCGACCACTGTATGATGTGAAGGCCCTGTCGCTGAACAAAGTTCCCGTCGCCGCTACTGCTTACTGGGAGGATATGTACGTAGACTTTCATCTAGCGTCAGCAACAGCAAGCGCCATCACAGGTGCGAGAATGTGGGTAACTAACGAGTACACCCACAGCGGCGTCCGAGAAGATGGGCCGCGCGTGCTCAAAACATTGCTTTCTATGGCAAGAGGAGAAGAGCCACTGCGGTGAAATTCAGTGCAGGGCCATTCATCTTGTGCAAATGAAATGCATGACGTGTCCGTGTCCGTCTCGCACTGTCCCCACCTCTCCAGTGCGCTTGCCCTCACAGGCCAGAGCCGTGTGTGTGCACTTTGCGCGGCTGGGAGGGGCGTGCCGGCATGAAGTGAGCAAGTGTGCGGCTGTGTTCCCTACTCTGTTGTGCACACATGGCGGCCTCGTCGCTGCAGCAGCAGGTGCGCGCGCGACAGCTTGCTTGGAGCGACTTCGTGTGTGTGTGTGTTCTGCTGCCCTTCGTCGCGCGAGGCAGCTGACACGTGCGTCTGGCGCACAAACTCTTGTAGCGGGCGACAGAGTGGACGCTGTGGATACAGAACACGGCGGTCCTGGGCGCTCGATACGATTTCATGAAACACGTGGACAGTCAGCTGCTTGTCGCTGAGCTCATCGCGCGCTGGGTGGCGGAGCGGAAGCTGGACTGCGACCCCTCGCTGGTGAGCCTGCGCCTGGTGAAGCGCGGCCCTGGCGGGATGCCGACTGCAGAGCAGCAGGCTACTGCTTTGCAGTCGCCCGCAAGCTTGTTGGCCGACCCGAGCGAGACTCTTGCGGAGGCGGGCGTGGCGGACGGCAGCTGGCTGCTCGCTGTGTTTGCAAGCAGCGCAGGCTCCTTCAGTCCTCTCCTTGCTCCGGACACGCGCGCCTCTGCGGCAGAGGTAGCCAGCATGGTGGTGGAGCGTCTTCTGACTGCGGAAGCGATACAAGACACCACGCCTGCAGCCCTGGGCGACAAGACCCTGGCTGCCCTGCACCTAAGCAACAGAGTGGAAGACTTCGCAGGAGGCGACGGCGACGCTGTGCTGGACACGGAGCAGCAGCGGGCGCTGCTGCTCTGCAAGAACGAGGCCGAAGTTGTCAGGTTTCTGACGCCAGTCCTGTGGCAGCTGCGCGTGACCGGCGACGCAGCGGACCCCTGCCGCAGCGTGCTCGTCAACAGCGAAAATCTGGCGTGGCTGGACAACCTGGCGTATCCCTTACGCGGCATGCGCCTGAAGCCTGACCTGTTTGTAGCGCCGCACGTGTGCGTATGGACGCAGCCAGGGTCTGCCCCGCAAGGCTCCGGCGATTGCTTCCTCTTTGGCCGCCTCGCGGATGCGCGGCTGCAGCGCGATGGGTGCGTGCGCGAGCTGTATGAGGCGAAATTTGGGGACCTGACAGAAAAGCATTTCGGCGAGCTGGTGACGTACCACCGCCTCATCCCCGGCGAATGTCGGGGCATGCTGTTCAATGAACGCGGCTTTTGGCTGTTCTCTAGTTACGCCGCCCAACCGGTGGCGCTGGTGAGGTCCAATTGGACGACACCTGGCTCAGCCAACCGCGTGCGTCGCTTCCTGGGCCACGCGCCGCCGCCGCCGCCGCCATTTCTGCCAATGCTTCGCCGCCTGATGATCGACCTGGGGCTGAGACCGGCGCACGCGGCACTGGGCGAAGCAGGGACGGCCTTCCTGGGTGCAGGAGCCACGGGCCGCGTGTTCGCGGTGGTGCGCTCGACGCCAGCGTCAGAGGGCGCGACACGCATGGCACTGAAGGTGGTTCCCGCCGGCGCCGGTGCCAGTGACCCGAGCGAGGCGCTATGCAACCTGGGCGCCGAATTCGAGGCGCTGGTGGACGCCGCCGCTCGGGGGGCGCCAGTAGTTGCGCCTATGCCCGGCTCCCTTGTGCTGGTGCCACCCCTCGGCGGCGGCTTCCTCCTGAGCCGCTGCGGCGCCGCGTTCGATGCCGGCTCGAAGAGCGCATGTATGGCCGCCTTCACCTCCCTGGCAGCGCTCCACAGCCGTGGCATCGTGCACGGCGACGCGCGGCTGGCAAATTTAGTTCTCGTGGACGAGCAGCCGGCGTGGATAGACCTGGCCGCGGGCATTTTGACCGGGCCCGTGCTGGCAACCCACCTCCCCATGTACAGCCGCCTGGACGCAGAGACGCTCACAACCTCCGTACTCCGGCTCCCGCATCGCTCCGGCGACCAGGCGCCGCAGCTGCCACCACCCGTGGCTGCTGCCCTGGCCGCGTACGACAGTGCGCTTCCAGACACTGTGAAGGGACTGGCTGTCGCTGTGTGGAGCGCCGCCTCTGCGGCACGGCCTGGAGCAAGGCAGTGAGTGAACGACACACATATGCAGATGATGACGCCCGATGCTCCACAGAGTGATCACGGGGTGCACCGCCATGCATGATGCAGGCCCCCGACCCCCGAGGAATGGGTAAACGTTGATGTTGCTGCACTCGGATACGCGCGTTTGGAAGCCTTTGAGCAGGCGAGCTCGCAACCATGAAGCTTTGGCGGAGATGGCAGAGGGCGCGCGCGCAGGGAGGAGTCGGGAGGAGGTGGCATGACAAAGGAGGCCGTGTGACGCCGCACAGGGACATCGGGTGGACCGACGCACGCCCACGCGACTCTGGTATGTATAATAGACTGGTCCTAGACGCTTGCCCTGTGTGCGTCTGCACGCTATCTGGGTCGTCATCCCCTCACTGGCCGCAGTCCCGCCGCGGTATAGGCGAAGACGAAGCACACGTAGAGCCCCATCAAAGCAGTAGCTAAGCGCCTTGTCAAGACGCACTTGTAGAGGAGCGGCACGACGAGCAAGTAGAACGACATCAGTGCAATGCCAAAGCCGAACAGGACACGCAGCTCTGTATCCAGTGTGTTGGACGCAACCTGGACGCCAGTCCCTGCGCTTGCGATCAGCAAGCCGACGCCGAGTCCGCACAGCATCTGGAAACAGGGCCCGCCGAAGCAGGAGGTGACCACCATTTGGATGTGGCCTTGCCTCACAACAGCCAGCATACCGGCAAGATCACCGACACTGTTGGCCCAGCACATGATGGTGCCGCCGAGGATGTCTTCAGGCAAGTTCAGGATGCGTCCCATGGCCTGGAAGATGGAGACCACCTCATCTGCACAGAGATCCATCCATGCAAGACCGCCCAAGAATGCGATACCAGACACTAAGGCGCTATCTGCAGTAGCTACGCCACGTCGTGGGAAAACAGCAGCAACGGCGACGACTGCAACGCCGCGAAGGACCAGGGAGGCGATGAGTAGACCCTGAGATGGCGGCGGCAGTGCTGACATGAAGACAGCGCCGATGAGAGGCGGCAGACAGAGCGTGACGAGAGCTGCATGCAGTGGCGTTACCACGTGGTTGCCATCCCCTCGCGCGTCAGCCATGGTGAGTGCCAGCAAGAGCCGGACAGGTGCTGTCACTTTCTGCAGTATTGGCCAGGAGCTCTCCGTATCGTCACCCACGTAGTGTGTAAACCATGCACGCAGTTGATGCCCTACATGGCCCACGGATGGCAGTTCCACATGCTGGTGCTGCATTCTCGGAGATGATGGCTGCTGGCGTGACAACTGTCTGGGCGATGTAGCCATTGCCGCCCGAGGTGATACTGGCGGCGTTACTGCGTCTTCATCGCATAATGACGGCTCCTCACGCGTTTGTTGTCGATGCCGCACGGCAGCTGTATGCACAGCGATCAACTCGAGTTCCAGATTGGGGGCGTCTTTGCGCTGTGCAGACATCAAATCAGTGAGCGCGCCGTCACTCCCTGCTATATGGGCTCGATCAGCACTGCTGCTCGAGTGTGTCAAATCTATGAGGCGGGGACCGTATAAAACAGCGGCGACGTAGAAGGCGTAAAGGAGCAGGAGCGATGCCGCTTCTGCTTGTGTGAATAGTCCGTCATTCAAGGCGATGAGCACCATGACTAAGCCGGCCAAGTAGGTGCAAACATCACGGATGAAAGGAATCCGGGAGACAACAACCACAGCGCCGGTTGTGGGGTCGGCTTTGGAGGTTAGAAGGCAGCATGCAAGGCAGAAGCAAATGACATACACGCCAGCACCGACGCCTTCGCCCAGAGCTAGTGGCAAGTCCACATCCTCGCCGTATGTGATTGCTGCCACTTGCGTGAAGAAATCAGGCGCGCCGTTGCCGAAGGCAAGCAATGTTGCGCCCGCCACATCGTCTGACAAGTCCAGCCATCGTGCGATGTTCGCCACCGCTGGCGCGAAATACAGCTCCGCTGCAAGTATGAGGGCGAGGAACACGAGCAGCTAGGGAGGGCAGAGGAGTCAAAAGGTGCTGGAGTTGTCAAGGAGGGAGTTGTCAAGGAGGAACACCAAGCTGAAGACGCACCAACCACACGCCTAATAACAACACGGCGGGCGCTTCCGGCCGGTGCTTCGCAACAACTGAGCAGTAGTGCAGCTCCAAGTCTGCGTCACACGAGCGAGTGTCAGTACAGGAGAGGGCGCTGGCCATGTACTGATGCCGTAGATTGCCCCGACAGCGCACAGTTCACACGCTGCTCCTTGTTTTGACACGCGGCAGTAGTCCGCACGTCTGTTTCGAAGAGAGTGTGTTGCAGGAGTGTGTCAAGAGGTCGGTACCGGAAGCAGAGGAAAAGCTACATACAGCAGGGAGCGGAGTTTACACACGCACATGCACACGAGTCAGCAGCCAGCCTGGGCTGACATGACGTCTCGACAATTGCGGCAGCAGGCGGAGGCGGCGGCACAGGGTCAGCTGCACTTCTGTCAACAACAGCAGCTGTCCACTCGGCGTCGGCGCTCAGCAGCGCCTGCATGTCGTGTGAGTGGTGATGATGCCTCATCGCACTGCTCAACGCGTCCGCTTCTGCCACCGTCGCTGCTGAAAAGACGCCATCTTCTGAGGCCACGGTGCTGGCTTGCCTGGCGACCGCGAGTGCTAAGAGAGCAGCGGACGCCAAGCGGCGGCGGCATAGCATAGCCCAGCAGAGAAGGTGCAGGGGGCCTGTGCTGTGTGTGTAAAAGGGCTCTGGCGCAGGGAATGTGAACTTGCTTGGGTGATGTCGCGACATCACCCATCGCGATCGCGTGCTCTGGTCAAATCGCTCAATGACAACTTTGCGCTGTGCGCTGCGTGTTCAGATCTATTCTAAAATCTGATCATCGGGCCTTGTGCATTTAGGCGGGTCGCACTAGAAGTAAGTGGTGCCAAACACTGATCGGTCGAAATCCTTCTTGAATCCCGCCCGCGGCACGGGCACGGTCACTGCGCTGCCATCCTCTGCAGGTGCGTGGCGATCAAGTCGTGCGTTGAAAGGGGGCTGCATGACTGCGCGCTGCGCCTCTGTGAGGCCCTCGCAGAATTCGGGGGGCCACATGTCCTCGCCGCGAGCAAGGTAGGCGCGCCCGTACGCAACCGTGGCGGGTGCGAAGCGGTACAGCGCCAGGCGGCGCGTCACGGTTCCCTTCCACGCGAGCGTGCCGTGGGTGGCAGCTTCAGTAAATAGGATGACATCCCCTGCGCGTGCGGCCGGCTGAATGCAACGCTCCTTCGCAATGCGGTGCTCCCGCACAGCTGCAGGGCTGGCGAAGTTGGCTTTGTGACTGCCTGGCAGAATGACGAAGCCGCCATCGCCCTCCTTCGAATCAGTCAACTGAAGGCTTGCCGCCAGCAGGTTGCATCGGATGCGGCCGTTGTGGCAGCTATATGAAAGCTCGTAATCGAAGCGACCCTGCTCGTCATAGGCGCCGCCGTGCATGATGAACCCATCCGCCCCAGGCTTCTGCTGCAAGATGAACGGGCTGTGATCCAGCCTGTAGCCGGTGCCGCACAGCTCGTTGTAATACGTCTGCAGCCGCGGGTGGGCCAGCATGTTGCGCAGCGCCCCGCCTGCGGGGCCGTCCACTTTCCAACTCAGGATGCCGCCCAAGTCTTCACGGCCAGTCACGCCGTCGCCCGCCATGCTCGGCTCAGAGCCACCGAGACGCAAAGCCCCGGTGCGTTCCTGCAGGACGTGTGTACCGCGAGCGGAGGGTGAGGAAAGAGGCACGCCAGGAGTGCGTGTTGGGCGTGCGAGGTGCCACAAAACAGGAGCACATGTTGCGGCCTCACCTTGAAGCCGCCCTTGTTGGCGTCGATGGCGGCATGGACGGCAGCAACCTCCTGCGGAGAGAACACCTGTTCCGTGGGCGTCGCGCAGAGTGAGTGGAAGGCAGAGAAGCAGCTTGTGGTATGGCACCAGCTGCGAGTGGGCAGCGGCTACGGGCACGCGCCTGGGGCACAATCAGGTACCCATGCAAGTCGAACAAGTACTTCTCTGTCTCGTCCATCGTGTGCGACGCAGCAGCTGCCGCAAAGCTGCGACTGTGGAAGCACGCTGTACGTGGAGCTGTGGCAGGCCTGCTAGATGACCGGCGACTCGCTTGAGGCGCTATGTGGGCACGGCAGAGGGCCCTGGCGCCAGAAAGAAGACGCATGCCAATCGGCAAGACGAGGGGCGTTCGAATATGCCAGCGTGTGCAAGTTTCCTTGCCCTTGTCGCGACACGATTCGTCAATGAACATTCTCCGCGACGCCGCGAAGAAAGCGGGCACCATGCCGCTGGAGTCGCCGAGTCTGGCAGGCGTGGTTGACCCCGATGAGCCGCCGACATCTCCTTCTCGGGTAGCCACGCTCTCGACCGACAGCAAATCACCATCGATGGCTGCGGAGGAACCCACACACTCATCATCTTGGTCAAAGCGCTGGCTGCACGTGGACAAGTGGTTCGGTGGAAGCAGCGGCAGCAGCAAGACTCCAGCGACGTCTGCTATCCATGGTTCGCCTCCCTCGCCGAAGAGCCAGAAAGATGCAGGTGTGCACCGCACGGCGTAGTGTCCTGGTTAATATCGCACTGGCAGGATGTCCCGTGCAGCGGCGCGAGATGAGATTGCCTAAACGATTGCATCTCGCTCTCATCTTAACTCCTCCGATGTCTCTCTTCTGGATGTGTCCAGCCGGTCGCGCGATGCATGGCCAGGATGTCTGGTCCAAAGGCACTGGCGTGACTTGCTTCAAAGGCGGTCGGTACGACAAAGTCGACCCGGATGCAGAGACCAAAAGCGTGCACGCAATTGTC
>Ga0164296_1004196_pt1 | contig 13200 bp, 8 predicted proteins | sample GEODES057metaG_FD_113533 | JGI IMG/M metagenome (GOLD analysis project Ga0164296, IMG submission 113533) | Dystrophic lake water microbial communities from Trout Bog Lake, Wisconsin, USA - GEODES057 metaG | ecosystem: Environmental > Aquatic > Freshwater > Lake | place: USA: Trout Bog Lake...
AAATCGTAATTAAAATGAAAAAAACAATCTTAACAACAGTAATCGCATTCTTTACCATCGCATTTTTGGTAATTGGATGTAGCAAGAGTGGTACAAGTACTTCTCCTAGCAACACGGATGAAGCAACGCTTCAAGCTAAAGTGACACAAAATTCAGAGGATCAGACGAACATTCAGAACGACGATGACCAGATTGACAATGATGCAAACAAAGCCGCAGAAATAGTTCCAGGATTTGGAGCATTGTCTGTGAACAATTTTACTCACATCTCTACTTTCGGAGCTGACAGTACTTCCACATTTGATAGTACCTATTTCCCATTGTTCATTATAGACAAATCTCCTTTCAAATTGAAGTTAGCGAGACTAATCATAAGGTACAGAGGAATAATGGATTCAACAGGATATACTAAAGTTGGAACAGACACTGTTGAATTGATTGCAGGGAAGAAGTGGACCGACATAGGTGCTAAATTAAAAGAAACACATAATGTATCTATTACATACAATGGAAAAACGCGTGTTTATAGTGGTGAAAGAATTGTAACAAATATTTCTGGTGGATATTATAATCTATTTCGGTCGCCAAATCCTTTTATCTACACAATGCATGCCTATGGTAAAGTAACTTTTGAAGATGGGGCAATGCGAGACTATTGGATAACCAGAAAAAATACGTTTAATAAAACAAGCCCTTTTACATTTTCAATTGCAGCCGATACTGCCGTCAATTTAGATTCTTGTACAATTGGTGGTACTACTAGGTTTGGGGACAACTTTTTGGTACAAGCCCCACAAGCGATTTCATCAAATCTTCTTTATGGTTCTGGGCGTCCTACGTTGGGCATTAGAATACTTACTTATGCCACTATCCCACCAGTAACTGTAACTTATGGTGTAGATGCAAATGGCAATCAAGTTATTGGTAAACGTCCCTACGGTTATAAAATAAATTGGACCAAATTGAATGGTCAGCAAGGTTCGGTAATAATAGCGTACTAATAAATTATATCAATCTTTTCATAACAAAAAAGCCACGGAAAATTAATTCCGTGGCTTTTTTGTTCATTCAATAATCTGTATTATTTTAGAAAGGTAAATCATCTGCGGGTTCAGTAATGCTAGAAGCAGGCGGAACATAAGCTGGTGCTTGTTGATAACTAGTTGAAGCTGCCGATGGTGCAGATTGTTGAGGGGCAGGGTCTATGCTGCCACCTTCTGTTTTACTCCCCAATAATTGAATACTAGTTATCCTTAATACAAGCGATGAACCTGTTCTGCCATCATTAGTTGTATAATTTCTGATTTCTGGTATCCCTTCGGCATAAATCTGAGTTCCTTTTTTCAAGTAAGGGGCAATAGCAATCCTTTCTGTCCAGTAAGAACACTCAACCCAAGTAGTTTTATCTATTTGAGTTCCTTGTGCATCCTTGTACTTTTCCGTGTGGGCTGCCGTAAAATTGATGACATTTTTTCCATTAACTTGATTTACTGTGGCATCTTTCCCAAGGTGGCCAATAACTAAAAGCTTAAGCATAATCGGTATATTTATTTTGAAAAGAGAAATAAAAAATAAAGATAGGCAAAGTAAACTAGCTTATTAGATAAATAAGAAACAAACTATGCACATTTGCATTGATTGTGGAAGAATAAAATAGTAATTTAAGATTAGGCAAAAAAATATTAGGGTTAAGGCGATAGTGCTTGGAACAACCGGAAACTCGGTTTATGCAACCCCTTAATCAACAACAGCAGCCGAGAACCAATTGAAAGTGCCGATGGATTGACTAATTGGACAACGGTTGGCGAACCCGTTACAAAACAAAAGCTACCATTACTGGGCTTGTTGCATAATCAGGGGCTTTTACAGAATAGCCGCTGGAAATGGTACTGGCATCGCTACTTGATGCAAGCCAATTAGGTAATGGCAATGTAGATAGAATTACACTGTTAATACCTTCAATCACCTATTACTTTCAACTAACTACCAATCTCTAACAACTTACTATTAAATTTGCGTCTATGAAAAAACAGTGGTTGATTTGGTGCTTGTTAATGACAATAAAAGGGTTTGGTCAGTTAGTTTTGCCCATCATACACAAAGGAAACCGGCCACCAATAGACCTAAACCAAGTACCAGCATCTGCTTTCAATCCGGGTAAGATTCATTTGAAGCTGCTACCAAAATACCGCAATAATTGTCACCAATTAGCCAATAATTTACCAGAGAATATCCTGTTTAATATCCCTTCGGTAGATTCCATTAATACAATTTTACAAGTAAATAAAGTAAATACGCTGTTTAAAGAAGGGATTAGCCACGAAGGCACAAAGACTCAAAGAAACACAAATGGATTGCTGGAGTCGATAGATGTAACGAAGGCTTTGCAACAGGAAAAATTGGAAAAAAAACATCAATCTTGGGGATTTGACTTGTGGTTTGAAATAACCTTGCCCCCGTCTACCAACATAAAGAAAGCATTGCTCGCCTATCAACAAACAAACGCTTTTGAGGTAGTGGAACCTGAATATAAAGCATCCATTATTGGCAATAAACAGAAGATTACGGGCAATCCGCCTACCCCTTTTACTCCAAATGACCCGGTATTGTCCTTACAATGGAACCTCCACAACACGGGACAATACTTTGGCACTCCCGGTAAGGACATTGACGCTATCGATGCTTGGGGAATCACTACGGGAGATACCAATGTGATAGTTTCTGTACACGATAATGCCATTGGACTAGACCATCCCGACCTTGCTCAGAACATTGCAAAGGGAAAGAGTTTTAATTTTATTGATAATAATGATACGCTCACTTTTAATGAAGCCCATGGCTCGCATTGTGCAGGAATTATTGCTGGCGTGAGTAATAATGGCATCGGGATAAGTGGTATTGCGGGGGGAAATGGCACGATAAACTCGGGCGCAAGGCTGATGAGCTGCGAGATATTTGGCCCCAACAATACTTTTGGTGGTTTTCCCCAATCTATTGTTTATGCGGCGGATAATGGGGCTGCAATTTCGAGTAATAGCTGGGGCTACGACATACCTGACGTGTATGAAATAGAAGATTTAGATGCGATTGATTATTTTATTGCCAACGGTGGAGGAAATGTAATGAAAGGAGGCATGGTTGTTTGTGCGGGGGGCAATGATAGTGCCGCAGAACGGATTTATCCGAGTGGATACGACCAGACGATGTGCGTGGCAGCCACCAATAACCAAGATAAAAAGGCATATTACAGCAACTTTGGAAGGTGGTTTGATATAAATGCCCCCGGTGGCGAAGGCTTTTGGGGAGGTGGCATCTATAGCACCGATAATATCAGTTATAGTTCTATTTCAGGCACTTCATTCGCTTGTCCACACGTGGCAGGGGTGGCTGCGTTGGTAACTTCATTGTTAAAAGGAAAAGCTTCTGCCAGTGATGTTCAGGAGATTGTTTTATCAACTACGGATAATAACTATCCGCTCAATCCAAACTACCAAAATCTATTGGGAACGGGTAGGTTGAATGCGTATTCTGCTGTGCTAAAGGCGCAATCCCTTGTTAATAATGGTAGTCCCGTAACAAGTTTTACGGCATCGAGCGACTGTAATAATATTTCCCTAAATTGGACGGACACTGCGGGAGGAAATGTGATTATTGCCTACAACAATACAGAGAATATCGGAGCTTTGGTGGATGGCACTGCCTACAAAGTGGGCGATTCGTTGATAGGAGGGGGGACTGTTATTTATAATGGAAAGGGGAGCAGTTTTTCTCTCCCGATTGTAGCTTCCGATAGTGAATATGACTTCAAAATATGGGGTGTTGGCAATAATAATCAATATACTTTCAGTAAAACGACATCAACTTTTGTAAAGCCGATTATAACTGCCGTTGGTGATGCTGCATTGGTGCAAGATTTTAATGTGCCCCCGTTGTTCCCGACCAAAATATGGCACGGAACAGATACCAGTTATGATTTTAGCAGTTGGATTCATACGGCGAACGATACAATCTCCGAAAATACCGGTGCGGGTGATGAATATTCGATGTGTATGTATGATTATCAATACAATACGGTTTTAGGTGCGGTAGATACACTCTCCGGACCAGAATTACATATCAATGGAGCAGATAATATTGTGCTAACTTACTGGCGAGCATACTCTTTTATCAATAAAGGGCTGCCTTATTCCGATACTTTGGAGGTAGTTGTAAGCAGTGACTGTGGAAAGACCTTTAATTCGGTTTGGAAGAAAGGCGGGAAGGATTTAGCCACCGTTTCGGACACTGCAAACAAGCAATTTTATCCTATTAAAGGATTGTATCAATGGAAACAAGATACGATAAACCTATCATCATTCAGGACTGCAGATAATATTCTAATTGGTTTCCGAGGATACAATGGTGAAGGGAATAATTTGTTTCTGGATAATATTAATGTGGCAGTTCATTATAAAACTGACGTTGCATTGGCAAGGATTATTCAGCCTATTGGTACGGAATGCGATGCTTCTATTAACCCGCAAGTAATACTTGAAAATCAAGGAGTAAATACAATTACTTCTTGCAACATTGGCTACCAAATAGACGGTGGAAGTATTAATACAACACAGTTTACTGGTAATCTTCCGAAGGATGATTCTGTTGTTGTAAACCTTCCAACACTAAACCTGCAAGCGGGTAATCATTCCATAAAAGTTTTTACATATTCTCCCAATAATACTACTGATGATAATACATTGAATGATACTTTGGTAAGTACGATTACCGTGTTGCAAACCTATTCGTTGCCTTATACTGAAAGCTTTGAAAACAAGAATTATCCTCCAATAAATTTGCGTTGGCAACTTGCGTCACCCGATAATTTTAACTGGAGACAAACAGATACCGCTGCCAGCAATGGAAAAATATCTGCATTCGCACAAAACTTCCGCAATTATAATCTCGGTGAGCCTAATGATTTGGTACTGCCGCAAGTTTATGTTGAATATCCCCTTGATAGTATATTCCTTTTGTTTGATGTAGCCGCAGCTACGCAAGCAGATTCGGTAGGCGCACAATATGATACCCTGCAATTGGATATGACCAAGGACTGTGGCATTACTTGGACAACTATTTACAAGAAATGGGGACCTAATCTTCAAACAGCACCACCAAATGATAGTGAATTTATACCCAATACCAGTCAATGGAGAACAGATAGTTTGAACCTAAGTAGCAAAATAAATAGGGGGGATTTGATAAGGTTCAGGTTCAGGGATATTAATAATAACAGCAATGATATTTACCTGGATAATGTGCGTTTTTGTTCTAAATTAAACTTGTTGCAAGAAAAAGGATTCCTGATTTACCCAAATCCTTTTAAGAACTATATCAATATTCAATACTATTCTCAGCCAACTAACCTGCAAAGCATTGTGGTGTATAATACCATGGGACAAAGGGTGAAAACGGTAAATTATAATGGAAATGCCAACTCAAATGAAACGATTGATCTCTCCAATCTCCCATCGGGGTTGTATATAATTCAACTGATTTATACCGATAAGAAAGTAATTGAGAAAATGGTGAAGCTGAACTAGAGCAATCTTTGTTTTTCACCACAAAGTTCACCAAGTAAGCAGCACAAGGAACACTAATACAGATAAGAAACCAATTTATAGCCCTAGTGTTTCTTTGTGTTAACCATTGTGCGCCTTGTGGTAAAATCTGTTAAGTAATAATAACAAACTTATCCAAACTTTACAGAAGTCATGGTAAGCGAACCACCAACTGCTTTATCATTAAAGAAGGAAACATTATCTTTTTTTCCTTTTAAACCCAACGTATATATCAATGGCAGGTAATGTTCGGGCGTTGGGATGGCTAATAATGCTTCTCTTCCCAAGTTTTTATAATCAATTAATTGGTCGTGGCTACCATTACTTATCAATTCCTTAAACGTATTGTTTATTTGCTTTGCCCAATCATAGCCATAGTTTGGAACATATAATTTATCCCACGCAACCATCCTTAAATTATGAACAATATTGCCGCTGCCTATAATCAGTACCCCCTTTTTACGAAGTTGATATATCTCTTTCGCAAGTTCATAATGATACTTGGCATCTTTGGTATAATCAATGCTCAATTGCAGCACCGGAATATCTGCCAACGGATACATGTGCCTTACAACCGTCCAAGTTCCGTGATCTAAACCCCAATCATGGGACAATCCTACATCGGTTGTATGTATCATGGAAGCTGTTTCCTTAGCCAATTCTGGATTGCCAGGAGCTGGATATTGAACCTCAAACAACTCTCTTGGGAATCCACTAAAGTCGTGGATGGTTTTAGTAAAATCCATTGCGGTAATGTGTGTACCCCTAGTAAACCAGTGTGCAGAGACCACCAACACAGCTTTTGGAACAGGAATTTCCTTTGCCATATCCGTCCATCGCCTACTAAATTCCGTATCCTCAATACCATTCATCGGGGAGCCGTGCCCAACAAACAAAACAGGCATCAGGTGTTCCTGTTCTTCCAGATTATCTGTAAAGTTTTTGAAGCTGCTAAGTGTGTTCATCGCGCAAAAGTACACCCTATACTGTTAATCACTCAAATACCACCGTTTTGTTTTGATAAACCAATACTTTATCATCAAAAACAAGCTGTAAAGCATTGGCGAGTACTGCCGTTTCTATCTCCTTGCCCGCTTTTACCATATCGGAAGCTGTATAAGAATGGTTAACAGAAATGATTTGCTGCGCAATGATGGGGCCTTCATCCAATTGATTGGTAACAAAATGTGCGGTGGCACCAATCAGTTTCACGCCTCTTTCATAAGCTTGCTTGTAAGGGTTTGCACCAATAAAGGCAGGAAGGAAGGAATGGTGGATGTTGATGATTTGCAAAGGATACTTCTCTACGAATGATGGTGACAATATCCGCATAAACTTGGCTAATATGATATAATCAACTTCATAGCTGCTGATAATAGATGATAGTTCAACCTCAAATTGTTCTTTACTTATTCCCTCGTGGCTTATTAAAAGAAAAGGTACATCGAAACGATTGCAAATATCCTCCAATGTAGGATGGTTGCCTACAACAGCTAATACCTCCGCACCGAGCGTATTGAAATGGTTACGAATTAATATATCGCTCAGGCAATGGTATTCCTTGGTAACCAATACGATCATTTTCTTAACAGGATTGGGGTTTACAATTACTTCAGCTTCGGGAGGGAGAACGGCCTTTAATTGAGCTTCCAAGGTGTGGGCATCAATGGTCTTGCTTATTTCTACACGGGCAAAGAATCTATTTTGAATAGAATCTACGTGTTCCCTCATAGATATAATGTTCAAATCCTGCCCCTGCAAAAGTCCAGAAATAGTTGCTACCAAACCCACTTTGTCCGTACACTGAATAACGATAACCATGAATAGTGATTTAAAATTATGTTGAATGATTAGAATGAAAACAATGATTCATCAATATTGGCAAATGTATAGTTACAAGCTTTATCAAATGATTGAGATACAAATAAAAAAGGGTATTTGTAGTAAAATCTACAAGTACCCTCTTTAAAACTAATAACTACTATCTGCAATCTAATATCTTCTTCGACTATTGCTATTATTGCTTCTGTTACCACTGTTTCCAGCATTATTTCTATTAAAGCCACCGCCTCTAAAGGGTTGGTTGCTATTTTGTTTTGGAGGTGGAACAGAAGGGGTAGCAGGATCCATCGCAAATGGGTGTCCGCTTTCAATAGGTATTTGTTTGCCAATTACCTTATGTATATCCCTCAAGAATTCTTTCTCTTCTGGATCACAAAAAGAAAAGGCTATACCATTAAAACCGGCACGACCAGTACGACCAATACGGTGTACATACGTTTCGGGGATATTAGGTAATTCAAAGTTGATAACGTGCGATAGTTCATCAATGTCAATACCCCTAGAGGCAATATCAGTTGCTACCAACACACGGTTTCTACCACTTTTAAAGTTATTCAACGCTTCCTGACGAGCATTCTGCGATTTGTTTCCGTGAATGGCTTGTGTTTCAATACCCATTCTCACCAAATGTTCAGCTACCTTATTTGCACCGTGTTTGGTACGTGTAAAAACCAATGCACTATTGATTGCAGGGTCTTTTAATAGATGAAACAACAAGTCCTTCTTGTTATTTTTATCTACATAATACAACTTTTGTTGAATGGTATCTGCGGTAGAAGATACTGGAGATACTTGCACAACTACTGGATTGGTCAAGATACTATTTGCCAATTGTTGAATATCACTAGGCATTGTAGCGGAGAAAAACAAGGTTTGCCTTTTTGCAGGAATCTTGGTGATGATGCGTTTTACATCGTGTACAAAACCCATATCCAGCATCCTGTCAGCTTCATCCAAAACAAAAGTGGTAAGGCTGTTTAGATTTACATATCCTTGATTCATCAAATCGAGTAATCTACCAGGAGTGGCAATTACTATGTCAACACCTCTTTGCAAAGCCAATACCTGACTGTGTTGATTAACGCCGCCAAATATTACAGTGTGCCTGTTTCTTAAATTCTTGCCATAAGCACCAAAGCTTTCATCAATCTGAATAGCTAATTCCCTAGTGGGCGTTAAGATTAATACTTTGATACCATTGTTGTTTGAACCAGTTTTATGTCCTTCCAATCTATGTTGTTCCAATAATTGAAGGATAGGAATGGCGAATGCAGCCGTTTTCCCTGTTCCTGTTTGTGCGCAGCCTAGCAAGTCTTTTCCTGCTAATATCTGTGGTATCGCCTGTGCCTGGATAGGCGTTGGGACTGTGTAGCCTTCTGTTTGAAGTGCTTGTAAGATAGGACTGATTAGTCCCATTTCGTTAAATGTCATTGTAAAAATATTATGGCAACAGTAATCCACTATGGGAAATAACATTGCCGATTAAAAAGTTGCTAGAGATCATCTTATGGAAGCCGTGGTAAGTTTTATATCATTTTTATTAGTGGAGAAGTACTTAATAATGGACTTTATGATAACCTACGGCGAAAATATTAATGCGCAAAAGCGATTTATATTATTGAGAAAACGACGGATTGTTTCTCGCTAACCGTGCAAAGATGCAGTAAATAATTGAAAATGAAAGATAAATATTTTAGAGAAGAATAAATAAATGTTTTAATAACCTTAATTTGACCATAATGACTACCTGTAATTTCGTTAATAAACTAATAAGAATCTTCACATTCCATCAAAACATTTTAAGTTACTTTTGCAGCGCATAAAAAAGATTAGATGAAAAAGACACACATTATAATATTGGTACTGATAGTAATAGCCATCACAGTTTTGATAAGTTTTACGGGCAACCTTACCACTTACGAAACCATTGCCTCCGCAAAACAAAAGGATGGTAAGTTCGTAAATCTGATTGCAAAGCTTGATAAAACCCAACCTATGGAATATGATGCTGCAAAAGACCCAAACTACTTGGCTTTTACTGCTGTAGATACATTAGGTAATACAGTAAAAGTAGTTTATCGCAACACCAAGCCTCAGGATATGGAGAAGTGCGAAAGAATAGTATTGAAGGGAAAGATGCAAGGCGACCATTTTGAATGTAAAGACATATTGTTGAAATGCCCAAGCAAATACAAGGATGATGCTAACGCTGCTAGCAATGCCGCACAAACCGCTGGTGAATCTGCTACGAATGGCGGCTATACAAGTGCCGATAGCATTGCTGCAAAGAAATCAGCTGCCTATTAATAATTTTCCGACAAGGTGAATTAATCAAAATCCAATAAAAAATCATTCAATTCATTTCAATCAGATGAATCATAATTAAAGAAACTTCATGCATTATACAGGCGAACATTTACTCTACGGTCAAATAGGTCATTTCTTCACGATACTTTCTTTTATTGCTTCCTTAATTGCCACCATTTCTTTCTTTTGGTCCAATCATATAAAGGCTGATGGTGCTGCCGGTATTCAATTAAAAGCAAGTTGGCTACAGTTCGCAAGAGGGTGCTTCTTTGTGCAGACGCTTTCTATTCTTATCATCTTCTCCACGCTTTATTACATTATCTCCCACCATTTATTCGAATACAATTATGCTTGGGAACATAGCGACAAAGGCCTCCAAGTACATTATTTGCTTAGTTGCTTTTGGGAAGGGCAGGAGGGGAGCTTTATGTTGTGGAGCTTCTGGAATTGTGTATTAGGCTGGATGCTGATTTGGAAAGCAAAGGATTGGGAAGCTGGTACATTGACCGTCATCAGTTTTGCACAATTTTGTCTGGCTAGTATGCTTGTTGGCTTCTATTTCTATGGGGCTAAGCTGGGTAGCAGTCCTTTTGCATTATTGAGGAATAATGGTATATTGGATAATGCCCCCATCTTTCAGGATATGACAAATGGAGGATTGCGAAGCGATTATCTTACGTTGATAAAAGACGGTCAAGGGCTAAATACCTTATTGCAAAACTATTGGATGGTCATTCATCCACCTGTTTTGTTCCTTGGTTTTGCAAGTACCATTGTGCCGTTTGCTTTTGCCATTACTGGATTGATAAATAAGCAACACGACTGGGTTAAACAAGCTTTGCCTTGGGCTGCTTTTAGTGGTGGCATATTGGGATTGGGCATTATGATGGGTGCAGCTTGGGCGTATGAAAGCCTAAGTTTTGGTGGTTATTGGGCTTGGGATCCAGTGGAGAATGCATCGCTAGTGCCTTGGTTGGTGATGGTGGCTGGCTTGCATACCAATATGATTTATAAAACAACTGGTTACAGCCTCCGGAGTACTTATCTATTTTATATCCTCAGCTTTTTGCTGGTACTTTATTCTACATTTCTTACCCGTAGCGGGATATTGGGCGACACTTCGGTACATGCTTTTACTGACTTGGGCATGAATACCCAATTGCTATTGTTCCTATCTGTATTTGTTTTGCCTTCATTGATATTTTATGGCTTCCGCTACAAATCAATCCCTACTATCTACAAAGAAGAAAGTACTTACAGCCGTGAGTTCTGGATGTTTATTGGCTCCTTGGTCTTGTTTTTATCGGCCATACTAATCATTGCAAAAACTTCTGTTCCTGTTTATAACAAAGTATTCAATCAAAACATTGCCCCTTCCGAAGACCCTGTATTTGCTTACAATCAGGTGCAAGTATTTGTGTGCATCATCGTAGGGTTGCTGACTGCCGTTACCCAATATTTAAAATATAAAGACACGCCACGTGGAATGTTCAGCAAAAAGATATGGCTTCCCACTGCTATTGCCTTGGTTATTAGTGTGCTGATTAGTGTTTTTGGCTCGATAAGTTATGATAAAAAAGGGGCTGGTTTCCTTGGGGCAATTCACGTAGCCATCTTCTCGGCAGTTTATGCAACAGTAGCTAATGCTGGTTATATATGGCTTGTGTTGAAAGGAAAGATAAAGGCAGCGGGTGCATCGGTGGCGCACGTTGGTTTTGGATTGGTGTTATTGGGGATATTGCTTTCTTCTAGTAAAAAGATGGTGTTAAGTTGGAATACAACAGGTATTTCTGTTTTTCAAAAGGATAAAAAAGAAGACCCTGCCGAGAATATTACCCTGTTTAAAGGCGTAGCTACGGATATGGGCAAATATATGGTGACCTATGCTAGGGATACCTTCAATGAAAAACAACGCAAGCGTTTCTTTGAGATAAAATTTGCATCCAAAACATCTGATGAGCATTTTGAGTTATACCCCGATTTAATTAAAAACAACAAAGGAATGGAGGGCTTTGCCGCAAATCCTGCAAGCCAGCACTATTGGTACAAAGACATATTTGTTTATATTTCTTCCTACAAAGGCACCGATGCCACCACCGATACTTCTAAGTTTGTGAGTAGGGAAGTGAAAGTGGGGGACACGCTGTTTTACAGTAGCGGATTGATGATATTGCACAAGGTAGAAATTAATCCTGCCGACCAAAAAGCCCGTTATAACGATGGCGAAACTTCCCTGTTCATGGATATGGAAGTGATTGCTAAAGACGGCAGACGCTATAAAGCTTTCCCTGGACTAGCGTTGAAAGGCACTGAAATACGCAACCTACCCGATAGTGTCATCTCTCAAAACCTAGTATTGCAATTCAATAAAGTACTCGACCAAAAGCAAGGCAAACTGGAGCTGGGCGTAAAAGAAAGTTCAGCCATCACCGATCTTATTACCCTCAAAGTATATGAGTTCCCGATGATTAATTTATTGTGGATTGGGGTAATCATCACCGTATTTGGCTTTTGGATGTCGGTTTATCAGCGAGTGAGAAGGTAGATAGTAGATAGTAGATAGTAGATAGTAGATAGTAGATAGTAGTTATTAGTTATAAAGAAGCCCCTAAAGAAATTTCTTCAGGGGCTTCTTTATTAGACCTCTTCGGAAATTGAGTTAGCATATAAGATAGTTAAAATTTATCGTTATTATACTCAAATAGAGTATATGTTTTTGGAAGTATTACAAAAAATATTTAGCTGCTAGTTTTAAAAGAGCTACAGGAATCCATCGTCCAATATTTGAAGAACTGGTTACAATTATTAAAGACTATAAGCAACTACACAGAAAAGATGCCACAAAAGGTAGAAAAGCAAGTCTTAGTATTGAGAATCAGTTACTAATGGTTTTAATGTATTTAAGGGAGTATCGAACACGATACCATATTGGAATTACTTATAGTATAAGTGAAAGCAGCGTATGTGAAACAATTAAAGAAATTGAAAATATAATCATTCTAGATAGTCGTCGTTATCATCTACCAGGCAAGAAGGCATTAACAAAGTCTTAAAATGCATTAGAAGTAGTATTGATTGATGTAAGCGAAAGCCCAATAGAAAGACCGAAAAAAAAGCGACACTATTATTCAGGAAAAAAGAAAAGGCACACTCAAAAAACACAAATAGTATCAGGCCCTAGAAGCAAGAAGATAATCTGTACTGCCTTTGATAAGGGGGAGACGCATGATTTCAGGTTATATAAAGAAAGGAAAACCGGGATTTATTCAACTAAGACGATACAGGTTGATACATGGTATCAAGGATTACAAAAACTTAATGCAAATACAGTTAAGTACTCTGTCAAAATTAAGTGATGTTTATTTTTCTTTTAAAGTCAATGAATAATATGTTTCCGATTGCATTCAATATAAGTTTTGTAGCATAAAACAACTGGTCATTGTCATCATAATCT
>Ga0164296_1004197_pt1 | contig 13198 bp, 14 predicted proteins | sample GEODES057metaG_FD_113533 | JGI IMG/M metagenome (GOLD analysis project Ga0164296, IMG submission 113533) | Dystrophic lake water microbial communities from Trout Bog Lake, Wisconsin, USA - GEODES057 metaG | ecosystem: Environmental > Aquatic > Freshwater > Lake | place: USA: Trout Bog Lake...
GAATAATTAATGATTCTGCAATTAAATTAAGTGTTGCCCAATTCAGATGGTAATTGTAAAATTTCCTTTAATTAGTAAGACATTATTGAAGCTGTATTTAATTATTTAACTGAAGTTTAACTACACCCAAAAAGGAATTAAAAATGACAACTCAACTAGAAAAAGTTCTCTACACAGCCCATGTCCATACAACCGGGGGACGCGATGGACATGCTGTCTCAGATGACAAATTATTGAATGTAAAACTCTCCCCTCCTCCTGGACTTGGGGGTACCGGCGGTGCTACAAATCCAGAGCAGTTATTTGCAGCGGGCTACTCAGCTTGTTTTATGGGTGCATTAAAACACGTTGCTGGGTTGAAAAAAGTTGCTGTACCAGCGGATGCCTCCATTGATGCAAGCGTAGATTTGGGTCCCATACCTGCAGGCTTTGGTATAGCTGCCAAATTAGTTGTCCACTTACCAGGACTAGATAGAGCTGTGGCTCAAGACCTTATTGATAGTGCTCACCAGGTTTGTCCTTATTCAAACGCAACGCGCGGCAATATCAACGTGGATCTGTCCTTAGCTTAAGCTATCTTAATTTAACAATCAAAGGGGGGAAGAACTACCCTCTTTGATGTTTGTACGTTGTCTTTTAATATTTAGTTAAGTTTTACCGCAGAAACGGAAATAATAAGATTAAGACCAATGCATTGGCAGCAGACAAAGTCAGTAATAAGCGCCCAAGTTAAAGTTAAATTAAGGTACTAAATAAAACCATGAAAAATATTCTTAAATCAACTCTACTATTCGGATCACTCCTTTTTGTATGCTCTGCCTTTGCCGAACAACCAAGCGCGGATGAGGTTGTCTCCACAATGGAGAAGCTCAACGGAGTTACACCTGGCGCCAGGCGTAACCACATACGCGGAGTATGCGTATCGGGGAAATTTATTGGCTCTAAATCCATACAAGCTTACAGTCGATCAGCCCTGTTTAGCGGAAAGGAGGTCCCTTTTGTAGGCCGTTTTTCTCTTGCTGGTGGAAATCCTAACGCTCCAGACACTGGTAAATCCCCAAGAGGTCTCGCTGTTGAATTTAAATTACCTAAAAACGCGATCCATCACTTTACTATGCTCAATGTTCCGGTCTTTAGTGCATCTGTTCCACAGACATTTTTAGACTCAATGGTTGCCAACCTACCCGATCCGGCGACAGGAAAACCTGATCCACAAAAGATACAGGCTTTTAGAGAAAGTCACCCAGATGCAAAACCTCTTGCAGAGTTCATGTCAAAAAATAATCCCCCTGTAAGTTATGCAAATAGCGAGTTTTATAGTATTCATACATTTAAGTTCATAAATTCTAAAAATAAGACCACATTGGTCAAATGGCGATTTGAACCTACAACCGGGATAAAGAGATTCTCTGACGAAGATCTTAAGTCAGCACCGACACGGTTCTTAGATGACGATCTATTGAGTAAAGTCAAAGAAGGATCAATCAGCTGGAATATGATTTTGACAATTGGTGAACCCAATGATGAACAAAATAACCCAACAATATATTGGCCCGAAGGTAGAAAGGAAGTTAACGCTGGAACATTAACAATTACATCTGCTGCATTACAACAAAACGGGGACTGTGAACCAATTAACTTTGATCCGCTTTTTATGGCTGACGGTATAGCTCCGACTAATGACCCTATTTTGTTGTTCAGGTCACCAGCTTACGCACAATCGTATGCAAAAAGGGTAACAGGGAAATAATTGCTCATATTCTTGTTACTGACTATAATTGATTTAATTACTTTAAGCGTACCCTCAAAATTATTACTAATATTAATATGACTAATTACATAACATTTTTAAAATTAAAACAAAGCTTAGAGGCTAAGAAAAAAAATAATTCGCTGGATCCAACCGCCGAGAAGCTTGTAGAACAAGTCGCCATTCATTACGCCCAGGAAAAATCTTTAACGGTAACTGAGGCGATGAAATTAGAAAAAATTGCGTCTCCTGCAACGATCCACAGGAAACTGAGTGAACTCGTTCGTGAGGGCTGGGTTGAGTTTGCATTTGAAGGAACAAATAGACGCACTAAATATATTATTCCCACAGCAAAATTGGATAAGTATTTCGAAAACCTATCTAAGTTGATTGCCAAATCTTGATAAAAGATAAAACCAAGTTTAAATAGCTTGACTACTTTTCTGTATTTTTAGCCTTATACAAATTAAGAATCTTTACACATAGTTGTGTGTCGCCCACTAGCAAAGGATCTTTCTCAAGGGAGTTTCCTGCTCGAACTATTTTTGAAATATGTTCATCATAATATTCTGTTTGAGCTTGCATATTTTTCATTTCTTGCTTAGACACTCCCTCTTGATCAACGAAACTATCCTTTATTAATTCAATGGTTAAGACCGTAAAGTCTACATAGCCCTGATTCACTAAGAATTCAAATGATTTTGGAGTGTAGTGATGGATCTTTTGGGCGTATATCAGTGCGAGTATTAACCCGGAGCAGCGATCGTATATAAATAACTTTGTCGATGGGACTTTGTCATCGTTCAGTTTTGCATATTCCGTGAGAGGCATTAGCACATGGGCTTGAGCACATAAGACTGAAAATGCAAAGACCAATCCTACAAAAAAATTTCTCATTTCGTTAAACTACTGTCTCTAAATAGCTCTCAAACACACCTACATGTACTTTAGCACTCTCTGACCCCTCTGGCCACAACTCAAGCGCATCAAACTCAACATCATAAGTAGGCTCACTTGCCGCATCGATACCATGTGCGTGAGCGTCGGGATACGGATAAGCAGGCGTAACCCTGATGACGATACCTTGCTTTCCCCGAATGTAACCCGGCATCCGAACGTGACAAGACACATGTTCATTGCGAACCCGCACTAAGTTACCTGGTTCAAATGACTGTCTAAGGGGGTTATTGCTACGCCCTTTTGCGCTTGGCAAAGCAAGAGGATAAACACCTCCGGCCAATCTCTCTAGCTCTTCTTGACTCACGATTCCTTTTTCTACACAAAGGGAAGCCAAGCTTGTTAACGAGCGTTCATAGTAACTTGCACTTAAATAGTGTCGAGGCTCCATTCTCTCAATGGCGTGTCTGTACTCGTCCATATTGAAGATACCACTCTTCACAGCAAGACTGTATAAAGCATTTGCTTTAATTTCCCACTCTTCGTGAAACACTTTAGCCCCTTGCTCAAAGCGTACCTTACCGAAACCCTCTTGTCCACCAAGGTCGTGAATACCGTCCATAGCATTAGCTCCTACAAATTTGCAACGCCAATCATAGATTCTTTTGTAACTAAGTCAGCTAACTTACTCTCAGACCACCCATCTACGCCCTTGGGTTTTTGAGGGATGACCATATATCTTGTATCTGCCGTGGTATCCCACACTTTAATCTGTACGTGAGACGGTAATATAAGTCCCATCTCCTTTAAAACCGTTCTTGCCTCCCGAACCACCCTTGCTCTGTATTCGAGATCTTTGTACCAATCCGGTGGGAGACCTATGATGCTAAAAGCCGTGCAAGAGCATAGGGTGCAACAGATAACGTTTTGCACGGCGTCTGTATTCTCTAACGCTACTAAATACCTGTGATGTGCAGGAAAGCTAAAACCCATCGATTTTGCAGCGCCAACGCCGTCACGCAAAAGAAATTCTTTAAACTGTGGGTCTACCCATGCTCGTGCAACTAACTTTGCACCATTATTAGGAATCCATTGCTCGAAAGCTAAATCGTGAAAATGATCTACAAAAGATTCAATTTCAAGACCGTAATTTCTTAATACTTGGTCTATTGCCTCGACTCTCTTCTCTATTGGCGCAACCTTTAGCTTATCTTGTTCTGTATTCATCAAACCAGTTCCCTCAAGTTAAATTAGATGCGATAAGGTGTTTAATGTTTAAATAATAGCTCTATTGGATTGTATGTTCCTAGGTGCTCTCTGCCATAGCTATAAATACTTAAGCCCTAATAGTTAATAGCATGATGAGAAGAGATTAAGTGTATTTTTGTCTACGTAAACATCGATCGTCTGCTGGTTATGCAAATTGAGGATGTAGCTTATAAGATGATTACGGTTATACACGCAGATTTAATTTGGCACTTGCCCACGTTCGTTTAATTTCCGTTTTGAAGAGATTTGATACCATATAGTAAAGTCAATTAAAAATATGATGAAAAACCTATCCCTTTATTTACGTCTTATCTACATCTGTCTCATCTTTTCTATGCATACTAATGCAAAAGGACATGCCGTTACTGTGGCGAGTAAACGATTTACCGAATCTTACGTACTAACGGAGCTTATTGCCAGTAGATTAGAAGAAGGCGCTCAAATTGCTGTTGTAAGAAAGCAGGGGCTAGGTTCGACTGGTATTGTTTTTAATGCTTTAAAAGCGGGAGAAATTGATATTTACCCAGAGTACTGGGGAACGTTGACACAGGAAATACTAAAAATCAAATCAAGTTCTTCCCTAGAACAAGTTAATGAGCTTTTGCTTCCCATGGGGCTTCGAGCAGGATATTTTCTAGGTTTTAACAATACCTACGCCTTAGTCATCAAAAAATCTCTTGCAGCAAAGTTAAATATCCACCAAGTATCAGATCTTAGAAATCATAAAAATTTAAAACTAGGATTGTCCCAAGAATTCTTGGCCAGGAGCGATGGGTGGACAGGGCTATCAAAGGCTTACTCATTAAGCACTTTAAAACCCACAGGTTTAGACCATGGGCTAGGGTACGAGGCGTTAGAAAACGACCAGGTTGATCTGATAGACGCCTATAGTACTGATCCTCGGCTACTTAATGCAGGATATGAGTTACTCATTGATGATGCAGGGTATTTTCCCTCCTACAAAGCTTTATTGGTTTATAAGATAGCGAGTGTTGAAAATCAACCAAAGATACAAACAGCACTTAAATCCCTTGAAAACTCTTTAACAGAGCAAGTGATGCAACTTTTGAATGCAAAGTTGGAAATTGAGAGAAAAAGCCCCAGCGATGTTGTGAAAGAGTATTTTCAAAAGGGTGTAGAAGAAGCTGAAACAAACTCATTCAAGCACAGTGGATGGTCAGTGGATTTCTTTAAGTTTATAAACTCATTTTTTGAATATGATTTTCTCCGAATAACGTATCAACATACGTTGTTAGTTTTTGCTTCTTTAGGGGTAGCTATTGTTTTTGGCATTCCCGTTGGTATTTGGGTATACGCAAAACCTAGGGTAGGCAGATATGTATTGACTTTTATCAGCATCATCCAAACGATTCCTGCATTAGCTTTACTTAGCTTTTTAATCTTTTTAATTCATTCGATTGGTTTTTGGCCTGCTTTTATTGCTCTGTTTCTATACGCTTTATTACCAATTATTGAATCTACTAATGCAGGACTGCAGTTGGTAGACCCTGCTGTAAAAGAGGCTTCCAAAGCTCTTGGTGCTGGATTTTGGATCCAGTTGCTTAAAATTGAATTACCCCTATGTCGACTATCTATCTTTAGCGGTGTGCAGGTAGCCGCAGTATGGACGACAGGGACTGCAACTATTGCTGCTTTTGTTGGGGCAGGCTGATACGGGGAGAGAATTGCTCAAGGACTCTCAACCAATAACACTGAATTAATGCTTGAAGGCGCTATACCTGCAGCCATTTTTTCCCTCGTTATGCGCTATCTCATCTCCTGGCTAAGCCAACGGAATCAAAACAATTAATCTTTAACACTGCTTCAGTTGATGTATGTGTTGATTTTTTTGAAGTTTATTCAAAAAAATCAACTTTAAGAGAGATGATTTGGATATGCAATAAAACTACAATTCATCCAACTCCATATGCAGAGAAACATAGCGCCTATCAGATCAGTTTTTATTCGTGAGTTTTTACAACTCAAACCGCGTAAATAAGTGCAAAATAATTTTTAGGATCAGTCCAGATAGTAAATGAGTTAAACCCCGCACTTGCAAGCAAGTTCTTTATTGATTCGGGCGTGTATTTATGTGTGTTTTCAGTATGAATCAGCTCCGAACGCTTGAATTCTCGAACCCGATCTCCCCAGGTGACTGTTGTATCTCTCAAAGCTTCAAGGTAGAGTTCTACCCTTTGCAGTTTATGGTTGATTTTTATGTGATGTTTAAAGTCAGCAACATCAAAATTGGAATGTATGACTGAGTTAACCACCCTCAGAATATTCAAATTAAATGCTGCTGTTAATTTTAAAGGATCGTCATACGCATCAAGAAGTAACTTATCTTCTTTTATCAAATCAACTCCAATGAGTAACCCGCCCTCTCTAAGCTCTGACTTTATTTGCTTTAATAATTGCTGAGCTTCATCAGTCGTGAAATTTCCAATACTGGAGCCCGGGTAGAAGAAATTTTGACTTGATTTAGGTACGGCATCTGGAAGTTTTAGACTCTTAGAGAAATCCATACCTATACCGAACATGGCTATTTCCGGGTATTTGTTTTGTAATTGGGGTAGGATCTCTTCCAAATAAGTTATTGAAAAATCGATTGCTGTATAAGATGATGGCAGCAGAGATTTAAAAAGAGACTCTGCTTTTTGGCAATTACCTGCACCTAAATCTATTAACCCCTTTTTAACACCTAAGTCCTCTGCTATTTCCTGCCTATATTTTTCAAATATTGATTTCTCTGTTTTGGTTGGGTAATACTCTGGCAACAGAGTAATGGCAGTAAACAGGTGAGATCCTAAGTTGTCATATAAGAATTTTGGCGAAATGTGGGCAGACGAAGAAAGAAGACCCGTTTCAATCTCTTTAGATAAGCCTTCCTCATTTAAAAACGGAGTCTCTGTGAGGTAAGTGGGTGTAAGCATATTTATTTGATTTAGAGACTTGTTGGTTGTGAGTGAAGTAAAAAATACTTTTTGTGATGTTCTTTTTTAATTGAAAATTGTAACGAGTTCGTATATATCTATCATTGTTGAGGGTAATCGTGTATTTCTAGACGTTTTACTTAAACAATCAGCTTTTTAATAGACCTCAAATATCTGCCTATTGCTATCTGAAACGGTACTACTATTTAAATTAAGAACAAGTTAAATAGTTAAACGCTGCAAAGAGGGCTGGATTTAGCTGTGGGTCTCGCTTTCTGCTGTCTAGAGTGTTAATTCAAGGCGTCCGCTCGAGTGCCCACAATGCCCAGTCTTCGATTGAACGGTCCTGAGGATAGGGAAGCAACTTGTTCTCTAGTTCTGGGGATTCTTTAGCGACCCAGTCTTTAAATAACCTGAGCAAAGAGGAGTTACTATCTGACCACCCTGCCCTTAAGAACTGAATCGCTCCCGTTTTACGGCCCATGGTGGATTGCTCAAATGCAGCAAACCAATGTTGCTGCTCTTGAAGCGGTAATTCAAAAAGATTCTTTGTAAAAACTTTTATTTGGTGGTCACCAAAAGCCAGTAGCTGTTTGGTTTTTCTCCGCTCGGCGGCCTCCTCCGCCTCTCTTGAGGCGACAGCTTCTGAGAGTTGTTGCTCTGACATTTTGTTTTCTCGAAGAGCGGTGATATTTTGTAATATTCCTTTAAAGTAATTCTTCTTTGAGCTGATATGTCCGCCCTGAGATTTTATTTTGCTCTCCTGTACTTGGAGTCTAGAGAGTGTTTCTACAATTTCTTCAAATGCAAACCCTTGGCTTAAATCACTAATTTCTTGATCTAAGAGACCAATTTGTTCTTTAAGTATTTTTATCGTCTCCTCTCCCCAAGTAACGGGTAAATCAAGACTTTCTTGAACTTTTGGAACAAATTGGAATTGCAGTTGGGAGACTCTATTTCCCGCTTTTCGTTCCTTCAACTCGATGGAGTATTGAAGCGCTGGACAGGAGTTAATTTCTGAAATAGCGGGTATTAGGTAAGAGCGCTTGAATTCTTTGTAATCTATCTTGGTCTCTTTGGTCTTTGGATCTGTTTTAACAAACCGAGACGGACCCAGCATTAATTGAATCCAAGTAGCAGTTGGTAGTGACGCTGTTACCTTTTTATTGGTGTTGATGTATCTAAAGGTATTTTGATAAAGCGCGTAAGCAGCTGCTGATTTCAAGCTATGAAGAACCTGCAGGCTGAGGGAAGCCCAGGTCTTGGGCTCCAAAATAATGGAGAGCACTTCTGGATCAATTGAGAATTGGACAACCCCCTTCTTTGAGCCCTTTCCAATACCAAGACTTGATAGGAAGTGACTTTTCTTTTCCCAAATCACTTCATCATCATCCCCGATAACGTTCCATTTCATCGATAGCTCGTAAAGCGCGTCTAAATCGTCATAAATCCTTTGATAATTTTTTCCCGGTATCCCGGCCAATTCAACCAAGTCTTTAATGCGGATTTCAAATTGCGGGGACACCCTCTCTTTGGTTATTCTCTCTATGGATAAGTCACGCCTACTTTTAAAGTCAATTTGAGCGGCAAGAATACAAGCATCAAACAATCTTCTAGTATTGAGGGGGCTGCCGAATTTGGAGGTTGGAATGGAGTGAACGGCACTAATCGATTTTTTGATATTCCTGATAGAAGATGGAATAATCAGGTCTTCGGTTGAGAACAAAGGAGTTTGTTCCAGACGTCTATTTTTCAACTCAAACCCACTGGGCTCTGAGCTTGGTGTAGATTCTTCTGGCTCGTTTATCATTTTGTTCTGTAGTTGGTGTAAATCATTGTAATTGCGTTTACACCGAAATTAAGCGTTTAGTATTTAAACGGCTTTTCCGCATAAATACCACCGCTTGTATGCAGAAATACCACCTACCGTATGCCAATTGGGAGAATTTTCCTCAAGGATGACACCATTGGTATGCCAAAATGCCACCAAAACTCTAAAAAATCTATATAAATCAGATACTTACAAGTCTGAAACAATAGAAATGTATTGGAATATATTAAACAATACAACATAAAAAAGGAGGCAGGTGAAATGTTTTTTATTAAAAAACGCTAATACAGGGGGAACGAAGTCACTAAATTCGTAGATTTTTGCCCGTTTAAGCACTTTTTTAGACTGATTATTAATAATGAGCGGTATTTAAGGTGGTAATTTGGCATACGAATTGGGACAAAAATAGGGATAAAAGTGAGTTTTTATCTGTTTGTGGCTTATTAGTCTTTAAAAATAGGACTTTTGTCGGGTCGATCATACAATAGGATGATGAATAAAACTCAGGGCGCTTCAAGAATAGAGGGCATCACAGGCGATGCTTTAGCTATTCTTTTTGAGTTGGGAGCAGGACCCGATTTAGTTGGACAGTTTGCGGTCAGGTTTCCAAATAAAGTCGCTGCGAGGATTGGTCCAGTAGAGCAAGTCCTTGTTCAGCCCGAGCTCACCACTGAAGCACTTATACAAAGAACGGTAGAACTCACGCTTAAAAAAGCCAGTGAGGTTCGCTCCTCTGTTATTCATGAATCTAGCAAAGTGGTGGTCAAGGTCAGAACTTCAGATAAAAATACCTCTGTCTCTATCCCTAAGGTATTGATTGAGAAGGTATCGAACTTACGTGGTGGCTCTAGGGGCTGTAACAAGTTGATCAAAAGCCTGTATTTAGCGTGTCCTGTTACGGCCCCTAGCAAAGCTGGGTGGATCACAGAGGAGCTCATTAAGGTGGTTGGAGCAGAATAAGCTGCGAAGAGATCCAAAAACGCGTATCAACGCTTTTTAGTCACAGGGCTTAAATTTCTAATTTTTTTACCACCACCTTGCCGTCGTCCCAGGTGATAAAACTGGACTCTTCAACCTCTAGCCAGTGTTCTAAATCATCATCAAATGGCTCTGAAGCGATGGTACTGACAGCCCCTGGTTTGACGTGTTTTTGGTGAGTATCGGGAGTACCGTAATAAAGACTGGGAGACTTATTGTCGGTTGAGTGGCGGTATGCCCAAATTGATTTCCCGTCAGTAAGTGCTGCAGATATACGCAGCGGGTCGCTGGATTTGTGTTGATCTAGGATTTTTTGTATTTTCTCAATAGCTCGGCTCATCCCTTTAACGGGATCATCGATCAGACCCATGGTTAGAGCCAATAAAAATAAAGCTTCGCTGTCTGTTGTGCCGTGCCTATAAGCGTAAAACTCCTTAGAGATAAGAGATTCAATTTCTCGCCTGTGTATATGCCAGTCACCTATGTGCCCGTTGTGCATAAAAGCCCAGTTCTCGTAAGCATAGGGGTGACAATTCATGCGAGATACGCTGGTTCCTGTTGCAGCCCGTACATGCGCGAAAAATAGTTCACTTTTAATATGTTTGCTAAGCTCTTTAAGGTTGTCATCGTTCCAAGCGGGCAATATATCTTTGAAGATGCCTGGAGACTTTCTGTCGCCGTACCACGCTACCCCAAAGCCATCTCCATTAGTGGTAAGTACTGATTTTGTAGCCTTAAGGCTTTGAGAGATGAGGGAGTTCTTTTGTAAAAATAACAGATTCTCTAAATAGATTTTGTTTCCAGCGTAAGCGACCCAACGGCACATAATATTTCTCCGCGTAATTTTGCTTGATTCTACGCAAACAAAACCGGACCCAAAATAGTGCAACTAAATACACAGAGGGGATTTCCCTCCCCCTTGGAATGTACAAAAAGAATGTGGATTGTTACGGTGTAGAAGACGTAAAAACATATAATTAAACTAACAAATTTTTTAAAACGGGCTTTTTCAATGAAATCAAAAAACTTAATGAAATCGATCTTTAAAACGATTGCGTGCTGCACAGCTACGTGTACCTTAGCGTTTCTTGGGTTAATTGAAACTGCAAGCGCTCAGGAATTGACCGGGACTTTGAAAAAAATCAAAGCTAATGGCTCAATCACTTTGGGAGCACGTGAGTCAACGCCGCCTTTTAGCTACGGGCTCGGAGATGGCAAGTACGTAGGTTATTCGGTTGATTTGATGCTAAAGGTTGTTGACAGGTTGAAAGTTGAGCTCAAAATGCCGGATTTGAAATATACGATCGTTCCATTTACAGCTCAAAACAGAATTCCTTTGATTCAAAATGGAACTATTGATTTTGAGTGTTCTTCAACTACTAACACCATTGAGCGTCAACAACAGGTCTCCTTCTCAAATAGCTTCTTTGTAATAGGAACTAGATTACTCACTGCTAAGGATTCAGGTATAAAAGACTTCTCAGATTTGAAGGGTAAAAATGTGTCCACTACTACCGGCACAACCTCTGAGAGGCTTATCAACAAATTCAATGAAGAAAAGTCAATGGGCATGAATATCATCGCAACGCGTGAGAATACGCAGTCTTTCCTTGCCGTTGATAGCGGGAGAGCGGTTGCTTTTATGATGGACGATGCGATTCTTTATGGTGAGCGTGCTAGCTCCAAGAATCCGGAGAAATGGGATATTGTTGGAACCCCATTGTCCAGAGAAGCGTATGGTTGCATGATGACCAAAGATGATGTTGCATTCAAGAAGATAGTGGACAGCACCCTGGTAGGGATTATGAAATCAGGGGAAATTAACGCAATTTATAAGAAATGGTTCGAGTCCCCTATTCCTCCAAGGGGCACGAGTTTGTCTTTTCCTCAATCTGCGGACATGAAGGCTCTTTATGCCAATCCTAATGATCACGCACTTTAAAAGAGATTTTTTGAGCGTTTTGTTTGCGTCTTATTTTATTGGGGGACGCTCCTTGCCCTGCGCTAGGAGCAATCTCTAAGCATGGCATACCAATGGAACTGGTATATCTTTCTACAGCCAGCAAGCGCTAAGGATAGTTATTTAGATTGGTTGCTCTCGGGAATGCTTACTACCCTTCAGATGGGGTGTCTTGCTTGGGTTATTGCTTTTTGTTTGGGTTCCTTGTTGGGTGTGATGAGGACAATACCCAACCGAGCAGTATCTTTTCTGGCTGAACTTTACGTAGAAATATTTAGAAATATCCCGTTGATAGTTCAACTTTTTATGTGGTACTACTTGGTGCCGAAGTTAATGCCACAAGAATTTAGAACCTGGCTGTTTGCCCTCCCCCCTGCGAGTACTTCTTTTTATACAGCCACGATTGGTCTTGGACTCTTCACTGCAGCGAGGGTTTGCGAGCAAGTTAGAGCGGGTGTTGATGTGATTTCTTCCGGTTTGAAAAACGCTTCTTTATCGCTTGGTTTGAGTATTTGCCAAAGTTATCAGTATGTTTTGTTACCTATTACTTACCGAACAATTTTGCCGCCCATGACATCTGAGATGTTGAGTATTTTTAAAAACTCTTCTATAGCCTCAACAATTGGTGTTATTGATCTATTTACGCGCGCCAGGCAGCTCAATGAATATACAGCGCATGGGTATGAGTCTTTCATAGCAGTCATCCTTTGTTATCTAATTATCAATACAGGTGTGATGCTTTTAATGTCTCAGGTTGAGCGTGCGCTGCGCCTTCCCGGGACTGAGGGTAGAGTGTAATGTTGGGACTTGAGTTTGAATTCCTTAACGGTGGGATCTTCAGCGCACTTGTGCATGGAATGTGGATTTCACTTGAGGTAGCGGGTGTAGCACTAGCAGTGGGTTTAATTTGGGGAACGGTACTTGCGTTGTTGCGTTTGTCCACCTATAAAACTCTATCCTTTTTGTCCGCACTTTATGTCAATTTCTTTAGATCTATACCATTAGCTATGGTGTTGCTTTGTTTTTATTTGATTGTTCCGCAGTTATTAAATAGTCTCTTTTCTAATGCTCAGAAAATGGATACAAGGCTCATGTCTGCGTTGGTAGGATTTGCGCTCTTTGAGTCGGCTTATTACTCTGAAATTATGAGGGCTGGAATTAAAAGTGTACCCGCTGGGCAGGTATACGCCGGGAGAGCCTTGGGTCTGTCTTCTCTGCAGGTGCTTCAAAATATTGTTTTACCTCAGGCTTTTCGCAATATGCTTCCCCTTTTGTTGACTCAGTTAATCGTGTTGTTTCAAGATACATCGTTGGTGTACGTTATCTCATTGGCTGATTTTTTTACAAGCGCTGAAGGCATTGGAGAGCGAGACGGCAGAATAGAGGAGATGATGTGTATTGCTGGATTGGTGTATCTTATTATTTGCTTTGCAGCTTCTAAGTTAGTTGATAATTTGGCTGCTAAATCTCGTGAAAAGGCTATTTAGTTATATGAAAGAAGAATTACCTAATTGGCGTATGCCTTCTGCTTTTGCTGGAATGGATGTAAGTTTGGTTGATACGCCTGCGCTATTGATAGA
>Ga0164296_1004199_pt1 | contig 13195 bp, 11 predicted proteins | sample GEODES057metaG_FD_113533 | JGI IMG/M metagenome (GOLD analysis project Ga0164296, IMG submission 113533) | Dystrophic lake water microbial communities from Trout Bog Lake, Wisconsin, USA - GEODES057 metaG | ecosystem: Environmental > Aquatic > Freshwater > Lake | place: USA: Trout Bog Lake...
CGACAAACTGGTGGGTTCCCTGATCGGTGGCTTCCTCGTTGGCTTCGCCACATCCATGCTGTCCACCTGGCTTCCCCAGGACGTGTCGAACTTCCGCGACGCCTTCGTGTTCGTCCTGGTCATCATCGTGCTGGCCTTCAAGCCCGCCGGACTGTTCATCCAAGGCAGAGGCGTGGTGCGCACATGATGATGAACACCGGAAAGGACACGATGGACACCCGCAACACCCTGCGGTGGCGCCTTGCCCCCGCCTGGTCGCTGGTCAGCCTGCTGCTCATCGTCGTGGCGGTCACCGAGCTGAACAACATGTTCGGCTCCAGCATGCAGTCGCAGATGCAGTTCGCCCTGGTCAACTTGATCATCGTGGTCGCCCTGCAGATCTTTGTCGGCAACTCCGGGGTCCTGAGCTTTGGTCACATCGCCTTCGTCTCGGTCGGTGCCTGGACGGTGGGCCTGCTGACCTTGGATCCGGCGCTGAAGCAGTCACTGCTGTCAGGCCTGTATCCGTTCTTGTCCACCGCCTCAGCACCGTGGCTGGTGGCGGTGCTCATCGGCGGTGTGGTCGGCTTGGTCCTGGCGCTGGTGGTGGCCCCGATCCTGATGCGACTGAACGGGCTGCAGGCCGGTATTGCCACATTCGCCCTGCTCGGGGTGGTCAACCAGGTGCTCACCTATTGGTCAGGCATCGGTCCGCAGTCCGGACAGTCCATGGCCGGACTGCCCACGGATCTGAACCTGCAGGAAACTATGCTCTTCGCACTCGCAACGATCGTGTTCGCCTGGCTGATCCAGCGCAGTCGACCGGCACGGCTGCTGCGCGCTGCCCGCGAGGACGGGGTGGCGGCACCGGCATCGGGCATCAACGTGGTCACCCAGCGAGTGATCATCTTTGCCATCTCCGGCTTCGTCGCCGGGATCGCCGGTGGACTGTTCGCACTGACCAACGGCGTGGTCAGCGCGAACCTGTTCTTCGTCGACTTCACCTTCTTGACACTGGCGATGCTGGTCCTGGGCGGTGCCTTCTCCCTGTTCGGCGCCGTGGTCGGCGCTCTTGTGTTCTCCTTGATCAACGTGCTGCTGACCAACCTGGAGAACGGGCTGACCGTGGGAAGCACGACCCTGACCATTCCCAACGGCTCCCGAACGATCGTGCTGGGCCTGGTATTGGTACTGATGCTGATGTACAAGCCGCGCGGCCTGACCGGCGGTCGAGAGCTTGCCTGGCCACTGCGCAAGCAGCCGCCGCCGGGAACCATCGTGACCAACGACTAAGGCGATGCCCGGCGGGCGGTCTGCGCTCCTGATCAGTCCGCGCTCCTGCGTGACCCATGGTCACGCAGGAGCGTTTATGCGGTTCGATTTGCGGCGATCTGCGGGCAGGCAGTGACGTCAGGCAGGCAGTGACGTCAGGCAGGCAGTGACGTCAGGGCAGCGCGCAGCGCCGTGCCGGACTCGTCGGCCAGCGCAGCAGTGCGCAGCCGTTGGAGCTCACCGGCCGGGTTGGTACCGCTGGCGACCTGATCGATGACCGCAAGGATTGCCTGGTAGTTGGCCACGCCGTTGGCGTGCGTGCTGCCGTATCCGCGAACCAGTGATTGCAGCAGGACAACCTGCTCGGCAAAGGTTCCGCCGGTCGCACATCCGCGCACCACGATGTCCAGCCAGGCGTCGATGCGTTGCTGCTCGATGGAAAAGCGCAACGATCGGCGACGCAGCGGGCGCAGCCGGGCGGTGATGTACAGCATCGAGTATCCGGTGACCGAGCTGGTATTGAGCTTCAGCCCCTTGTGCGTGACCTTGTGGATCAGGGCGTTCATGGCCCGTGACTGCAGCACCCAGCGGCCGAGCCCGGTGGGCAAGGTGTCGGCAATCTCCTCGACCTGCGGGTGCAGGTAATCGCGCACTTCGAGCATCTGCCCGTCGCCGATGCGCACTTCGCCTTCGATGCGATCGAACCGGCGCTCGCGCGTCTTGTGGAATGCCACGCGAATGGTGTCCTCGTACGTCATGGCCACCGCGACATGCTGGGCCGCTGCAGTCGTCAGGGCAAAGTCATCACGACCATCGTCGACGGCGGCAACGCGGGCGACCCGATCCAGGTACTGGTCGGCGTAGGCCACGTCCTGGTATTGCGCGCACCGCTTGATGCCGTTGACCAGCATCCAGGCGGCAGCGGTGGGGAACTGGTGCGCAATGCGTTCGGCCTGGGCCTGCAACTTGCTGCCGACCAGCCCCTGGGGGTTACTGGCTGCCATCGCCTTGTCGGCTGCCAGCTGCGCCTCGGCTGGATCAACGGGGCGCATGCCAATCTGGATGTCCACGGTTGGTCGCTCTGATGCTGCGGCAACGCGAAATCCCTCACCGAATGCGCGCAAGCTCGCCTCGACCCCTTTGCCGCCCTGGGCAATGGCCGCCTCGAACTGCTCGCGGGAGAACGGCAGCACCGCCGCAGCGGCAATCGCGCCGAACAGCACTGCGGAGATGACACTGCGGGTGTCATCGGCGATCTTGGCGAAGTCACCTCGGACAAAGCGCAGCGAGGCTGCCTTTGCTGCGTCGATGATCTGCGCACTGTCGATGCGACCGTCGGCCATTGCGGTGCGCTCGGGCATGGCATAGGACCGCGAGGTCGATGAGATCAGGACGGTTCGCTGCGGGGTGACCAGTCCACGCTGGATGGCGCGCCCGGCCTCCATCAGCTCAGAGGCCACGACCACATCCACCTCGCCGGGAGTGGGCATGGTGCTCAAGACCGGGTAGCGATGCGGATGCTCAAGGTCCCTGGGGAACATCTCGACGTAATAGATGGTCGCGCCGGTGCGCTGCGCCACCCCTGGGACTGACGTCGACTGCGCGAACCAGGCATTGGCTTCGCCCAGGGCCACCAGCCAGTCACTGAGGACGCCGCCGCCCTCGCCGCCCATGGCCAAGATGGCGATGGTGATTGGTCGTGTTCTCGTTGCAAGACTCATGCCGGTTCAATCCCCACCAGTCGACGTTCGATACCGCGCTGCAACCGTGCGATATACCAATTGCGGACGCTCAGCTTTGCCCGATCCCACCAGGTCGGATTGGTGATGAGCTTGGCCTGATAGAACGACGGGCACAGGGCTGCGGCATGGGCGTTCTCCCCGCACAGGCCGCAGCCCACGCAGCTGCTGATGACCTGGGCGATGGGGTCATCGCGCATCGGGTCGGGGTTCTCGGCGATCGTCAATGACGGACAGCCGGAGATTCGGATGCAGGAGTGGTCACCGGTGCAGGTTTCCGGGTCAACGCCGAAACGATCCTGGGTGGCCCGATGGCCGGCCTTGATGGCCTGCTGCATCGCCGGCTTCTCGCGGCGCTGCTTATTGAGCATGCACTCGCTTTGGGCGATGATGACCTTGGGGCCCTTGACGTCAGTGGTCAGCGCATCGATGAAGACCTCCTTCATCTGTGCCACGTCGTAGGTGTTGGTCACGGTCTTGGCCCAGGTCACCCCGACTCCGCGGACGGCGGCCTCGATCGGGTGCTTGGTCGAGCGGGTCGGATTCTCGGCCTGGGAGCTGAGGACATCCTGCCCACCGGTGGCCGCGGAGTAATCGTTATCGACGACTAGCAGCACCTGGTCGTTCTCGTTGAATACGGCATTGCCCACACCGGAGGTCAGGCCGTTGTGCCAGAACCCGCCATCGCCCATGACCGCGATCGCTCGCTTGCCGGCGGACTTGGAGTTCAATGCTGCCGCCGATGCAGAGCCCAGTCCGTAGCCCATGGTGGTCGCACCGATGTTGAATGGAGCATTGATGCTGAACAGGTGGCAGCCGATGTCCGCGGCGACATAGTGCTCGCCGACCTCGCGCTGGGCCAGGGTCAGCGCCGCGAAAATCGGCCGCTCGGGGCAGCCGGTGCAAAAGCCGGGTGGGCGCCCTTGCACCAGGGCCGGATCAATGCGCGGAGCCAGCGGTGAACGAGGATCATCGTTGGGCAACGCCAACGCCGGAAGGCTGTCCTCGTCCAGCCGCTCAGGAGCGTAGGCGCGCAAGAACGCCAGGATGCCCTTGGTGACTGCTGCGGGGGTGTACTCACCGGCCACCGGCAGCATGTCCTTGCCATGCAACACCGCAGTGGCCCCGGCCCGGCGCAGCACTGCTTGGATGTTCTGCTCGATGTAATCCGGTTGCCCCTCCTCGACCAGGAGCACTGCGCGCTTGCCCTGGCAAAAGCGCACGACCTCCTCATCGATCACGGGGTAGGTCACGTTCATGATGTAGAGCGGAACGCGAGCGTTGCCGTAGATATCGGACTGATTGAGCAGCTCAAGGGCTCGGTTGACGTTGTTGAACAGGCCGCCTTGCAAGATGATGCCGATGTCCTGGCCATCGTCGGCAACGAATTCGTTGAGCGCGTGCTCGGTGATGTACTTCACCGCCGCAGGCCAGCGCTGGGTCACTTTCTCCTGCTCGTGCGCGAAGTTCATCGGGGGAAGCACGATGCGTGACAGGTCGCGTTGCGGATGCTCCAACGCCTGCTGGATGGTCATCGCGGGGCCGATGTTGTCCTTGGCAATGAAGGATCCATGCAGGTGGCATGAGCGCAGGCGCAATTCCAAGATCACCGGGGTATTGGACGCCTCGGACAGCTCGAAGCCCTTTTGCACCATGTCCACGATTGCCGTCAGGTTCGGCCGCGGGTCCAACAGCCACATCTGGGACTTCATGGCGAAGGCATGGGTGCGCTCCTGCATGATCGAGGAGCCCTCGCCGTAGTCCTCGCCGATGATGACCATCGCGCCACCGTTGACTCCGCCGGAGGACAAGTTCGCCAGCGCATCGGAGGCCACGTTGAAGCCGACCGTGGATTTAAAGGTGATGGCGCCGCGCATGGGGTAATGGACCGACGCGCCCAGCATCGCGCCGGCTGTTGCCTCGCTGGCGGAGTTCTCGAAGTAGATACCGAGTTCTTCCAAGATCTCCTGGGCATCGCCCAGCACGTCCATCAGGTGGGAGATCGGCGCACCCTGGTAGCCGCCGACGTAGGAAACGCCGGACTGCAGCAGTGCCTTGGTCACCGCCAGAATGCCCTCGCCGTGGAATTCCTCGCCGGCACCGATGCGCAGCTTTTGCACTTCGGTGGCGAATGAGCGTTCAGCCATGGTGTGGTGTCTCCTTCGTTACGTGGTGCGTTCAATGACGGTGCACACTGCGCTGGTCACCAACGCGGTGTCTGCTGTTCCGCCCAGGTCAGCGGTGCGTGTTGCCGGATCGGCCAGCGTGGCGGCGATGGCATCCATGATCACCTTGGCTACCTGGCCCAGTCCCAGATGATCGAGCATCATCGCGGCCGACCAGATCGCGGCAATCGGATTTGCGATGCCCAAGCCGGCGATGTCTGGTGCACTGCCGTGCACTGGCTCGAACATCGACGGAAAGCGATGCTCGGGATCAAGGTTGGCGCTTGGCGCGATGCCCAGGCTGCCCACCGTTGCCGCAGCCAGATCGGACAGGATGTCTCCGAACAGGTTCGATCCGACGATGACGTCAAAGTCATGCGGGCGTTGGACCAGTTCTGCGGCCAGCGCATCGATCAGCACCTTGCGCACGGTAACCGCGGGGTAGTCCTGGGCACAGTGCGCGACGACTTCGTCCCAGAACGGCATCGTGTGGATGATGCCGTTGGACTTCGTCGCCGAGGTCACCTGACCACGACGGGTGGTTGCCAGGTCCAGGGCGTAGCGGGCCACCCGCTCGATGCCGGTTCGGGTGAACACGTTCTCCTGCACCGCGAATTCCCGGGGGGTGCCACGGCCAAAGCGCCCGCCGAGCTCGGAGTACTCGCCCTCGGTGTTTTCCCGGACGATGACCAGGTCGATCCGTGCGCCATCGGGCTGCACCACGCGCGCGGGAACGCCGTCGAACTGCCGAACCGGTCGCAGGTTGACGTACTGGTCAAAGGCGCGGCGAATCGGGATGAGCAAGCCCCACAGCGACTCATGATCAGGCACGTCCGGGCGCCCGACGGCACCCAAGAACACCGCCTGATGGTCGGCCAGCACCCCGATGCCATCTGTGGGCATCATCGACCCGTGCGCGACCAGGTAGTCACAGCCCCAGTCCAACCAGGTCCAGCTCGCGGTCTTGCCAAACTTCGCCAGCGCCAGGTCGGTCACGGCGACCGCTGCCGGCAACACCTCGGTGCCGATGCCGTCACCGGGAATGGCGGCTAGGGAAAGGTCAGGCATTGCGTCCGGTCACACGTCCTGGTGGCCGTTGTTGGACGCAAAGGACTCCTCGCGCCACAAGTCCAGCGAATGGATCATCGGGAAGTCATTGAAGTTGAACAAGAATGCGGGATTGTCCGCATCGTCGTTGTGATGCTCATGCCAGGCCCAGCTCGGCACGACGAAGATGTCGTGCTCCTTCCAGTCAAACCGGCGCCCGTTGATGATCGAGTGTCCGCGACCCTCGGCCACGTGGTACACCACGCTGCCGGTGTGGCGGTGCGCTTGGCCGGCGAAGCCGGCATGGAGCATCTGCATGTGCGCGCCCATGGTGGGCATGACCGAGCCACCGGTGACCGGATTGACGTATTCCATGATCACCCCGTCCCACACGGTTCCGTCGGAGACCTTGCCCAAGTTCTCCACGGCCTCTCGGGTCATCGCCCACGGGTAGCCCAGGCACGGGGAATAGCGCTTGCTCCAGGACCGGCCGTCGGGCTTGAGCATGCCCGCACCGTGCGTCAGGAGCGAGGTGTTGATCACCTTTCCCGGAACCTGGTAGAGGTCGGGGTGTACTTGGTAGAAGTTGGCATCCAGGGCATTGACCAGCGGGATGTCCAGGCCGTCTTGCCAGATCACGAAGTTGTCCTGCGCCTCATTGCCATGCTCGTGCCAGGTGCCATTGGGCGTGATGGCAAAGTCGTTGGGGCCAACGCGCAGACGATCGCCGTCCACGATCGTCCACGCGCCGGATCCCTCCACCACAAAGCGCAGCGCACTGGCCGCATGCCGGTGGGCGGTCATCGACTCACCGGGATTCATGATCTGCAGTCCGGTGTAGAGCAGGCCCACCGCGGCAGAGATGTCCTTGCGACCCTCATTGACCAGCATGATCACCCGGCGTCCGGCCTTTTCCCCCTGGACCAGGGAGGCTGATTCCACGACCAGGGGCCGCATGTCCTGGTAGGCCCAGTGCATGGGCACGGACTTGGGCATGGGGGACCAGGGCTCGAGCTCGTTGGCAACGGTCCATAGGGCGCCGGTACCCAGCCCTTCCAGTCGCTGGTAAAACTCCTCGAGCTCCTCGGTGTCGTGGACGCGCGCGCGGCCGGCGACTTCTTCGATACGGGCCATAACCACACTCCTGTTTGATTGCTGCAATCGCGTGAAACCCACGGAAACCTGCCGTGATCTTTGATCAAATGATACCGTACTGCCCGCAACCTGACCAGAGTTCGCCCTAAGTGGGCTGGATTGATGCAGTAGTTAAAGAGGTGTGAATCGGTGCTGACCTACCCGTCCTATCGAGCCGCCGCCGTTCAGGCCGCGCCGGTGTTCTTGGACACCGACGCCACGATTGCCAAGGCCTGCGCACTGATTGCCGAAGCGGCCACCAATGGGGCGAAGTTGGTGGTGTTTCCCGAGGTGTTCGTCCCGGGGTACCCGTACTGGAACTGGACCATGACTCCGGGCCAGGGAAGCCCGTGGTTTGAACGGCTGTTTCGCTCGGCGATCAACGTGCCCGGCCCGGAAGTGGACACCGTGTGCGCTGCTGCTGCCGCCGCCGGTGCATTCGTGGTCATGGGTGTCAACGAGCGCGACCCCTATTCGATGGGGACCTTGTACAACTCGCTGCTGTTCATCTCCGACACCGGTGAGCTCCTGGGCGTGCATCGCAAGCTGGTGCCGACCTGGGCCGAGAAGCTCACCTGGGGTAACGGTGATGGCAGCTCGCTGCGCATCTATGAAACATCCATCGGCCGCCTGGGCGGTCTGGCGTGCGGTGAGAACACCAACACCCTTGCGCGCTTTGCCCTCTTGGCCCAGGGGGAGAACATTCACACCGCCAACTACATCGCCTTGCCCACCGCGCCAGAGGACTACGACATGGTCGAGGCGATCAAGGTGCGCGCAGCGGCTCACTCCTTTGAGGGCAAGGTCTTCACCGTCGTGGCCTGCTCGGCCATTACCGACCACATCATCGACGCTGTGGCACACGATGACGCCAGCCGCGCGATGCTCTCGCGCAAGCACTGTGCGTTCTCGGGGATCTTTGGCCCAGACGGGCGCCTGATCTCCGAGCCCTTGATCGATGTGGAGGGCATCGCGTACGCCGATATCGACCTGAACAAGTGCATTCAACCCAAGCAGATGCACGACATCATCGGTCACTACAACCGCTTCGACGTCTTCCAGTTGCGCATCAATCGCGCGCCTTTGGCCTCAGCCGAATTCGCCGACTGGCAGGACGTCACCGACCTGAACCCGCCGACCACCTAAGAACACCACCGACAGGAGCATCATGCGTTTTGTAACCTTCAGTTCCCCGGACAACGCCACGTCCCGCATTGGCGTGGTGCAGGGGGACACCGTGGTTGACCTGGCAGCCGCGCTGGCCGGCACCGTGGCCATTCCGCAGACCCTGTTGGCATACATCAGTGCAGGCAATGCATTCCACGCGCAGACCGAGCAGGCACTGGCCGCGGCAACGGTGCCCGATAGCGCTCGGTTCGACATCAGCTCGGTGCAGTTGCACGCACCACTTCGTCCGACCAAGGTCGTTGGGGTGGGACTGAACTACGTGGAGCACGTCGAGGAATCCTCGCGCACCCTGGACACCGACAAGGACCTGCCGACGCGTCCGGTGCTGTTCTCCAAGCCCGCAACCGCCGTCACCGGACCGGGTGCACCGATCTGGCACAACGGCGAGTTGACCGCGCAGTTGGACTGGGAATGCGAACTTGCCGTGGTGATGGGCACTGAGGCCAAGCATGTTGCCGAAGCTGATGCCCTGGAGTACGTCTTTGGCTACTCCATCATCAATGACATCTCCGCCCGTGACCAGCGTCGAAGTGGCCAGTGGTTCTTCTCCAAGGGCCAGGACTCCTACGCTCCCTTCGGGCCGATGGTCGTTACCGCCGATGAGATCGGAGACCCGCACACCCTGCAGCTGTCGCTGACGGTCAATGGCGATCAGCGCCAGAACGGCAACTCCAAGCACATGCTGTTCAAGATCCCGACGCTGATCGCCGACATCACCTCGGGCATGACGCTGGAGCCCGGCGATGTCATCGCGACCGGTTCGCCCCAAGGAGTGGGTGCGGCCATGAACCCGCCGACATTCCTGCAGCCCGGTGATGTCGTTGCGTGCACCATTGATCGCATCGGCACGCTGTCCAACCCGGTCGTGGCGGTCACGGCATGAGCAAGACTAAGTACCGCGTGGGCTTGATCGTTCCGAGCTCCAACGTCACGATGGAAACCGAAATCCCGGCCATGCTGCACGCGCGGGAGGCAATCCGCCCCGAGCGTTTCACGTTTCACTCCTCGCGCATGCGCATGAAGTCGGTGACCAAGGAAGAACTCGAGGCGATGGACGATGAGTCCGATCGCTGCGCCGTGGAACTGTCGGACGCCGCCGTTGACGTCATGGGGTACGCATGCCTGGTGGCGATCATGACCCGAGGCGTGGGCTACCACTGCATGTCCCAGGAGCGGCTCAGTGCGCGGGCAGCGGCTGAGGGCAGCCCCGCGCCGGTCGTGACCAGCGCCGGTGCCCTGGTGGATGCATTGCAGGTAATGGGCGTGAAGAAGATCGCCCTGATCGCCCCGTACATGAAGCCACTCACCGAACAGGTCGTTACCTACATCGAGCACGAAGGCTTCACCGTGGTGGACTACATCGCCTTGGAGATTGCGGACAACCTTGAAGTTGGCGCGCAGGATCCGATGAACCTGGTCGAGATCGTCAAGGGACTGAACCTGGACGATGCCGACGCGATCGTGCTCAGTGCCTGCGTGCAGATGCCCAGCCTGGAAGCCATTCAGGTGGTGCAGGATGCCACGGGCAAGCCCGTGCTGTCCGCGGCGGTGGCAACCACGTACTTCCTGCTGAAGGAACTGGGGCTGGAAACCGTGGTGCCCAATGCCGGTGCCCTGCTCAGCGGGCAGTACTAATCAGTGCGATGAGTGTGGCCATCGATGTGCACACGCACTTGGCTCCGGTCGCCGCCGCGCTGACCGATCCGGGTGTCACTGTCGATGCCGAGCGCATCGTCATCGATGGTCAGACGGTCGGCGTTGCCGACCTGTATCGGCCTGCAGCATTGGTGGACTACCTCGATCACGCCGGATTTGCATCGGCGTGGGTGTCGGCACCCCCGCCGTTTTATCGCCAGGACCTGGCCGCGGATCGGTGCGCGCAGTGGGTCCTGGACGTGCATGCCGGACTGGTGGAGGCGTGTGCGCAGTCCGACAGGCTGCGCCCGATTGCCTATCTGCCACTGGAGCATCCTGAAGTGGCGATCGAGCGCTACCAAGCCGTTCGCCATCAGAACGCGGTGGTCACGGCCGCAGCAGGCGGAGGTTCGGTGCGCCTGGATGATGCGGCCCTGGCACCGTTGTGGCAGGCGATGAACGCCGATCAGGGGGTGCTCTTGCTGCACCCGGGCTCCACACCCGACCATCGACTGGCTGCGCATTACCAGGAGAATCTCACCGGGAACCCGACCGAAACCGCGATTGCGCTGTCCCAGTTGATCTTCGGAAACGTGCTGAGCACACATCCACAGCTGCGCATCGTGACCGTCCACTGCGCCGGCACGATGCCCATGCTGGCCGGCAGGTGGCAACGAGGCATAGACACCAAGCGTCCGGGCCTGCCCGAACCGGCAGTCGACCTTCCTGCTGCGCTGCGCCAGATCTGGTTCGACTCCATCGCCCATGACCCCGCAGCGATGGCCCTGGCCGTGCAGGTCCTGGGAGCTGATCGACTGGTTCCGGGCAGTGATTGGCCCTTCCCGATGGGCTCCGGTGATCCGCTGGCCGACATCGCCGCGTGCGATGCGTCGCTGGTGCAGCAGGCCATAGACACCGTCGCGCAGCTGGCAACCGCATGAAGCAATGCCTGGACACCGAGCTGATCACGTGCGTGATGCATCTGTTCCAGGCCGTTGGCGTCAGTCAGTCCGATGCCCGGCAGGTTGCCACGCACCTAGTTGATGCTGATCGCCAGGGCCAGCCGTCGCATGGGGTGATGATGGTCGAGCTGTACCTCAAGCGGTTGCAGGCCGGATCGGTCAATGCCAGTGCGCAGCCGGTCATCGTCTGCGATGCCGGCGCAGCGGTGCTGATGGATGCCCAGCACTGCCTGGGCCAGATCAGCGCCGAGCAGGGCATGCAGGTGGCCATCGGCAAGGCGCAGGCGCTGGGCATCGGACTGTGCACCGTGCGTCATGCATTTCACTTCGGGCTGGCCAGCACGTGGGCGTCGATGGCCGGTGCGCACGACATGATCGGTATCGCGATGGCCAATACCCGGCCGCTGATGCCGGCACCGGGCGGTGGTGCACCGGTGGTCGGCAATAACCCATTGGCCATTGCCATGCCGGGCAGGCATCCGGTCGTGCTGGACATGGCGATGTCCGCGGCGGCGATGGGCAAGATCCGTCATGCGGCCCAATCAGGTCACGTGATCCCCGATACCTGGGCCACCGATGCTGCCGGCATCCCCACGACCGATCCGCAGGCGGCGATCACCGGCATGCTGCTGCCGGTCGGCGGGGCAAAGGGCTTCGGGCTGGCACTGATGGTGGACCTGCTCACCGGCGGCCTGTCCGGTGGCGGAGTCGGTGCCAGCGTGCACGGACTGTATGCAGACCCGGCAGTGCCATACGGCAGCTCCCAGACCTTCATCGCGATCAATGCCGCGCTGCTGGGCACCGCGGATGCATTGCTCGCCTCGGTGGACCAGCTGTCCGGTGCCGTGCATGATTCCCATGGCCGGGTGCCCGGAGAGCGCACCGCTGCCCTGCGCGGCAGCGGTGGACACCGCATCACCCTTTCCGATGCCATCGCAGCGGACCTGGCGGATGCATGCCGGCGCCTTGATGTGCCAGGGTGCGTCATGGAGGAGGTCGCGTGAAGGCACGCTTTGATGCCAGTGGCTGCGTCCTGGTGGTCACCGGTGGTGCGCACGGCATCGGCCGGGCGATCGGCGAGGCGTATGCCGCCGCCGGTGGGACCAGCTACCTGCTGGACATTGCCCCGTGCACGGACCTGCCGGCCAATGTGCATGCCCTGCCGTGCGACGTGTCCGACCGGTCAGCGGTGTTGGCGGCCATCGGGACCGTGAGCGATGCCCATGGCCGGATCGATGGCCTGGTTGCCGGCGCGGCCATTCAACCGCGCATCGCCGTGGCCGATATCAGTGAGGACACCTGGCGGTCGGTGCTGGACGTCAACCTCAATGGCGTGGTGTGGGCAGTGCAGGCGGTGTTGCCGGTCATGCAATCCCGGCGTGCAGGGTCGATCGTGATGTTCGGTTCGGGCCTGGGCACCAATGGTCGTGCGCAGGCTGCTGCCTATGCCGCCAGCAAGGGGGCGCTGGTCTCGCTGGCCAAGTCCGTTGCGGCCGAAGTGATCGCCGATCGCATTCGGGTCAACCTGCTGTATCCGGGGGTTATCGATACCGCGCAGTTCCGGGCAGCCAATCAGGGACCGGAGCGGGAGTTTTGGGAGCAGACCATCGGGGTGGGTACCGCCGGCGATGTCGTCGGACCGGCGATGTTCTTGCTCTCCGACGCTGCGACGATGACCGGATCGATTCTTAGCAGGGACCGAGCCTTCTCCGGAGATGACGATGACTGACCAGCTTCCCGTTGCCATCATCGGCGGCGGCCCGATCGGCCTGCTCACCGCACTGGGCCTGCATCGGTATGGCATCGACTGCCAGGTCTTCGAGGAGGACGGGTCACTGTCCTTGGACACCAAGGCAGGCACGATCCTTACGCGCACGCTGGAGATCTTCGACCGGTACCAGGTGATCGGACCGGTGCTGGCCGGTGCCATGCGCCTGGACGAGATCGGCGAGATCGATCGCGCCACCAACACCGCCAGCAATGGCGTGCACACCGATCTGCTGGCCGGCGAAACGCGCTATCCGTTTGCCATCAACATCCCTCAGCACCACCTGGAGCCGATCCTGGCCCAGGC
>Ga0164296_1004204_pt1 | contig 13186 bp, 13 predicted proteins | sample GEODES057metaG_FD_113533 | JGI IMG/M metagenome (GOLD analysis project Ga0164296, IMG submission 113533) | Dystrophic lake water microbial communities from Trout Bog Lake, Wisconsin, USA - GEODES057 metaG | ecosystem: Environmental > Aquatic > Freshwater > Lake | place: USA: Trout Bog Lake...
AGAAAACACAGACGCCCCGGTTAGTTTTTCGCCGGAACTGCTAAAGCAATTTGACGAAATTGTCGGTCGTTATCCTAAAGGAAAACAAAAATCGGCATTGTTGCCAATTTTGCACCTGGTACAAGCCGAATATGGCTGGGTAAGTTCGCCGGCAATGGATAAAGTGGCCGAATACCTGCAGATACAACCGATAGAGGTTTATGAAGTGGCCACCTTTTACACTATGTATTTTATGCGCCCACAGGGCAAATATGTGCTGGAAGTATGTCGAACCGGTCCTTGTTGCCTGGTTGGTGCCGAAAAGATCATGGATCATATTGAACAGAAACTTGGCGTAAAAGAAGGTGAAGTTACAGCCGATGGCTTATTCAGCTGGCGAGGTGTTGAATGTCTTGCGGCTTGTGGGTTCGGTCCGGTTTTACAAATTGGTCCGGAATATACTTTTTATGAAAATTTAACCAGTGAATCGGTTGATCAGTTGATCGATGATCTGAAAAAGAAAGCGAATAACTAATGTATTTAACCAAAACAAGGCTGATTGTAGGCGACCTCTTTTTTGTTGTCGGATTGGCTCTGGTATTATGGGCTATTTTTTATTCGAAGCAAAATGAGCTGGCTTTTGAGCTGATTACATTGGTACTGTTAGGCCGAAGTGTATTTTTTCACTATAACTGGTATAAAACGACAGGAAAAATATATTGAATGATATAATTGATGAGCAGAACAAGCCTAATATTAACTGATACAGTATTTGTCGTTGTTCTGACCACATCATATAAAAATGGTGATTTAAAAAGCTACCCGGTAATATTGGTGCCATTTATAGTAGCAGCATTCGTCACTTGTATCATCAGGCATGTAAATTATTATCATATTACAAAAAGGATTTATTAATAGCAATGGGACGGAAACTACTTTTAGAACATATTAACGTACCCGGTATCAACACCTTTGAAGTTTACCGCAAACAAGGTGGTTATGCCTCGGTTGAGAAAGCGCTAAAAACGCTTACTCCTGATGCTATTGTGGAGGAGGTAAAGAAGTCGGGCCTGCGGGGTCGCGGCGGCGCCGGTTTCCCTACAGGGATGAAATGGAGCTTTTTGGCTAAACCAGAGGGCGTTGCCCGTTACCTGGTATGTAATGCGGATGAATCGGAACCCGGCACTTTTAAAGACCGTTACCTGATGACTCATATCCCTCATTTATTGATCGAGGGTATGATCGTATCAAGTTTTGCTTTAGGGGCTCATGCTTCGTACATCTATGTGCGCGGCGAGATGATGCCTCAGATACGCATCCTTGAAAGAGCGATTTCGGAAGCAAAAAATGCTGGATTTTTAGGTAAAAATATATTGGGTACCGGTTATGACCTGGAGCTGTATGTACAGCCAGGCGGTGGCGCCTATATCTGCGGCGAAGAAACCGCTTTACTCGAATCATTGGAAGGTAAACGCGGTAACCCACGTATTAAACCGCCATTCCCGGCTATTGCAGGTTTATATGGCTGCCCAACGGTAGTTAATAACGTTGAATCAATTGCAGCCGTAGTGCCTATCATTAATGAAGGCGGTGAAGAATATGCCAAGATCGGAATAGGCAGAAGCACAGGAACTAAACTGATATCAGCCGGTGGCAATTTAAAGAACCCCGGTGTTTACGAGATCGAATTAGGTCTGAGCTGCGAAGAGTTTTTATATTCAGACGAGTATTGCGGCGGTATAGCTAACGGCAAGCGCCTGAAAGCTGTGGTAGCAGGTGGTTCTTCGGTGCCAATTTTGCCCGCTAATTTATTCCTGAAAACGATCAATAACGAACCACGCCTGATGAGCTACGAATCTTTATCGGATGGTGGCTTTGCGACTGGTACTATGCTGGGTTCAGGTGGTTTTATCGCATTTGATGAAGATCAATGTATCGTTAGAAATACATGGAATTTCGCCCGTTTCTACCATCATGAAAGCTGCGGACAGTGTTCGCCATGCCGTGAGGGTACAGGATGGATGGAAAAAGTGTTGCACCGTTTAGAAAATGGTCATGGTAAAATGAGTGATATGGATCTTTTGGTCGATGTATCTAAAAAGATTGAAGGGAATACAATTTGTCCATTGGGTGATGCAGCAGCCTGGCCGGTAGCCAGTGCAATACGTCATTTCAGGGATGAGTTTGAATGGCACGTTACCAATGCTTCGGAAGCGGTAACAAGAAATTTCGGTTTGGCACATTATGCTGATCCGTTAACAAAAGCTGAAGCAGTATAAGAAAAGTAGCAGCAACAGGGTTAAACAGATCGACTTTTAATTAAAACATGAAAGTAACAATAGACGGAATTAGTATTGATGTAGAGCCGGGAACAAGCATCCTGAATGCCGCAAGGCAGATAGGTGGCGATATTGTTCCGCCTGCTATGTGCTATTATTCCAAGTTGGCCGGTAGCGGTGGCAAGTGCCGTACCTGTTTGGTGAAAGTGAGTAAGGGTTCTGAAAAAGATCCCCGCCCTATGCCTAAACTGGTAGCCTCTTGTCGTACCACAGTAATGGATGGCATGGAAGTGCAGAATATCACTTCGCCCGAGGTTATAGAAGCACGCAAAGGCGTGGTTGAAATGCTATTGATCAACCATCCGCTCGACTGTCCTATCTGCGATCAGGCAGGGGAATGCGATCTCCAAAACCTCGGTTTTGAACATGGATCCGCTAAAACCCGCTATGAATTTGATCGTCGCACGTTCAATAGGATCGATATTGGTGATAAGATACAATTGCATATGACACGTTGTATTCTTTGCTACCGTTGTGTTTTTACAGCCGACCAGATAACGGATCACCGTATTCACGGGATTTTGAACCGTGGCGATCATTCAGAAATATCAACCTATATACAAGCTGCTGTCGACAACGATTTCTCAGGAAATGTGATCGATGTGTGCCCTGTTGGAGCCCTTACTGACAAAACCTTCCGTTTTAAAAACCGGGTTTGGTTCACCAAGCCGGTTGAAGCGCACCGCGATTGCGATCACGAAAAATGTAATGGTAAGGTGACCCTCTGGTATAAAGGCGAAGATGTATTACGTGTTACAGCACGTAAAGATGTTTACGGCGAAGTGGAGGAATTTATTTGCAATACCTGCCGGTTCGATAAAAAGAAAACCAGCGACTGGGTAATTGAAGGCCCGCGTAAGGTGGCCAACTGGTCGGTTCAAAGTGCAAATCATTACGAAACATTGCATCCGCTGCCAGTATTGAAGACCAATCCGGCTTTGATTGAAGCTAATAAAGAACAATTTGAAAGGGAGACACGCTTATAATGGGAACAACAGATATCATAGTAAAGCTCATCCTGATCGTAATAATATTTCTGATCAGTTTGGTGATCGCGATGTACTCTACTTATGCGGAGCGTAAGATCGCCGCATTTTTCCAGGATCGCGTGGGGCCAAGCCGTGCAGGACCCTTTGGTATACTGCAACCGGTTGCCGATGGTACAAAAATGTTCCTAAAAGAAGAGATCATTCCGGCAAATTCAAGTAAGTTCCTGTTCATCGTAGGACCATCCCTGGCGATCATGACGGCCTGTATCGGGTCGGCAGTAATTCCATGGGGTCAGACACTTCAGATCGGTACCTATGTATTAGATCTCCAGGTAACCGATATCAACGTAGGTATCTTATACATTTTCGGCGTAGTGTCCCTGGGTGTTTATGGCGTAATGATCGGTGGTTGGGCATCGAATAATAAATATTCGCTTTTAGGTGCAATACGTGCAGCTTCGCAAAATATCAGTTATGAAATTGCGATGGGACTTTCCATCATCGCGTTGTTGATGACTACCGGCACCCTGAGCCTTAAAGAAATTGCCGCCCAACAGCATGGCTGGCATTGGAATGTGGTTTACCAGCCCCTGGGTTTCCTGATCTTCATCATATGCGCATTTGCCGAAACCAATCGATCACCATTCGATTTGCCGGAGTGCGAAACTGAACTAGTTGGCGGCTATCATACCGAATATTCTTCGATGAAATTGGGCTTTTATCTGTTTGCGGAGTATATCAATATGTTTATTTCCTCGGCGGTAATGGCTACGCTTTATTTTGGGGGTTATAATTTCCCTTTTATGCATAGCCTTGGTTTGTCGTCTAATTGGGTTACCATTTTAGGCGTGATCGCCTTGTTCGCTAAGATATTTTTCTTCATCTTCTTCTTCATGTGGGTACGCTGGACAATTCCGCGTTTCCGCTATGATCAGCTGATGGATCTTGGTTGGAAAACCCTGATACCACTGGCAATTGCCAATATTGTGTTAACAGGAATAGTGATGACGCTTTTTAAATAAAATTTAACTAATGGAAGCATTAAGCAATAAACGTAAGGTACTGGAAGCAAAACCGCTTAATTTTTGGGAGCGCGCCTACTTGCCTGCTATTGTAAAAGGCCTGGGCATTACCCTGAAACACTTTTTATTCACAAAAGCAGTAACCGTCAGTTATCCTGAACAAAAGCGCGAGTTCTCTGAAAATTTCCGGGGAATGCACTCATTGAAGCGCGACGAGCATGGACGCGAGCGTTGTACCGCCTGTGGACTATGTGCCTTGTCGTGCCCTGCCGAAGCGATCACAATGATCTCGGCTGAGCGCAAACCGGGTGAGGAAAATTTATACCGCGAAGAAAAATATGCAGCTGTTTACGAGATCAACATGTTGCGTTGTATTTTTTGCGGCCTTTGTGAAGAGGCTTGTCCGAAAGAAGCAATATACCTTGATGGCGATATTGTTCCCTCAGATTATTTGCGGAAAGATTTTATTTATGGCAAGGATAAATTAGTGGAGGCACCGTTAAATCAATAAAAGAAGTTTATAACTTTGCCTCGATTTTGAGGCCAGGTTGTTTTGTAAACCATAAAAATGAGTATATTCTACTTTATCGCATTTTTGTCCATACTGTTCGCAGTACTGGTTATATCTGCTAAGAATCCGGTACACAGTATCCTCTACCTCGTGCTTACCTTTTTCACCTTTACCATACAGTACATATTGTTAAATGCGCAATTTCTCGCTATTGTAAATTTCATCGTTTACATGGGGGCAATTCTGGTATTGTTCCTGTATACACTGATGCTCATTAACCTGAATAAGGACTCGGAGCCAATGAAAACTAATTTGGTAAAGATCGCTGCTGTACTTGGTGGTGGTTGTCTGATGGTTGTAATTGTAGGGGCCTTAAAAGCGCTTGGTGTTTCGCAGCCTGTGGTATTAAAAAATCCGGACCTGGGTTTGGTAAAAAACCTGGGCAAAGTTTTATTCAATGAATTTTTGCTGCCTTTTGAGGTGTCTTCCTTGCTATTGTTGTCGGCGATGGTGGGGGCAGTATTGCTGGCAACAAAAGATAAAAAAACAACGGCCTGATGGAAAGCTTCTTCGAAACAGTAAAAACAGTACCGCTCAATCATTATATCATTTTGAGTTCGGTGATATTTTCAATCGGGGTGATCGGTGTGCTGCTTCGTAGAAACGCCATTGTGATATTTATGTCTGTTGAGTTGATGCTGAATGCCGTGAACTTGTTACTGACTGCATTTTCAGTATATCATGGTGACCCGAACGGACAAGTGTTTGTGTTTTTTATCATGGCATTGGCGGCGGCGGAAGTTGCAGTTGGACTGGCCATCATTGTGATGATCTATCGCAATACAAATTCGGTAGATATTAATGTGCTGAACAGGCTGAAGTGGTAGGTGGGATAAGGGATTTTAGATCGCCCTTAAAGCATATTTACAGAGAAATTGAAAGGCGTTGAATTTTTATCAGTTGACGTCAAACTAATAAAAAATGGATAATTATATCTGGCTTATTCCCCTATTACCTTTTGCAGGTTTCCTGATCAACGGGCTTGGACGCAACATTTTTCCTAAAAGCGTTATTGGCCTGATCGGGTGTTCGACGGTGCTGGCGTCATTTGTGCTCAGTGTTTTAACTTTTAACCAGTTAAGCAACGGAGATCATATCGAAGTTCACTTGTTCAATTGGTTCGAGCTGGATACTTTCAAAGCTTCATTCGCATTTTTGATCGATAGGTTAAGCGTCATCATGATGCTTATCATTACAGGAGTAGGGTTCCTTATCCATGTGTATTCAACCGGTTATATGCACGATGATAAAGGTTTCGGTAAGTTTTTTGCCTACCTCAACCTTTTCATTTTCTTTATGCTGTTGCTGGTGATGGGCTCAAATTACCTGATCATGTTCATCGGTTGGGAAGGCGTAGGGTTATGTTCTTACCTGCTCATCGGATTTTGGTACACCAATTCCGACTATGCCGATGCTGCGAAAAAGGCCTTTATTATGAACCGTATTGGCGATTTGGGTTTCCTGATCGGTATCTTCCTGTTGATCGCTTATTTTGGTAGTTCAGAATTTTCAGAGATTTTCCCGAGAGCAGTTGCAACACATGGCATTGAGATACCTTTTACACTGATCACTTTATTGCTTTTTGTGGGAGCAGTTGGTAAATCGGCACAGCTACCCTTATTTACCTGGTTGCCTGATGCGATGGCCGGCCCAACGCCTGTATCGGCGCTGATACATGCCGCCACCATGGTTACCGCAGGTGTTTATATGATCGCCCGTTCAAACGTCCTGTTTACGCTGGCTCCGATAACACTTGAAGTTATTGCTATTACCGGTCTAACTACCGCGGTTATTGCAGCCTTGATAGCTATATCACAAACCGATATCAAAAAAGTACTGGCCTATTCTACCGTTTCGCAGTTAGGGTATATGTTTTTGGGTCTGGGTGTTGGCGCTTATACCGGCGCATTCTTTCACGTATTGACCCACGCTTTTTTTAAGGCATTGTTATTCCTGGGTGCCGGTTCTGTTATCCATGCTACAAGTAATGAGCAGGACATGCGTAAAATGGGCGGCCTTAAAGGGAAGCTGAAACTTACCTTTGCTACCATGCTTATCGGTACGATCGCTATATCGGGCTTACCACCGTTTGCAGGGTTCTTCTCGAAAGATGAAATATTGAGTGCGGTTTTTGAACATAGTAAAACCATGTATGTTATTGGTGTGCTAACCGCCATGCTGACCTCATTCTATATGTTCAGGATGTTGTATTTAACGTTCTACGGTAAATTCAGAGGTACAGCCGAGCAGGAGCATCATTTGCATGAGTCGCCACCAAGCATGACGATACCTTTGGTTGTATTGGCTTTATTGTCAATAGTAGGCGGTTTTATTGGATTACCCGCTGTATTTGGTGGACACCACTGGTTACAGCAGTGGCTCGCACCAGTTTTCCAATTATCTGCACCGCTACTGCCAAAGGCAGATGCAGTGGCATCGACGGAAATTACGCTGATGATCCTGTCAGTTGCAGGAGCTCTTATCGCTTTGATCTATGCCTACCTGCGCTATGTAAAAGGTGGACACGTTCCTGCATCAGATGAAGAAGAGCGTCCGGGATTGGTTAATTTGTCATACCATAAGTTTTATGTTGACGAATTATACGATTTTCTGATCCGCAAGCCATTGGACAGTTTATCAGTATTCTTTTATAAGGTAGTTGACCTGTTGGCGATCGATGGTATCGTTAATGGATTTGGTAAAATAACACTCGGTGCAAGTAAACGCTTACGTCTGCTTCAAACAGGCAATGTAGGCTTTTACATATTTGTGATGGTGCTGGGTATCATAGCCATTTTAGTGTATAACATAGTTAAGATATAACAATAAGCGTTTACAGTTAAAAAGATGACAGTTAGTATTTTAATTTTTTTACCGGTTATAGCAGCACTTGTTGTTTTATTTTTAAAAAATGAAACTGCTAAATATGGTGCGCTGGCTTTCGCCCTGGCTGAGTTGGCGTTGACAGGTTATTTTCTATCAAAGTTTGTACCCAATGCCCAGGAACAGTTTACTGTTGTTGCTCCCTGGTTGAACCGGGCGGGAATTTATTTCAACGCGGGCATTGATGGTATCAGCATGATCATGGTGATCTTAACCACCTTACTGGTGCCGCTCATCATCCTGAGTACTTATAAACATCAGTATAAAAATGCCGCTGTTTTTTATGCCCTGATCCTGTTCATGCAGGCTGGTTTATTGGTTGTTTTTACCGCGCTCGACGGCTTTTTGTTTTACGTAGGGTGGGAAGTGGCGTTGATACCGATCTACTTCATCAGCGCATTATGGGGCGGCGAGAACCGCATAAAAGTTACCATAAAGTTTTTTATCTACACTTTTTCAGGGTCCTTATTTATGCTGTTGGGCATCATCTATTTGCACATGCAAGATCCTGCCTCAACATACGATCTGAGCCATTTTTACAGTTTGCACCTTGATGCGCAGCACCAAAGTTGGATATTTTGGGCATTCTTCCTGGCTTTCGCTATTAAGATGCCGATATTCCCGTTCCATACCTGGCAGCCCGATACTTATACCGAAGCGCCAACAGCCGGAACTATGCTGCTCTCGGGTATCATGCTAAAAATGGGTATTTATGGTGTGATACGCTGGTTGATCCCAATAGCGCCGCTTGGCGTACAGCAATGGGGACTTACCGCGTTGACGCTTTCTGTTATAGGTATTGTTTATGCTTCGGTCATTGCATTCAAACAAAAGGATGGCAAACGTTTGGTAGCTTACTCATCTATTGCACACGTCGGACTTATTGCGGCGGCTTTGTTCACCTTTTATAACCCCTTTAGCGGTTTCATTTGGTCGTCGAAAGCTTTGCAGGGTGCATTGATACAAATGCTAAACCACGGTATTAACGTAGTTGGTTTGTTCTTTATTTGGGATATCATCAGCAGCCGTCTTAAAACCCGTGAACTTGATCAATTGGGTGGAATAGCAAAAGTTGCACCGAAATTTGCAATTGCATTTTTGATCATTGTGTTAGGTACAGTTGCACTACCGCTTACAAACGGATTCATCGGAGAGTTTTTATTGCTTAACGCTGTATTTCAGTATAATATCTGGTTTGCTGCTTTTGCAGGTCTGACCATCATATTTGGTGCAGTATATATGTTACGGATGTACAAGGCTGTTATGCAGGGCGAAACCAATGCTTTAACCAGCACTTTTACAGATATCAGCGGCTCCGAAACACTGGTATTGGGTATAATTTGCGTTTTAATTATCGTAATTGGCGTTTATCCGCAACCTATTTTGCATTTGTCAGATGCTTCAGTGAGCCAGTTGATCAATACACTACAATCTAATTTTAAGCCAGTTAAATAAATATGAATACCTTAATACTACTGTCTGTTTTACCAATACTGCTTTTGTATTTAGGTTTATATAAAGCAAATAAAGCTTTATTGCCAGTAACTGTAATTGGTTTGCTGGTAGCACTTGGGCTCGGCATTGCGACCTGGACAACAACGGACAGTGCCCTTCCGATCTACCATTCAATGATGAAATTTGATAATTTCGCCGTTGCTTTTTCTACTATAACTATTGTATCAACGCTGTTAATACTGCTGCTTTCGAAAGAATATTTTGAAAGGATCAGCTCGCATGTTGCGGAATATTATGCTATCATTTTGTTTTCGCTTGCGGGTATCATCGTAATGGTTTCTTATTATAACCTTACAATGCTGTTTGTTGGTATCGAGATCATGTCTGTAAGCCTTTACATTCTGGCAGGTATCAAGAAAAACGATTTCGCTTCAAATGAGGCGTCGCTTAAATACTTCCTTATGGGAGCCTTTTCGACCGGATTTTTGTTGTTTGGTATCGCATTGATCTATGGCGCTTCAGGTTCATTCAGCCTCGAAGCAATACACAATTGGGTTGTCGCACAGACTAAAATTGATCCAATGTTCTATACCGGTATCCTGTTGATCATCGTTGGCCTGTGTTTTAAAGTAGGTGCGGCACCTTTTCATTTCTGGACTCCGGATGTATATGAAGGTTCACCAACGCTGATCACAGCTTTTATGTCGACGGTTGCTAAGACAGCAGCATTTGCTGCATTCCTGCGCTTATTTGCAACCTGCTTCGGTCCATTATCAGATTTCTGGATGCCTACGCTGCTGATCATTACCATTGTAACTTTGTTTGTAGGAAATATCACTGCACTATTCCAGCATAGTTTTAAACGGATGCTTGCATATTCAAGTATTTCGCATGCAGGCTATCTGTTGTTTGCGATAGTTGCTCTGGGTTCAGGTTCGGCTAACTCTGTATTTATATATTCAACCGCCTACTCCATCGCATCTATTATTGCTTTCGGGGCATTGATTTTGGTTCACCAGCAATCAGGTACCGACAATTTTGAAGCCTTTAATGGCCTGGCTAAAAAGAACCCTTTCCTGGCCCTCGTCCTAACCATCGCTATGTTGTCATTAGCAGGTATACCTTTGACGGCAGGCTTTATCGGTAAGTTTTTTATGTTCTCGGGCGCTTTAGCACAATACCATACAACGCTGGTTTTATTGGCAGTGGTTAATGCTATCATTAGCATCTTCTACTATTTCAAAGTGATCATTGCTATGTATTTCAGAGATAGTGAACGCGACGAAGTGCTGGTACCACGCTATTTCACCTTCGTACTGGGCCTTTCGGCAGCGATAACGATCTTCGTTGGTATCTGCCCCGGCTTCATTGCTAACCTCATTTAATCCATTGACTACTTACTAATTAATTCATTTTATATTAGTAATTTTACGAAGATAGTGAATGGAACAATTCTGGGATCATCTTCAAAATTTAACAGACGCGCACTCCATCATCAGAAAGGGCGGCTTTTTCCTTTTGCTTTTAGTAGTTTTTGCCGAAACAGGTTTGTTCTTTGGATTCTTTTTGCCTGGCGACTACTTACTTGTACTTGCTGGTTTGCTTTGCGCTATGGGTGTTTTACATATGCCTATCGCTGTACTGGTATTATCGTTAATTGCAGCAGGCGTATTGGGTAATTATGCGGGCTATTGGTTTGGTTACAGAACCGGACCAGTATTGTTTAAACGAAACGAATCACTCTTCTTTAAAAAGCGTTACGTAACCATGGCAGAGGCATTTTATGCACGATATGGTGGTATGGCGCTGGTTCTGGGCAGATTTTTTCCTATTATTAGAACTTTTGCACCTATCTTTGCAGGTGTAGTTAGGTTGAACATCAGGAAGTTCACTATTTATAATATTATTGGCAGCGTAGCATGGGTAATAACCTTAACGCTGACTGGTTTTTTTTTGGGACGAAGATATCCCGAAGAGATCAAATATTATTTGAAATATGTTGTAATTGGCCTGATCATTATCACAACTGCTCCCCTTGTTGTTGCCTTTATCAAAAGCAAATTTGCTAAGGAAGTGAAGGGGGAATAATATTAAATATCTATCTTAAGTAAAAATGAGTACACAACATCCCTGGCACCAGGTTTCTCCTGGCGAAAACATCCCTGATGTAGTACATGCTATCATCGAAATACCGAAGGGCTCAAAAGCAAAATATGAAATTGACAAAGATTCAGGTCTTTTAAAATTAGACCGTATTCTTTTTTCTTCAGTAATGTATCCTGCTAACTATGGTTTCATTCCGCAAACTTATTGCGATGACCATGACCCGCTGGATATTCTGGTGCTTTGTTCGGTTGACGTGTTTCCTATGTCGATCATCGAAGCCAAAGTTATCGGCGTGATGCACATGGTTGACAATGGTGAGCAAGATGACAAAATTATTGCTGTTGCGAAGAACGACATGTCTGTCAACTATATCAACGACCTCAATGAATTGCCTCCGCATGCCATGAAGGAAATTGTCAGGTTTTTTCAGGACTATAAAAAGCTGGAAGGTAAGAATGTGACGATTGAGCACCTGCTCGGGATGCGCTACGCGCATAAAGTGATCAACGAAAGTTTGGAGCTTTATAAATCCACCTTCCCGTCGTATCAATAAATTTATCAATGGCCCCTAGCTTAGAGATCAACGAATATTACATATTACTCACGGTTTTCCTGGTATTCCTGAACGGTTTTTTTGTAGCCGCAGAATTTGCTATGGTCAGGGTCCGGGGTTCCCAGCTCGAGATCAAGGCGCAGGCGGGTAGTAATACTGCCAAAATTGCAAAAAGCATCATGGCCAACCTTGATGGTTATCTGGCTGCTACCCAAACTGGTATTACTATTGCTTCACTGGGATTAGGCTGGGCAGGGCAGGAAGTTGTAACCAAGCTGATGCTGAAAGCTTTTGCAGGATTGGGCGTAGTGATCAATTCAGAAGCTGTTATTAATACCAGCCATATTGTTGCGTTTGTTTTTATAACGATTTTACATATCGTATTTGGCGAACTTGCACCTAAATCTATTGCGATTCAACGTTCGGCCCGCACGTTAATGGCGATCGCAGTACCTTTAAGATTCTTTTATTTTATTTTCAGACCATTTATTTGGTTTTTAAACGGCTTTGCTTCGCTTATCCTGAGAAGTTTAGGACTCAATGCAGCCCCGGGCAGCGAAGCGCATCACAGTTCCGAAGAACTGCAATACCTGCTCGATCAGGGTAAGGAAACTGGCGCTATCGACTCAACTGAGCACGAATTGATCCAGAACGTGTTTGATTTTAACGAACGGGTTGTTAAAAATATCATGGTGCCCCGGACCAAAATTTCCGGTGTAGAAATAGACACCGAAAAGGATGACCTGATACAAACTTTGATCACCGAAGGTTATTCGCGGATGCCGGTTTACGAGGAAACTATTGATAAAATAATCGGCGTTGTGCATGCAAAAGATATACTTCCGCTTTTGGCACACAAGCAGGATTTTATTTTAAAGGATATCATCCGTAAACCTTATTTTGTTCCTGAGACCAAGAAGATCAATGATTTGATGGCTGAGCTTAAACAAAAGCGTATTCAGATAGCCATTGTTTTGGATGAGTTTGGTGGAACTGCAGGCATGATCACCCTGGAAGACATCGTAGAAGAACTGGTGGGTGACATAGAGGATGAATATGATGAAGAAAAGCCTATTGTTGAAAAGGTAAATGACGCCGAATTTATTGTCAACGCATTGGCTCCGATCTATGATGTAAATAGTCATTTGCCCCATGATTTGCCCGAAGATGGTGATTTTGATACAGTATCCGGCTGGCTGGGGGATGTATTTGGAAAGATACCTGACGTAGGTGACCGGATCGAATCAAATGGCTATAACATCACTATCCTGAAAAAATCTGATCAAAAT
>Ga0164296_1004206_pt1 | contig 13186 bp, 13 predicted proteins | sample GEODES057metaG_FD_113533 | JGI IMG/M metagenome (GOLD analysis project Ga0164296, IMG submission 113533) | Dystrophic lake water microbial communities from Trout Bog Lake, Wisconsin, USA - GEODES057 metaG | ecosystem: Environmental > Aquatic > Freshwater > Lake | place: USA: Trout Bog Lake...
GGTTCCCAAGTGGGCGAAGCAGTCACCCTGCTCCGGATCAATGAGTTAGTTGAACATGACGTCGTGACGCTCGAGGCAATGGATGCCGCAGGTTTCATTCCTGGACGCAACGGCACCGTTGTGGCCAGAGATGAACACGGGGCTTTTGAGATTGCAGGCCAACACGGCAACCTGCTGCTGAGTGCTGCCACCGCCCGGAACCTCTTTGTTGCACTCTGAGATGGTCTCAGAGCTTCCGGCGAATCGCCCGTAGGCTAGAGGGATGGCCGAGTTCGTCGATACTGCGCAATTGCACCTCAAAGCAGGTGACGGAGGAGCGGGATCAGTTTCCTTTCGTCGAGAGGCCCACGTTGCCATGGGCGGGCCTGACGGCGGAGACGGCGGAGACGGCGGCGATATTTGGGTCGTCGCTGATCGAAACCAAGCGTCGCTCTTGGGTTTTCGAGACCACCCCTTTCGTCGGGCAAGCAATGGAGGGCACGGCAAGGGCAAGAAGCGCCATGGGGCTAATGGTCAGACGCTAGAAGTCCCCGTTCCCGTCGGGACGGTCATCATGACGCTTGAGGGCGAGTTGGTGTGTGATTTGCGCAACGAAGGCGATCGGTGGCTCGCCGCAGAAGGCGGGAAGGGTGGCATGGGAAATGCTCGCTTTCTCTCGAACCGACGACGAGCACCAGCTTTCGCCGAACAAGGGATGCATGGGGATGAATTTTGGTTCAACCTCGAACTCAAGCTCGTCGCCGACGTTGCGTTGGTCGGCTTTCCAAATGTGGGCAAATCCACGCTCATCGCAAGTGTGTCTGCGGCCAAGCCCAAGATTGCTGACTATCCCTTCACGACCTTGATTCCAAACCTTGGCGTGGTGCGAGTCGGTGGAGCGACCGATCGCACCGAATTCGTCATGGCAGACATCCCTGGCCTGATTGAGGGCGCCGCAGAGGGAAAGGGTCTCGGGCATCAGTTCCTCCGTCACATCGAACGGGCTCGTGTGTTGTGCATACTGCTCGATCTCGGACCGAGCGCAGCTGAAACCCCTGAACATCAACGTCGTATCCTGCTCGAAGAGCTCGGTCGTTACCAACCCTCACTCCTCGAACGCCCCCGTATTGTCGTGGGCTCCAAGGGCGACCTCGCCGACGATGAGAATGCTCGCGCTGCTCAGGAGGGACTGTGTGACGTGATTATCTCGTCGGTGACGCGAGAGGGACTCGACACGCTCGTGGGTCGACTCGGAGCACTTGTTGCAGCTGCTCGCCAGACTGAGGCTGCAGTCGACGAGTCGACGATCGCTATTCATCGACCGGCCGAGGACATGACGCACGTCGAGCGCACTGACGATGGGGCTTTCCTGATCGTTGGCAAGGCCGCAGAACGCGCCGTGCGCTTCAGTGATCTGGAAAATGACGGGGCTCTGGACGAAGCGATCAGACGTCTCGAACGATTGGGCATCGACAAGATGCTGAGTCGAGCCGGCATTCGAGAGGGCGATCGGGTGGTCGTCGGCGCACTTGAATTCACCTGGTGGCGAGACCAGACAGCAAAGGGTCTTGATCCAGATGAGTTGCCTCGACGCAGGCGAGCCTCCAAGGAGACGTCATGACAAGCGAACGAGAGCGCGTCGTCATAAAAATTGGCTCCTCGTCGGTCACGGGCAGCGACGGAGGGCCCAATGTGGAACTCCTCGGTCGGCTCGCCGGTGAAATCAAAACCATGCATGAAGCCGGCACAGAAGTGGTCGTCGTCAGCTCGGGAGCCGTGGCAGCAGGATGGGCGGCCATTGGAAGAGGTGCTCCTCGCCCGACTGACCTCGCTGTCTTGCAAGCAGTTTCAGCCGTTGGACAGCATCGCCTGATGTCGGTGTGGGCAACATCATTTGCATCCCACGACCTCACCGTGGGTCAGGTTTTGTTGTCTCCCTACGACTTCGCTGATCGCACTCAATATCTCCATGCCCGACAAACACTTGGGCAACTTCTGGCGCTTGGGGTCGTGCCAATCGTCAACGAGAACGATGCAGTCGCTGATGACGAGATTCGCTTTGGTGACAACGATCGCCTCGCTGCTCTTGTTGCACACTTGGTGAGCGCGAGCCGACTTGTGATGTTGACCGATGCTCCTGGTCTCCTCAGCGCTGATCCGCGGCTCGACGCCGACGCGTCGCTCATCGAGGAAGTGACGCAAATCGATCGCTCGCTTGAAGCTCTCGCAGGTGGCCCTGGAGAGGTTGGTTCAGGGGGAATGGCGTCCAAATTGGCCGCAGCTCGTATTGCAACATGGTCTGGTGTTGAGGCAGTCATTGCCGATGCTCGGCAGGCTGGGGCACTTGAAGCCATTCAGCGTGGTGTCGTTGGAGTCGGTACGAGATTTCATGCCCGGCCGGCTCGTTTGAGTGCGCGCAAGCTCTGGATTGCCTTTGCCCTGGCTCCAACTGGTCGGCTCATTGTTGACAGTGGGGCTCGCAACGCGTTGCTCGGCGAGACGGCGTCTTTGCTGCTTCCCGGAATCGTTGGCGCTGAGGGAAATTTCGTTACTGGAGATGCCGTTGAAGTCGTTGACCGTGACGGTGCGCTCGTGGCAAAGGGTTTGGTGCGCAGGGGAGCCGATGACCTTGCCGATTCGGGACGAGGAGACGAAGAAGGAAGTGTCATCATCCACAGAGACGACCTTGTGGTCCTGACGACGGCTTCTGACGGCCTCGCGTAGGCCTCTTGGTAACCTGCAGCACATGACCGAGGACCTCTACGAACTTGGCTCTCGGGTCGCCGAGTCTGCCCGAGTGCTTTCTCGAGCCAGTGACGCCGTTCGTGTGGCCGCAGTGCGCGCCGCTGCCTCAGAACTTCGCGCTGGGGCTCCGATGATTCTGGCCGCCAACGAAAAAGATCTCGCCCATGGTCGAGATGCGGGCCTCACGCAAACAGCGCTCGATCGACTTCGCCTCGACGCAGCTCGCATCGAAGCCATGGCGTCGGGATTAGAAACGGTGGCAGCGCTGAGTGATCCCATCGGAACGGTGGTGTCGACCGACGTGCGCCCCAACGGCTTACGGGTCACACGCGTCCGCGCTCCGTTGGGAGTTGTGGGTGTCATTTATGAAAATCGCCCCAACGTCACGAGTGACGTTGCGGGGCTCTGTGTCAGATCAGCCAATGCCGCCTTTTTGAGGGGTTCGTCGTCGGCACTGGCGTCAAATCAGCAAATCGTGGCGGCGCTCCAATCTGGCTTGGCCGCAGTGGGCCTTCCCCGAGAAGCCATTGCCCTTGTGGAGGACACCTCGCACGAAACTGCCATCGCCTTCATGCGTCTCCATGAGGTGATTGATGTTCTCGTGCCCCGGGGTGGGCCGTCGCTAATTGCGTCGATGCGAGAGCACGCCACGGTGCCGGTGATCTTGGACGGCGACGGAAACTGCCATGTCTACATTGACAAGGATGCGGATCTTGACATGGCGGAGCGCATCGTGGTGAATGCCAAGACCCAACGGCCCGGGGTGTGCAACGCGATGGAATCGCTCGTGCTCCACGAAGAAATTGCTGGCCCCATGCTCGATCGCTTGGGGCGTGCAATGCCACAAGTTCGCTTGCTGGGAGATCAGCGCGCCCAAGCGCTCTCGAGTCGCGTAGAACCCGCGAGTGATGAGGACTTTGCGAGAGAGTTTTTGGACCTGATCAGTACCGTTGTTGTTGTCCCTGATCTCGATGCTGCACTTGCACACATTGAACGTTTCAGCTCTGGTCATTCAGAGGCAATCGTGACGAGTAACCCTGACGTTGCACAGCGTTTTCTGGCCGAAGTCGATGCCGCAGCAGTTCTTCACAATGCCTCGACGCGTTTTGTTGACGGCAGCGAATTGGGACTCGGTGCCGAAGTAGGAATTTCTACACAAAAACTGCACGCTCGAGGCCCCATGGGTCTCGAGGCGCTCACCAGCATTCGCTGGGTTATCCAAGGAGAAGGACAGATCCGATCATGACCATCGACAATGTCGCCAACCGCTTTGACTCACCTGAAGAAGTCACGAGCCGATTGAGAGATGTTGACTACCTCTCTGACGCCGCCATTGCCTCAACGGTGTTTTTGGCAGACCGGCTGAACAAGCCGGTTCTCGTTGAGGGTCCTGCAGGAACAGGCAAGACGCAATTAGCCAAGTCCGTGGCAGAAATTCTTGGCGCCCGCCTGATTCGGCTGCAGTGCTACGAAGGCTTGGACGAGTCCAAGACTCTCTACGAATGGAACTACCGCAAGCAGTTGCTTCGTATTCAGGCAGGTCAGTCTGATGGCGTAAAAGACGACAACGACTGGTCGGCATTGGAAGAAGACATCTTTGATGAGGACTTTCTTTTGGCACGGCCCCTTCTCGAGGCGATCCGAGCAACCGAACCTGTGGTGTTGTTGATTGACGAAGTCGACCGAGTTGAACTTGAGACCGAAGCATTGATGCTCGAAGTTCTCTCTGAGTATCAAGTCTCAATCCCTGAACTCGGCACAGTGAAGGCCAATCAAATTCCTATTGTGTTTCTGACGTCAAACAACACACGCGAGTTGTCTGAGGCATTGAAGCGACGCTGCTTGTTTCTCCACGTGGGATACCCCGACATTGAACGTGAGCGGCTGATCGTCGAAACGAGAGTGCCAGGGATTTCCAAAGAACTCGCCGACCAGATTGCTCGTATCGTGCGCACCATTCGTGACATGGATCTGAGAAAGTCTCCAAGTGTTTCTGAGACGATTGACTGGGCGCGCACCTTGGTTGTCCTCGGAAAAGACACCATCGACGAGAAGGATGCGGTTGAGACGCTGCACATTTTGTTGAAGTACCAGACCGACATTGAGAAGGCGACAGCCGAACTCACCGGAACTCGGCGCTAACCACTTCGACCTCCTGTGCTTGAGATCCTGAACGACTTCATCGTTGCCCTCCGGGCATCTGGCTTGCCCATTTCGATGACCGAGCATGTTGACGCTGCCGCTGCCATTGCGCACATTGACCTTGGAGATCGAACACAATTTAAATCGGCATTGCGCGCCACCTTGGTGAAGTCTGAAGACCACTTTGACGCCTTTGATTTGACCTTCGAGGTCTACTTCGCGGATCGACAAAGCCCCTCAGAGGCAGAACTGGCCCACTGGGGCAAGGAAGAAGACACTGCCGACGAAGGGTCGGGGGATGGGCAGGGGTCTGGCGAAGGAAGCGGCGGGGGAGGCGAGCACTTATCGCCTGAAGAGCTCGCGGAACTCTTGAAAGAAGCGCTTCGCACCAATAATTCAGACACTCGAGCCCAGGTCGCAAAAGAGGCCGTCACTCGGTATTCGGGCATCGAGCCGGGTCGACCAGTGGGGGGCACCTACTACCTCTATCGAACCTTGCGAAACCTTGATCTTGAAGGAGTCGCTGAACAGCTCAAAGAAGAACAGCGAGGCGGCGGCAAATTTTCCCATCTTGGCGAGCGACTCCTGAACGACGACATCGGTGCGCGCATCGAAGGAATGAAGAAGGCCATCGAGGCGGAGATCAGACGACGTCTCGTTGAGGATCGAGGGGCTGAAGCTTTGGCCCGTTCGGTTCGAAAGCCCCTGCCTGAAGATATCGACGTGATGCACGCTACGCGTGATGAATTAGCCACGCTGGAGCGAGCGCTGCGACCGCTCTCTCGCAAGCTCGCCGTTCGACTCACGCGCAAGCGACGCCACAAGCGCAAGGGTGGACTTGATTTTCGAAAGACGGTGCGAGAGTCTCTCTCGACCGGGGGAGTTCCGATTGATCCGAGGTATAAGAACCCTCGACCGGCCAAGCCTGAAATCATGGTGATTGCAGACGTCTCGGGATCAGTCGCCTCCTTCGCCCGTTTTACCCTGCACCTCGTCTACGCCATCAGCTCGCAATTTTCTAAGGTTCGAGCCTTTGTCTTCGTCGACGGCATCGATGAAGTGACGCACCTCTTCGATGATGCCGATGACCCCATGGACGCAGTGAACCGTATTAATGCCGAAGCCAACGTGGTGTGGATAGACGGGCATTCTGACTATGGCCACGCGCTCAAGGGCTTCCATGAGAAATTTGCTGAGGACATTACGAATCGGACCTCAGTCTTGATTTTGGGCGACGCGCGCAATAACTATCACGCCTCCGAAGCGTGGGTCGTTGCCGACATTCAAAGTCGCGCCAAGCACGTGCACTGGCTCAATCCTGAACCCGTGTCGTACTGGGGCTCAGGTGATTCCATCGTGATGCAATATGGCGAACATTGTGATTCGGTGGTCGAAGTTCGAACCTTGCGACAACTTGAAAAATTCGTCGGCGAGCTTGCATGACGGGCCATGTCCTGCCTCCCGAAGGACTGCGCACAACGTCTGATCCTGTCGAGGGTGCAACCCAACTCGTTCTCGTGCGTCATGGTCAAGGAGCAGTCAACGTCACCGGCGTCATTGGTGGCGTCGTGGGGTGTAGCGGATTGACTGATCTTGGGCGCAGCCAAGTGCGCGCATTGAGCGACCGGCTCGCTCTCACCGGAGAACTCGCCCCCAGTGACGCGCTCTATTCGTCGGTGCTCCCTCGAGCCAAAGAAACCGCACGGATGCTGGCTTCATCTGTCGGGATCGATGAGGCTGCCATCATCGAGGACTGTGGTCTCTGCGAACTCCATCCAGGCGTCGCTGATGGGCTCGTGTGGGAAGACTATGTGAAACGCTTTGACGCGCCTGATTGGGACCTCACGCCGGACGTACCGCTTTCTGAAGGTGGTGAGAGCTGGACCGGCTTCGTTGCCCGAGCGAGCACACGACTCGAACACATTGCGCAAAAGCATCAAGGCCAGCGTGTGGTGGTCGCCACCCATGCAGGAGTGATCGAAGCCAGCCTTTTGCGCTTTCTCGTTGGGACCACTCCGGGACTGGCGCAACAGCGACTGCGTCTGCGGACCGCGCCGGCCTCCTTGACGGAGTGGGAATACTCAGAAGTGGGCTGGAAACTGTTGCGCTACAACGATGCTGCCGTCGGCTTGACTCGTTAGCGAGCGTCGCCTCGGAGCAGCTCAGCAACTCGGAATGACAAGTCGAGCGACTGGCGAGCGTTGAGCCGTGGATCGCAGATCGAGGTGTAGTTCTCGCCCAGATCACCTTCGGCAATCTGGTCGCCGCCTCCCAAACATTCCGTCACATCGTCACCAGTTAATTCGACGTGTACGCCGCCCGGCCACGTTCCCATAGATCGATGGACAGCAAAGAATTCCGAAAGCTCCGTGACGATGTCATCAAATTTTCTGGTCTTGATCCCGTCGGCCGAACTGAACGTGTTGCCATGCATGGGATCGCACGCCCAGATGACGGGGTGACCTGATGCGCCAACTGCATCAATGAGCTCGGGAAGATGCGCCGCTACCTTGCCCGCTCCAAATCGCGTGATCAAGGTCAGACGGCCGGGCGTCATCGAAGGATCGAGACGGCCACAGAGCTCGGCAATCTCATGAGGGTCTGCAGACGGTCCAACTTTGAGGCCGATTGGATTCTCAACGCCGGAGAGGAATTCGACATGGGCACCGTCGAGTTGACGAGTGCGGTCACCGATCCACAACATGTGAGCCGAGCAGTCGTAGAAATCACCCGTGAGCGAATCTTGCCGAGTCAGCGCCTCTTCAAATGGCAGGACTAAGGCTTCGTGGCTCGTGAAGAAGTCGACTTGGTGCAAGGTGCTCTCTTCGTCGAGATCGATACCGCAGGCTGCCATGAATCTCAGAGCGCGGTCGATCTCGGCGGCGATCGCTTCATAGTGCTGCCCTTCGCCAGATGAGGCGACGAATGCCTGGTTCCACGCGTGGACTTGGTTGAGGGCTGCAAAGCCACCTTTGGTGAATGCCCGGAGCAAATTCAAGGTGGCGGTCGACTGATGGTAGGCAGCGAGAAGTCGCTGGGGATCTGGTCGGCGAGCATCGGCGTCGAAGACTTCTGAATTCACGAGGTGTCCTCGAAATGAGTCCAGGGTGGTGTCGCCAATGGTCTCGGTTGCACTTGAGCGAGGTTTTGCGAACTGCCCTGCAATGCGACCCACCTTGACGACGGGGACACCTGAGGCGTAGGTCAACGTCACGGCCATTTGCAGGATGACTTTGAGCTTGTCTCGAATTTGGTCGGCACCCGCCTCGGCAAATGATTCGGCGCAGTCGCCCGCTTGGAGCAGAAATGCTCGACCAGCGGCAACTTCAGCGAGTTGCCTGCGAAGTCGGCGGGCTTCACCGGCAAAGACAAGGGGAGGGAGCCCGGAAAGGATGCTCTCGACCCCGTGCAAGGCCTCCTGATCGGGCCACGCGGGCTGTTGCGCAGCCTCGAGGGTGCGCCATGAGCCAGGGAACCACTGCGGTGAGCCGGAAGAAGCCATCCCTTCATGCTACGACGTCTGAGAATGCCCTCGTTTCGTTCGGGTCCTAGGCTCAGCAAGTGATGGACAGCGACATTGGCATTTTTGGCGGCACCTTTGACCCACCTCACATCGGTCACGTCGCTGCGGCAGAGCGCTGCAGATTGGCCTTGGGCCTCCGCCGTGTCCTGTTCGTGGTCGCAAATGATCCATGGCAGAAATCCGGAGAGCGCCCGCCGAGCAGCGCCTCTGATCGCTTGGCAATGGTCAAAGAGGCTCTTGAAGGATTCGACGGCCTCGAAGTGTGCGATCTCGAGGTACGGAGAGGTGGGCCCTCGTACACCATTGACACGGTCGAGGAACTTGCTCGCACCGAAGGTGTTCACTCTCCTTGGGTGATTGTTGGAGCAGACCTCTCGACCACACTCGATACCTGGCATCGGGCAGGGGAGTTGGCATCGCTGGTCCACATTGCGGTCTTGTCCCGACCAGGCAGCCCTTTGGTGCTGCCTGCTGGCTGGCGCTCAGTCGCGGTGGCCTCAGACGAGCTCGACGTTTCGAGTTCTCTCATTCGATCTCGGGTTCAATCGGGTGAGGACATTGGCGATCTCTGCGCTTCTGGGGTTGTGCACCACATTGCAGCAAAACATCTGTACATTGAGAACCAGAGATGACACTTCGTAGCGATCACAACCGAGTTGAGGTCCCAACTGCGTGGCCGAGTTCTTCGCCTACGAATGCTGCGCCGACACATCGCTCGCATAAGAGCAGGCGGGCCGAACGAAACCAACGAGCACAGGCTCGGCGCGAGCGTCGCCAGTGGCTCATTCTCGGTGGACTCGCGCTGTTTGTGCCCTTTGCACTGGTTGCAACAATCTTGGAGTTGGTCCGCTGACGTCGTTTGCAGCGCATCACGAAGGCGATCGGAGAACTGCTGAGCAGCGCGCTGAATCGCTGGCACTCATCACTGCGGCAGTTCGAGCGGCTGACGAAAAGTTGGCGCACAACATTGTGGTGCTCGATGTCGCTGAACAACTCAGTGTGATCGACTACTTCCTCGTGACCTCTGGTCGCAATGCCCGACAGGTTGCAACGATTGCGGAGGAAATTGAAGCTGCAACAAAGAAGGCAACTGGGAGAGGGCCAGAGCAAATAGAGGGTTTGCGCGATGCAACGTGGATCCTCATGGATTACGGCGAAGTCGTGTTCCATGTGTTTCTAGACGAAACCCGCGAGTATTACGACCTCGAACATCTCTGGTCTGGAGTTCCCCGGCTCGATACTGCAGCCATGGTGCACGCCTCGTCGACGCGGTCCTAAGTCGACACCGTGCCCCCAGTTGGGGCCTTGAGGACCTAGCGTTGTGTCGTGAGCACTCGCGATCCCTTCGAACGAGACGCCTTTGGAGCATGGCTTTCTGGAAGGTCAGCCGCGACGCAAAAGGCATATCTCTCCGACGTTGAGGGTCTCGTCGTGTGGCTGCTCCGCCATGACCTCACTGACCCGCAGCAGGTCACCCGACTTGTCCTGCGCCGCTGGATGGGCGAATTGATGGCCGAGGGGCTCGCAAAATCAACGATGGCCAGAAAAGCGGCGTCGATTCGGGCGTATTTTTCTTTTTTGGCAGCCCGAGGCGTGCTTCAGAACGATCCCGCGGCTCGACTCTCAGCGCCGACTGCTTCGTCTCGGCTTCCAGAACTTGTCGGCCAGGCCGACCTTTCGGTACTGCTCGATGAGCCGATCGATCTCAGTGATGCACTGGCGGTGAGAGATCGAGCAATTATTGAATTGCTCTATGCCGCAGGACTTCGGGTCGCCGAACTTTGCAGCCTGGATCTTGACGACATTTCACTCGCCACCGGCGTGGTGACGGCGTTTGGCAAAGGGGCAAAAGAGCGTCGAGTGCCTATTCATGAGCAGTGTGCGCAGGTGCTCGAGCGATACCTTGACCTCTCTCGACCTTCATTTCTTCGAGAGGGGTCACCTGCTGCTGCGCTCTTTTTTAACCAGGCTGGTCGGCGGCTTGGCCCACGTGACGTGCGCCGCATTCTTGACAAGCGATCACCAAGCCCCACCCATCCTCACGCGCTGCGTCACACCTTTGCGACACATCTTCTCGACGGGGGAGCAGACCTTCGGGTGGTTCAAGAATTGCTCGGACACTCCAGTCTGGCAACGACGCAGCTCTATACCCATGTCTCAAAAGATCGGCTCCAAAAGGTCTACGACGACACCCATCCTCGAGCTTGAGGCGCAATTTCTCGCCCCCCCTCGAGGAGCGACTAGGGTTGCAGGGCTACTCCCATCTGGGAAAAGCACAAAACAAACCATCAACGAGAAACGATCCGCCACATATCTGACGGTCGCTCCTGAGCTGGATTTTTAGCAACGGAGTGCTGCTGGCGGGTCTTGGACCAACCGAAAGAAAAAGGAGACGACCATGGCTGTGGTCACGATGCGCCAGTTGCTTGACTCTGGCGTCCACCTGGGACACCAAACCCGACGCTGGAATCCAAAAATGCGCCGCTACATCTACGGCGAGCGCAGCGGCATTTATCTGATTGACCTCCAAAAGACCCTCACCGGCATTGAGTCGTCGTACACCTACGTGCGCGATCTCGTCGCGGGTGGTGGCACCATTCTCTTCGTCGGCACGAAGAAGCAGGCGCAAGGTCCTGTCTCGGACTACGCCGACGCCTGTGGCATGCCCTACGTGAACCAGCGGTGGCTTGGTGGCATGCTGACGAACTTCCAGACGGTTTCTGGTCGAGTTAAGCGCATGCAGGAACTTCGGACCATGAAAAACGCCGGTGACTTCGAGGGTATGCCAAAGCGCGAAGCCCTTCGTCACAGCCGTGAACTCGAAAAGCTCGAGCGCAACTTGAGTGGTATTTCGGGCCTCGAGAAGTTGCCTGATGCTGTGTTCATTGTTGACACCAAGAAGGAACACATTGCCGTGACCGAGGCCAACAAATTGGGTCTCCCTGTCGTTGCTGTTGTGGACACCAACTGCGACCCCGACGTGATCGACTACGTCATTCCCGGCAACGACGACGCCATCCGCTCTGGAGCACTGCTTTGTCGCGTGATTGCCGATGCAGTTGCGGAAGGTCGCTTCATTGCAGCGAATCGACCAAAGGCTGCACCTGCAGAGAAGGCCGCACCGGCGCCAGTTGCAGAAGTCGCACCAGCGCCAGCCGTCGCAGCTGAGGAAGTAGCAAGCACCACCAGTACCACGGAGGCTTAAGGAACCATGGCTGATTTCACCGCAAAAGACGTTCAAAACCTGCGCCGTTCTACGGGCGTTGGCATGCTCGACGCCAAGAAGGCTCTTGAGGAAAATGCTGGCGATGTTGAAAAGGCGACCGTGTGGCTTCGTGAAAAGGGTTTGGCGAGTGCTGCCAAGCGTTCCGATCGCGATGCCTCGCAAGGTGCCGTCGCAGTTGTGCGCGAAGGCAATGCTGCCGGCATCGTCCAGTTGAAATCCGAGACAGACTTTGTTGCAAAGGCACAAGAGTTCGTCACCATGGTCGACGAGATGGCTGCCCGTGTGGCAACTGACGGCGTGGACGCTGTGGCGAGCTTTGCTGACGAGATCGACACCATGCGCACGACGCTCAAGGAGAACATCTCCGTGGGCGAGGTCGTCCGACTCGAAGCCGGCGAAGGCGAAGTCATTGACACGTATTTGCACACCCAGGCCGGTCGGGGTGTCAACGCCATTGCCGTGGTGCTCAAGGGTGGTACCCAAGAGCTTGCGCACGAGATTGCAGTGCACATCGCCTTTGCACGTCCACAGGTCATTCGTCGAGAAGACGTGCCTGCGGCCGAAGTTGAAGCCGAAAAGGCGACCATCGAGAACATCTCTCGCAACGAAGGAAAGCCCGAAGCGTCACTTCCCAAGATCATTGAGGGTCGCCTCAACGGGTGGTACAAGGAGCGCGTCCTGCTTGAACAGGCCTATGCCAAGGACGAGAAGCAAACAATCTCGCAGCTCCTGAATGGCGCTGAGATTGTGGCCTATTCTCAGGTCACCATCGGCACCTAGCGCAGAGAAGGGACGTGGCCATGGCAGCGGCAAAGCGAATTGTTTTGAAGATCTCGGGAGAAGCTCTGGCTTCTTCTGCTTCTGACGAAACGATTGACGCCGCCACAGTTGAGCACCTCGCCGAAGAAATCTCTGCTGCCAAGGCCGCAGCCGATCTCGAACTTGCTGTCATGGTTGGTGGCGGCAACATATGGCGCGGTGCAACTGGAGCCATGGCGGGCATGGATCGTGCGAGTTCAGACACAATGGGCATGCTCGGCACCGTGATCAACGCACTTGCCTTGCAAGACGCACTTGAACGTCATGGGCTCCCGACCCGAGTTTTGTCTGCGGTGCAGATGGCAGAAGTCGCAGAGCCCTATATCCGCCGTCGCGCCATTCGCCACTTGGAAAAGGGTCGAGTCGTGGTTTTTGCAGCGGGTATGGGAAACCCGTTCTTCACCACCGATACCTCTGCGGCACTTCGCACGGCTGAGATTGAGGCAGAAATGTTGCTGAAGGGAACCCATGGCGACGTCGACGGTGTGTACGCCGCAGACCCCAAGGTGGACCCAACCGCGCAACGTTTTGACGAGATCTCATTTGATGAAGTTTTGGCGAAGGACCTTCGAGTTATGGACCTCACCGCAATTACCTTCTGCAAAGACAATGGGGTTCCTATCAGGGTTTTCAATCTGATGGCCCCTTCGAACCTCCGCGGTGCGCTTGCCGGGGAGCCTGTCGGTACGCTGGTGTCGTGATGGACGAGATGTCAAGCCTCGTAATTGAAGAGGCAAAAGAGAAAATGGCGA
>Ga0164296_1004207_pt1 | contig 13185 bp, 15 predicted proteins | sample GEODES057metaG_FD_113533 | JGI IMG/M metagenome (GOLD analysis project Ga0164296, IMG submission 113533) | Dystrophic lake water microbial communities from Trout Bog Lake, Wisconsin, USA - GEODES057 metaG | ecosystem: Environmental > Aquatic > Freshwater > Lake | place: USA: Trout Bog Lake...
ATTTTGGTAATACACTTTCAAACCATAGACGATTTCGTTGAATAAAAACACAAGATATTTCATCCAAATACCAATAAATGGTTTTAAATAATACGAATTCCTCCTTTTTTTCTTTTTTTTGATCTTCGATCCATCGATGGATTGAATTCGGTGATACATCTATATCCAACGGCATATATACATAATATGGTTGATTGACTACATTCATATCAATTTGTTTTGAACTAGTAGACGCATCTTCTAAGGAAGAACATCGTTTGATAAAATACAATATGACACCTTTATATTCTGTTTCTACTGACGAATCATAAAATGCTTCTTCGGATTCATATTCTTTAAATCGCGTTTCAACAAAATCACATTCATCCAAATCGCAAGTTTCCATTTGAACTTGACATTGTATCCAATATTCTTCTTTGGGTATACCTGTAATATCACGATTAAATATATTTTTAATTTCAATCATACGCCCAAATCTTTCTATGTTTGTCGGATCCGTATTAATGCCATCTGGTGAAGCACCAATAAACGAATATACTGGATGTGGAATACAACCAAATTCGTCGACTTTTGTTTGAAACATATTTTCATAAACCATCACCGTAACGGGTTCATATTTTACCCCCCAATGAGTCGATGATTCGGTATTCATTCTCATACGATCATAATTCGATGAATTTTCACCAATCGAATGACATTTTTCATAAATAATACTATTTTGATTGGCTTGCGAAGATAAACATTTCCAAATATTACTAGCTGTAATTAAATTATTACGCATTTGATACCATTCTGGTGTTCTTTGTTTTGCTTGTGGTATACATTTTAAACGATCGATTTTCGATTGAATTTCCTGCTGGTTTTTGATATTTTCCGGCATATCTTCACTTGTAACATATTGTATACTTCTTTTTGGTATATGATTCATTTCAAAATAAGTTTCTGCGTATGTTTCAATCATTTCTACAATATCTTCATAATCATCTTCTTTACAAAGTTCGCAGTCTAACCAATATTCAAATAAAGATTGTGCGATATTTTCAATAAAATCTTCGTAAAAATTCGGCGATGATAATTTTGGCATTTCTGTTTCAAAATACAAATTCATTCTATCAAAAATTTCGTCTTCTATGTCCCATATTTCTTCATCGGTTAGATCGATCAAAAACTTATCCATATTGGTCGTTGGTTGTTGGTCGTTGGTTATTGTTTATCTATATATTTTACTATTTATTTGGTTTATGGAGAAATCAATTTTTCTCCGAATCATTTTGTAAATTTGGTAAAGAAATATTTCTTTTTGGTGTAAGAGATTTTAAAGTAGATACTCTTTTTGCATCTACATTTTTCAATGTAAAATGATTCGTCAATAAATTAAAATGTAATGCGGGTATACTAAGAATAACCCTTGATTCCTTGTCATAATTTACTTCTTTCGTTTTTTGTAATTTGTTTTTTTCTAAACAATCCAGAAAAAATAATTTCAATGCTTTTATTTCTTTTACAGGTAATGATTGTTCTTTACCATATTTTTCAGCAAATTGATGTAACTTTTGTATTTTTAATGTTTTATCCAATTTATTCCATGTTTCTGATTTATTATATTGTTTTTCTTTTTCCAATAATTCATCAATGGTATTGTAATTCATTTCATTTGTTTGCGTCGTCGTTGGATATAAATTGATTATATTTTTGTATTTTGCAGACGATGTATCCATGGATTGTTTCTCTGATGATTCTGATTGTGATTGTAATTCTTCATTGTCTGGTGTTTTTTTTGTAAACATTATAATTATACGATTTCTTTATACCTTTAATAATAAGATATGTTTATCTCCTTTTTGAATTATATTATTTTATTCGACGATTGTACGAATCAAAAACGAATATCCATCGAAAGGACCAATTTTTCGTTGAAAATATTCACGGTTTCGAATGGAATTTTCCAATTTGATTATATTACTCTTTATTTTGGATGGTGTTGTCGTCAAATTGACATCAAATATTATTTTATTATAATCGATTTTTGAATTGGATAAAAAAGCATGAACAAATCCAAACAAATACCCTTTTACATTTTCTTTTTCTTTTTCCGATGTAGTTGACATTTGCAATAATTTATTATTTTTGTAAACATAAAGTTCATATTGATATTCTAATTCACAAATCATAGTATAAGTGGATGATAATTCGACGATATTTCTACATAATGGACAAGTGCATGGTTGATTCGTTTCCTGTAATTTTTTACACCAATCATACATACAATTTATATGAAATGTGTGATTGCATTCGGTTTCTACCACATGATCCATCATTTTTTCGTGACATATTGGACAATTCATTTTTCAAGTTTATGTGATTTTATTGGTAACTAGCCATTTCTATCTATATGTTTTTCGTAAAACCTTGTAAAAAATTGTATAGGTATATGCTATAGAATACATGGAAATAGAACTCGAAACGAAAGAAATAAATCAAATGATGGAACTTGCCATGAAAATAACCGCAAATCCATCGGAAGAACCCGAATTATTTTGTCAACAATCCAAAGAATTGTCGGCTTATATTCCCGATCGTATTCTTACCATTTTATCGGATTTTGTCAAGAATGGTTCTCCTGATTTCGGTTTTTTACTGATTCGATCCATTCCGATTGATCATGAGAACCTTCCACCAACACCACGAGGAAATACATGGAAAATCGGTGAAACGACCAATCTTGCAAAAATACAAAGTATTTTCATTCATGCTATGGGGGATATGATCGCATATGAAGCCGAAGGTTATGGTCGATTATTTCAAGATGTTGTTCCAATTCCATCGATGGCTGCGATTCAAACAAGTTTAGGAAGTAATACCGAATTAGAAATACATACAGAACAAGCATTTTCAAATCTTCGACCAGATATTTTAAGTTTATCCTGTCTTCGTGGAGATCCTAGTGCATTGACCTATATTTTACCACTTCAACGAATCGTAGAAAATATGACCGAAAAAGAAATGGAATTATTACGACAACCATTATGGAAAACCGGTGTCGATGTATCATTTAAATTAGATGGACATGAATTTATAGAAGGCGATATTCGAGGACCCCTTGCAATATTGAATGAAAAAAATCGACTTGTGTTTGACCAAGATTTAATGTTTGGAATCACGGAAGAATCGGATCATTTCATACAAAAAATCATTGATATATATTATCACCATCGATCCCATCATAATTTAAAATCGGGGGAAATCATTTTTATTGATAATAATCATGCTGTTCATGGCCGTTCTCCTTTTTTTCCCAAATATGATGGAATGGATCGTTTTTTAGTTCGTTGTTTTGCTACTTTTGATTATAGTAAAAGTGATTCTGCAAGGGAAGGTAGAATGATAAAAGCGATTTATTCATAGTAGTATAGTAGAATCATTCGAAATAAAATGTCTGGGAAACATAGAGTCAATGGAGAACCTTGAAAATAATACCAAAAAAATAGTGGTTTCTTTTGAAAAACCATTGACTAAAAAAACTGTAAAAACACAAAAGGAGCGACAAAAAAGACAAATTACGACGACAAAACGATGGATTTTTGATGAAAATGATTTAGGTTCTCCACATCAATGGAATTTAATTGAACAAATACATGAAAAAAAAATGGTGAATCAAGAACATTGTGATTTTATCCTTCAACAAATTCATCGGAAAATATATGGATATCGGATGCAAGATATAGAAAAGAAGATTTTGGATGAAACAAAATTTGTCAATTTGGAGAACACGATTGATTTATTGCAAAAAAGTGAGAATAAATGCTATTATTGTAAAGAATCTGTTCAGGTTCTCTATGAAATGGTTCGGGAACCAAAACAATGGACTTTAGATCGATTAGATAATTCATTTGGTCATAATGTGGATAATGTAGTCATTGCTTGTTTATCTTGTAATTTACGACGAAAAACCATGTATCATGAACGATTTGTATTTACAAAACAAATGAATATTCAAAAACTTTCTTGAGAGAGGTTTTCGCACGAGGTTTTCGCACGAGGTTTTCGCACGAGGTTTTCGCTCAAGGTCTTTCGTAAAGATTGCAAGGATATATTATGTATCAATAGTAGAGAACTATGAATAAAATGGAAAAAACGGAGAAAAAAGAGAACATGCAAGAAAAAACAGAAAAAACGGAAAAAAAAGAGAACATGCAAGAAAAAACGGAAAAAACGGAGAACATTTCATTCGAAAAAAAAGAAACTATCCCAATAGATATACATGATTTATCCTATCAATACAATTACATAAAAAAATCCGACAAATCAACCGATGAAATTGAAGCATTCCATACATTCACCAAATCGGTTAGTGAAGCTTATTTAGGCGCAAAAACACAAAATTCAACTGCACTCGATCTTATTGCCGTATACTTAAAAGGCCAAAAAATCCTCTATATTGATGCAAAAACTTATTGTGAAAATTCATTGAATTATCTCATGTTACCAGCCATTTTTATATCTTCCGCATGCACGGTTCTCAGTATTGGTTTAAAATCCTATTATTATGGAGCACTCATCGTTTCCGCATTAACCGGATTCAATGCATTTTTATTAGGTATTATATCTTATTTGAAACTTGATGCAAAAGCAGAAGCACATAAAACGACATCCTATCAATTTGATAAATTACAGACCATGTGTGAATTCCTTTCTGGAAAAGTATTATTGATCGATGATGATCATATGAGAGAAAAAGTGCATTCTTTTGTAGAAAATGTGGAGAAAAAAGTGGAAGAAATCAAAGACACAAACCAGTTTATTATCCCAGAAGCGATTCGACATCGATATCCTATCATTTATTCCTATAATGTATTTGCAAAATTAAAATCATATCGAATGAAGGAAAAATATTATCGTAATGAATTGATGTCCTATTATAATCAAATTGATGCATTACCAATAAATCATGTGAATTTACCAGATTTGATTGAGAAGAAAAACAAGAAATTACAAGATATTTTTTCTTGTCGAAATCAATATTTGGAAATTGATCGTTTGTTCAATTACGAAATCAAGAATTATATATTGTATAAACGAAATCGATGGAAATGTCTACATCATTTGATCAGAGTATTTGTCAATGTGAATGACGAAGAACAAACGAAAATATTATTATCGAGATTGAATACGATTATCGACAATAATATAGATAATGTATAAAGTGGAAAAAAATATAAAAAAATGGCGTTTTTTATACAAGGTTCTCTTCCATCATGAATTTAGATATTCATAAAAATATTTATCAAAAATTAGATTCTTTTTATCAATCCAATAAAATACCTCATCTTTTATTTCATGGTTCTTCGGGTTCTGGTAAACGAACGATTGTAGATCATTTTTTAAATAAAATTTATCAAAATGATTCGAAAAAGATAAAAACGAATGTCATGTTTGTCAATTGTGCACATGGGAAAGGCATTAAATTTATAAGAGAAGAATTGAAATTTTTTGCAAAAACGAATATCCAAGGAAATTCGGGGGTTTTATTTAAAACAATTGTATTAATTAATGCTGACAATTTAACGATTGATGCACAAAGTGCATTGCGACGATGTATTGAATTATTCAGTTCCAATACCAGATTTTTTATTATTGTAGAGAACAAACATAAATTATTAAACCCAATTTTATCGCGATTTTGTGAAATATATGTGCCGGAATTTATAAAAGAGGGTAAGGTTCTCAATTTACATCAATATAAGATTGGACAAATACAAACAGTAGAAAAGGAAGTGAATGAATGGATTACAGAAAAAATGGAATTGTTTTTTATAAGTCAAGAGAATCCGTATCCTTTTATGGTTGATTATTCGACACAATTTTATGAAAAAGGCGTTTCTTGTTTTGATTTAATAAAATGGTTGGAAAATACGGAAAAAATCGATGGAAAAACGAAATCGGATATTTTTATATCCTTTGATCGAATAAAATCCGAATATCGTTGTGAAAAATTATTAATGTTATGTATTTTTGAACAAATTTTTTTGCATAATAATAATAAATAATTTTTGAAAAAAAGAGTATAAAAGAATATTGTTTTTTATGTATAATAATAAACCATGGATGATTTTGTATTAAGTAATTTAAATGAAAGTAGAAATGAATGGTGTTCTCGTTTAGTAAGTATTTTTACACCGTTGGTCATTGAAGGTATTCGATCTATTTTTAATGAATCATGGAAATTATGTTTAGATAATGATGAAGCAAATAAATATTTAATGACCTTTCAAAATTTATTATCTAGAATACCAAAATGGAATAATACGATTATTGAAGAAGAACGAAAAAGAATTATTGAACGAAGTGGTTGCAATTATTTAGAAGATTTAATCACCTGTGTTCATATTATACAATTAAAAATATTGACATCGATTCGTGTTGGAAACAAACAGAAAAAGATCGACATATCTATACCAAAACTAGATAGTTTTATTCATAAAGTATATATTCATGTTGCTCGTAAAGTCTATATGAATGTTTATTTATTTGAGAAAACGGTCAATCAATTACAATATCAAAAAAATCATCGGGAATTAGAAATGATTGTTCAAGAATGTATTTTAATGGCAATTCGTGAAAGTATACCGACGGAAGACATTATTCGTGCATATATGGATGAAAGTGTAGAACAAGAAGAAGAAGTCATTATTGAGAAATTGGAAGAACCGGAACCAGATACCAAAGAAGAAGAAATAAAACCAACGGAGGTAGCGGATTCATCTAAAAAAGAAGACGAAATTCCATCGATTGTTCCATCCATTCAAAATATAGATAATGAAGAAGTTGTTACACGATTAACATTTAATGATATGGATTCCATTTTGGATGAAAAAGATTCTATTAAAAAAGTGGAAGCACCAAAATCGATTGAACGATTAGAAGAAATAAGTACTTCTCGTGCATTACAAAGGCGATTAGAAGAAGAAAGTGATGAAGAAGATGAGAGATTAAAAATACACGACGATTTGATAGATTTAACTGGATTTGATGTATTGGATGAAGATAAAAATCCAGTAATTAGTAAGGATTTTATGCTAGATGATGTAGAAGAATTATTTTAATTTGATTTATTTTTATTTGTTTTGTTTTTTCTTGTTTTGTTTCTTCCATATTTACAATATTGTTTTTGTGAAAATCCTTTTGGTTTTTTGCAATTGATTGATTTTTTGTATTTCATGGACCATTTATGCGGTTTTTTATCGGAATGATTCATTTTTTCTTTCGAATATAATATTACTTTATATTTTTTTGCTAAAAAGTATAAAGATTTTTCTGTATTTCTTTTATTACAAATGTCGAAGTGTAAATTATTGGTGGCCTATTATAATAATCTCCATTTCTTAGATTTAATTCGTAAATTACCGGATACAATAGATATTGTTATTTACAATAAATCGGGTAAAGAAATATCGACGGCGGGTTTTCCAGAAAAAAAACTGGAAATTCGAGACCTTGAAAATATTGGGCGTGAAGGTGAAACCTATTTACGACATATTATAGAAAATTATGACAATTTGGACGATTATACGATTTTTATACAAGATGATACAAATAATCACATTACAGATAATACGGATTTTGTCGAGAAAACGATGTATCTAATTGAAACGAAACAACCTTTTTATCAGTATAAATGTATATGGAATGGTCGAAATTATAATTGGACACGAATGATTATTGATGGAATGTGTGAAATATCAGGACATTTTCCGAATCCATATTCTATCAGAGATTTGTGTGATCAATTTGAAATCGTTTTACCTAGTTTATACTACACGGAAATTGCTGCATTTTTTATGGTTCATAAAGATACGATTCGCCGTCGTCCATTGGATTTTTATATTCGATTAAAAGAATGGTTATTATCAGATGAAAAGAATGGATTTGTATTGGAACATACATGGAAAATTATTTTTTCTGAATTCTAAATAGAAAAAATGTTTGACAAGTATATAAGGAAAAAACAAAGGAAAATGAATATTGTAGTAAGTCGTTATAATCGAGATACAAGTTGGACAGAAAAAATGAAAAAGGTATGTCCTCATGCAAATATTCTGGTATATGACAAAGAAAATCCACAAAATCCATACAATGTTCCCAGAAATAAAGGAAATGAAGCAAGTGTTTATTTAAAATACATTATTGATTTCTATGATGAATTACCGGAATATACATTTTTTTGTCATGATGAAGAATATGCTTGGCATCATAGTGGAAGTATAATCAATCATTTTGAAATTGCTATATTGTCAAAACGCAAATATTATAATGTGAATGATAAAATTATTTTAGGAGATATTCGAAACAATGATTATGGATATGAAAAAGTGATGAAATGGTATCGAAAATATATAGACGAGTATATTCCGTTCGATACATTACATAATCCAAATTGGACAGAAGGATATCGAGGTTCTGCTCAGTTTTTAGTTCATCGTGATAATATTCGTTGGTTACCCAAAATATTTTACGAAAATTTATATGAATGGATATTGAATACAAATTTATCATCTGGTGAATCCGGTCGTTATATGGAATGGGTATGGCATTTATTCTTTGCGTTTGTTCCGAATTGAAAAATTAGTGTATGATTGTATACATGGAAAAAGTATTTGTCATATCGATATTCATAACGATCCTTTTTTGTTTGTTTAAATTCATTGAAATGAAATATTTAGAAAAGGAATGGAAACCATTGAAATATTTTGTTCGTGATGCAGTTGTAGTATTTATTTGTGGATCGATTGCATCTTTTTTATTTTTTCAATTTGACAGTTCTATTGGCGATTTTTTAAATGTGGTGACTGATAATAAAACATTAAATGCAAATGCAGTGCAAATATTTACAGATGCTCCTGGTTTTTAGTTACTTACTCTGCGATAAAAAAAGTTTTTCAAAAAATTGAAAAACTTTTTTTGAACATGATTACTTGCATCCTAACCTAAGATTTATATTACCTAAGATTTAAAAACGAAGTTAAAAATGCAGCTGAATAAAACGAGTGAAATTATGCATAAGAAACTTGCAACAATTTATCAAATTTCATTACCAAGAGATTTATTAGACCAAATAAATGAATATTTATTTTACGATGTCAATCATAATTATCGTGAAAAGCATTATCAACATATTCAACAATATGTAACGAATTTGATATGGATGACTCAAATAAGTTATGAAATTGTTTGTTCGATTGATTATCACAATGAAAATGATGAGTATACGATTGAGTATTTGAATTGTTATCATAACTATTATTCTTATAATGGTCATGATAATGAAAATAAGATCATTGAAAATATACAGAAACAAATGAATGTAGAGGAAGATTCTCTAGATATGGATTCGTTGGATTTGATGTTAAGTTATGATGATATCAAATCTCAAGAATATATGGATGTGAATGGCGGTATAAGGTATAAAATGTGGTTTTATTACGATGGAGATGATTATCATAAAAGAAACCGTGACAATGGACATACTACACCAAATCAATCACTTGATATCGATACATGCTTTTGTTATTATTGTGGAAATTATAAAAAGCAACATTACAATCGTACTCGTATATATAATGAAAAAATAATTTGTAAATGTATTCAAAAAAATTGAAATACTTTTTGTTAAAAAATCGATTCGAACATATCAAACAATAAAATAATAAAAATGAATGTAATTGTAACGATTCATCAACTAAAATTACCGAAAGATGTCATAAATAAAGTAAACGAATATTTATTTTATCAAGAGAATGAAGAATATTTTCGTCATCTACATAAAGAGAATATTCAAGATTGTGTCAATTATTTGATTGAAGAAAGTGATACGAATATGAATATGGATATTGAGTCCCATACTTATCTTTTTGCATATATTGTAGATAGAGATGATTTCAAAAAAAAAGATAGACGAAACCATGGTCATTCCAGATGGTATAATCAACATGTTCAAATAAGGGCTAACTTTTGTAGTAAATGTGGAAATTATATTCGATCCTTACAGGGTGATTCATTCAACTGTGGTGAAGAATGTTCCGATACTCAATCTGAATGGTCTGATACTCAGTCTGAATCTGAATGGTCTGATACTCCGTCTGAAGATATGTATAATAAATATCATAAAAATATAATTTGTAAATGTAAATAGTTTTTGAAGAGTAAAATGTGTAAAATGTGTAAAATGTGTAAAATGTAAATACTTTTTTCTTTGACGGAATAAAATTGATCAAAACGATTTATAGACTTCTTTTTTATATACTATAGTATAAGAACATGGACATGGATTCAAATCTTCACTGGTATAAAAAACAAGGTATTCATTACTTAGAAACATTATCTGAAAAAGAATTGTCGGATTTGATTTTACAAGCAAATAACGATTATTATAATGGAGAACCTATAATCAATGATCATCAATATGATATTTTAAAAGAATATATGGAGCGAAAATATCCATCAAACACGATACATAAACAAGTGGGAGCACCAGTCGAGAAAAATAAAACGAAATTACCATACGAAATGCCGTCAATGGATAAAATAAAACCGGATACGACAGCACTTTCAAATTGGAAAGCGAAATATCATGGTCCATATGTAGTATCTTGTAAATTAGATGGTGTAAGTGGCATGTTATGTATAAATGATGATGGAGAAAAAAAACTATATACCCGCGGTGATGGTAAGGTTGGTCAAGATATTTCACATTTAATAAAGTATATGAAATTTCCAGAAGGGAAACAACTCGTCATTCGTGGTGAATTTATTTTACCGAAAACTATATTTGAACAAAAATATAAAAAGACTTTTGCAAATGCTCGTAATTTAGTTTCTGGAATTATCAATGCAAAGACAGTAGATACAAAAATAAAAGATTTACATTTTGTTGCTTATGAAGTCATATATCCTCCATTCAACCCAAGTGATCAATTAAAATTATTACATACAATGGGATATGAAGTAGTTTTATTTGAAGAAACACGAGAATTGACAAATGAACAATTATCCGCAAAACTCATCGATTGGCGTCAACATTATGAATATGAAATAGATGGTATGATTGTGACCGATGATAAAATATATCCTCGTAAATCGGGTAATCCAGAACATGCATTTGCATTTAAAATGGTATTATCGGATCAAATGGCAGAAGCAAAAGTAGTGGATGTAATATGGACAGCTAGTAAAAGCGGATATTTAAAACCGCGTGTTCGTATTGAACCCATACAATTAGGTGGTGTGACAATTGAATATGCGACTGGATTTAATGCGAAATTTATTGAAGAAAATAAAATAGGAATAGGTGCGGTTATACAAATGATTCGTTCAGGTGATGTCATACCATATATTCGTTCCGTTACTGTAGCTGCTGAAGAAGCAAAAATGCCGGAAGTAGCTTATCAATGGACAGATACACATGTGGATATTGTGATTGAAAATAGAATGGAAGATCCAGTAGTTATGGAAAAAAATATCACGGCCTTTTTCGTGGGACTTGGAGTAGATGGATTGTCCAGTGGAAATGTAAAACGAATAATGAAAGCGGGGTTTGATAGTGTAGCGAAAATATTGAAAATGAAGAAATCGGATTTTGAAAAAGTGGAGGGATTTAAAGAGAAAATGGTGGAAAAAATATATAAAGGTATTCATGAAAAAGTGTCATCTGCTACATTAATGGATATCATGGTTGCATCGAATGTATTGGGCCGTGGCTTAGGTGAACGAAAAATGAGACCTATTATGGAGAAATTTCCGTTGATTTTAACGAGTTTGGAATCGATGGATGAAAAAAAGAGAATGTTACAAACTATTGATGGTATTGGTCCAGAAAATGCAAATAGTTTTGTTTCGAATATTCCTGTATTTTTAGAATTTTTGAGAGATTGTAGATTGGAAGGTTTATTATCCCAAGGTTTATCCCAAGGTTTATCCCAAGGTTTATCCCAAGGTTTATCCCAAGGTGTATCAGAAAATACACTATACGGAAAAAAAATAGTCATGACAAAAGTGCGTGATAAAGAAATTATTGAATATATGAAAAATGTAGGTGCTATTTTTGAAGATACGATGAAAAAGGATGTCTTTGTTTTAATTGTGAAATCTCATGAGGATGTATCGAACAAAACAAAATATGCAAATGAAAATCGAATACCGATATTAACACCTGAAGAATTCAAATCGAAATACATGGTGTAAACAACATTTACAAAAAATTGAATTTAAAAAAAGTATTTTACACAATTGCATCTAAAAAAATCAATAAAATGTTTCCAAAATATAGACCTATTAAACCTGTAAGTGATTATGTTAAATATCGTCTGCATGTATATGAATATTATAAAGAACATATACTAAATAAGGATGCGGTAATGAAAAATTATAAAATACATTGCTGTGATTCTTCTGAATATGATGAATTTTTAAGCCAACGAAGTCGTCAATATTTATTCTTGAGAAATATAAAATCTTATTTGCGTGAATGCTATGAGGAGAGATTAGATACTCTTTATCGAAGAGTATATAGTCCAGAAAATGTTTCCAAATTATTGGCTGAAGGTTTGGAAGTGGATGAAATTTTTCAACATTTAGATGAGGAAATAAAATATGTTAAACTTTAGATTCTACAATTCATAAAAAAATCTACAATTCATAAAAAAAATCTACATAAAAAAATTCTACAATTCATAAAAAAAATCTACATAAAAAAATTCTACATAAAAAAATTCTACAATTCATAAAAAAAATCTACATAAAAAAGCAAATGAAAAATCTATCTAGGTTTTCCATGCTTTTTTTCTTGCATTACGAACGGTTCCAACACCACCATAATATAAATTATGTTTTTTATAACATACTGCTGAATTATCGGAAAAAAAGCTTTGCATAGAAAATCTGGAAACTCTTGGTAAAATAGGGGAAGTTTTTACACTTACTGGATTCGAAAATTCAATATAACCTGGCATTTGTATTCTATATATAATAGAATACAAAAAAATATTCAATAAAATAATTCAACAATTTCTATCGTTTTTTCCGTTGGATGATCGATCCAATATTGGATTTGTTTTTTTACACCTTTGCACTTTTAAATCGCCGATTATATAACCTGAAATCGCCTTTGGCGATTTCTCGGATATAAAAGGA
>Ga0164296_1004209_pt1 | contig 13181 bp, 11 predicted proteins | sample GEODES057metaG_FD_113533 | JGI IMG/M metagenome (GOLD analysis project Ga0164296, IMG submission 113533) | Dystrophic lake water microbial communities from Trout Bog Lake, Wisconsin, USA - GEODES057 metaG | ecosystem: Environmental > Aquatic > Freshwater > Lake | place: USA: Trout Bog Lake...
ATGGATAATATCGACGAGGCTTATGCCACCCAAAAAGGGATCATCCTCATCAATGCCCCCGAAGGTAACCGCGATGCCGTTGGCGAACATGCCATAGGTATGCTCCTTAGCCTGATGAATAACTTCCAGCGTGCTGATGCTGAAATAAGGGAGGGTGTTTGGGCGCGAGAAGCAAACAGGGGCATTGAACTGAAAGGAAAGACCGTAGGCATCATTGGCTATGGCCATATGGGTAGCAGTTTTGCACAAAAGCTATCAGGATTTGGCGTTAACGTGATCGCCTATGATAAATACAAAACCGGCTTCAGTGACCAGTATGCGCGCGAGGTAAGCATGGAAGAGATCGTTAAGCATTCAGACGTACTGAGCCTGCATGTCCCGCTAACTTCAGAAACCCGTGGACTGGTAGATGATGAATACCTTTTCCATTTTAAAAAGCCGATATTCTTTATCAATACCTCACGGGGCAATGTGGTAAAGACACAGGCCGTGCTCAACGCGATCAAACAGGGAAAAATCCTCGCGGCCGGTCTCGACGTGCTCGAACAGGAGAAATTTCCGGTACTTGCTGAGCAGACATGGTTTGATGAATTAAGGCGATCGGGAAAGGTACTGCTCAGTCCGCATGTGGCTGGCTGGACCTTCGAATCCTATCGCAAATTAAGCGAAGTAATGGCCGAAAAGCTGATCAAACTGGCGCTGTAAGAATGGTAGCCGGGCAATTAATTCGCTCAAAAAATTTTGATATTCAAACTTAAATCATTTATCTTCGTTTTACTAAGACGCAAGACTATGCAGGCGGATGCCCACATAGTCTTGTTTGTTTTTTAAGCGTCAACCGTCCTTCCTTGTACCAGGGGGACTGTTTTTTTTTGGTATCTGTTTATAAACTAAAGAATTAAAATTAGCGAGTATGGCTGAGGTAGCATACTATACCAGGGATGGCCTGGATAGGTTAAAAGAAGAATTACAACAATTAAAAACCAGCGGTCGCACAAATATTGCCAAGGCCATTGCCGAAGCGCGCGATAAGGGCGACCTTTCGGAAAATGCCGAATACGATGCAGCCAAAGAGGCACAGGGTCACCATGAGGCCAAAATAGCCCGTATGGAAGAATTGCTGGCTACGGCACGTTTATTGGATGAAAGCAAACTGGATGGCTCAAAGGTTTTGGCGCTATCAAAAGTGAAAATAAAAAATACCAAAAACGGCACTACCATGACCTACCAATTGGTATCCGAAAGTGAAGCCGACCTTAAATCGGGAAAGATATCGGTTTCTTCGCCGATCGCCAAAGGTTTACTCGGCAAAAAAGTGGGTGATACCATAGAGATCACCGTACCAGCCGGCAAGATAGAGTTTGAGGTATTGGAGATAAGCAGGTAACAAATAATTAGTGAATGGGTGATTGAGTGAATGAGTGAATTATTCAGGTTTTATACCATAAGATCAAGTAATACTCCGTTTTTCGTACTTAAATAGTTAAATGAACAATTAACCACTCACTCATTCACTAACTCACTCATTCGCTAATTCACTAATTCACTCATTAAAATGACCATATTTTCAAAGATCGTCGCCGGTGAGATTCCCGCCTATAAAGTAGCGGAAACCAACGATTACCTGGCTTTCCTGGATATCAGCCCATTGGCCGAAGGGCATGTATTGGTGATCCCGAAGCAGGAAGTGGATTATATTTTCGATCTGGATGATGAATTATATACCGGCCTGCAGATTTTCGCCAAAATAGTAGCCAAAGGCCTCCGCAAGGCGATCCCATGCAAGCGCATAGGCGTGGCCGTGATCGGTCTTGAAGTGCCTCATGCGCATATTCACCTCATCCCAATGAACAGCGTAAGTGACCTTAACTTCGCCCGCCCTAAATTGAGCTTTACTCCCGAACAATTGCAAGCCACTGCAGAAAAAATCAGAGCTGCTTTGGGAATTTGAAAATTTGATAATTTGAAGATTTGAAAATGGGGAGTCCTGACCAAATAAACATCTTCAAATTTTCAAATTATCAAATTTTCAAATTAACTTTTTTTTTCCGAGACCACTTACTTTGTCGGCATTGTCTTTGACAAAAGTTTCCCAGCCTGAATAGGACTTTTTTGCGGATCCTTTTCCGATTCCGGTACTGATCTTTTGGAAGGAATGGCAAACTGCCACGGCCAATCCATCGGTGGCATCGAGAAATTCGGGGGTTTCTTTAAAGCTGAGCAGGGTTTGCAGCATGGCGGCTACTTGCTCTTTGGTGGCATTGCCGTTGCCGGTAATGGCTTGTTTGATCTTGCGGGGAGAATATTCGGTGATGCTAACATTGCGCGAAAGTGCCGCTGCCATGGCTATACCCTGGGCGCGACCAAGTTTCAACATCACCTGTATGTTTTTACCGTAGAAAGGCGCCTCAATGGCCAGACAATCGGGATGGTATTGATCGATCAGGCTAACGGTTTTCTCAAAAATGCGCTGCAGTTTCAGCATATGGTCGTCAATGGCACCCATCTTTACCACACCCATACTGATCAGTTCCATCTTACGGCCGGTTTCTTTCACCAGGCCATAACCCATCACCGCTGTACCGGGGTCGATGCCTAAAATGATACGTTCTTTCAGATCGGGTTGCTGCATGCATCAAAACTAAACTTTAGGAAGCATATTTCGCAGTATACTCATGTATTCGCCACGGGAAATCATCCTTGCACCCATTGATTCCAGGTGTTCGGTATGCACCTGGCAGTCGATCAGGTTAAATTCGCCACTTTGCACCAGGCTGATCAAGGCGGCTTTAGACGCATTGCTTACCCGGCTAAACATACTTTCACCACAAAACACCTTACCGACAGCTACACCATATAAGCCGCCGGCTAATTGATGATTATCCCAAACTTCAAATGAATGGGCGTGGCCTTGTTGATGCAATTGCAGATAGGCTTTTCGCATATCAGCAGTGATCCATGTGCCATCCTGGCCCTGGCGGGTCGTTGTTGAACAGGCATCGATCACCCTATCGAAACATTGGTTACGGGTTACACTAAATCGGCCTGACCGCATAACCTGCCGCATACTTTTGCTGATCTTTAACTCATCCGGAAAAAGCACAAAACGCTCGTGCGGCGAATACCATAGGATGGGCGTATCGTCACTATACCAGGGGAAAATGCCATTTTGATAGGCTAAAAGCAGGCGTTCGACCGATAATTCGCCGCCTACGGCCAGCAAACCGTCCTCTTCGGCCAAAGCCGGATCCGGAAAGAGCAAACGTTCGTCGAGCCTGAAAATCACCCAACAAATTTAAACCTTCTTTTTGATGACCAGTTTTTTATTCTGTGCTTTGGCTACGCTGTCAAAATATTCCTGCATTTCGGTGTATTTGGCTGCAGGTATAACCTGATTATTTAATACAAATTTGGCCGTGCCTATTACCTGGTTCTTATCTTTATTGTAAACATAATTAAGAGTGTAAAGGCCGTTCGTGAATTTCAGGCTGGCATTGGCGGGCAGTGATTCCACTTCGTAACCGGATGGAAGATCGATCGTTGTCACGCAGGACTTCTGCAAAGGGAAATCAAAATAATAATCATTCACACGTTTTTCTTCAACCGGAGCTGTAAAGCGAAATAGTGGAAAAACCATAGCCCTATAAAACTGCTTATCACCTGCTATTACATCACAAAACTTGTCATATTCAAGGTTTAAATTCACATGTTTAGTGTACAGCGTGTCTTTGCCCGGATCGTAATCAAATACTGTTGGTTGTTTGATATCCAGGACCCTTTGCCAGAATTCTTTTTGATCATCCAGTTTGGTAGCGGTAAGTTCAATGTATTCAAGTCGGTATTCGCCGGTAGCATTGATCAGAATTGTGGCTTTTGCACCACCATCTTCCTTGAGCTGCAGATGCACATTACAATTAAATTCATTGTTAGAGGGTTTACTTTTGGGTGTATGTACCAATTTGCCTCCGTTCTCTGTAACCATCACCCCTACTCTATCCAGAGTCGATTCGTCAAGCATACCGAATGGTTGATGATTTCCAGTACATTCAAGCCAGGTGGTATCATTTTTAAACGGAACAACAAGTATCTCGTGGTTAAAAACATTATAAGGGAATGCTGCATTTGCTGACTTTCCGTTCATTCCCCGGTTTATAACGACCCAATAGGAGGGAATATTGATCGCTTTAAGTAAAGCATACATATAATTCGCAAGTGCCTTACAATCGCCATATTTCTTTTGATCGACAAAATTGGCATCAAAAGGCTTAAAGCCGCCAATTCCCAGGTCGACGCTTACATAGCGCATACTCTTTTGCAGCAATTCATAAAGGAATTTCACCTTTAGCTTTTCGCTTTTGATAGTGTCGGTCATTTTTCTGACCTCTTCAACCCGTTGCGGACTCAAAGTACAAACGTCTTTATTCAGGTCGTAAATCCATTTACCGAAATCGCTCCAGGTACTAAAATCACCGGGATAACCAAAGCAGTTAAACTTTGATTGTGCAAACCAAATTTGCGGAATTACCTTGTCGGGCAAAATGCTTTCTTCTTTTTTGGTTGCCTTAATATTGCTGACTTCCCACATGTATACATCCTTGTCGGCCGATTTCGCCAACTGCGGGCTAATTTTGATATTGTTATTCAAGTAACGAAAGCCAGCATTTGGAGCAATGCTTACCCTACAATAGGCATGTTGAACGCTTTGCTCTGCTTCTTCTTTTGGCGCCCATCCACCGAGGTCGAACGAACTGTTTACCTCTTTTTCATAGCTAATTTCTACTGTAGTTGGATAACTGGCAATGGTATGTACGATTGACAATTTTCGTTCATCACTCACTAACGACTCCTCACTTTCAATGGCCTGGTCGTAAAGATCACTCTTATGGTATTTTTTTATCTGCTTGCCTGAAGCATCATAAATGACCATTTCAAATGAACTGACATTAACAAATTTCTTATTGTAACCCAAAGCGACATAAGATTGGTAATCTGCTTTTTCGTTTAATACTGTTACAATTGAATGCGACTTGTAAATATATTTTCCCGGTCCTGATACATTATACTCTTCATACTGGAAGCGCAAAACCGAATTAGCATTTTCTTTTAATGAATCTGCGATCCCCTCGCTGGTATACAGGTCTTTTGTGATCTCCTTTTCCTGAGCAGATAGGGTAGAACAGGCGAAGCCTAACAAGCACCAGCAAGCAATTGTAGTTTTTAAATAATTATTCACGATATCACCCTTTCTTTAATACGATCTGATCATTGATCAGTTTATACATTTTTTTGTAAAATGCGCGTAGTTCCTCATAATTCTCTTTGAATATGATCGATTTGCGGTAAACAATATTGTAGCGTACAGTAATTGTTCCTTCATTTTCGGCAACCAATCGCCTGAACGAAATACTTTGGTCTGACATCGCCATCCGGGTACTAGGAGGCAGGGCATCAACTTTATAACCGGCAGGTATCTTGTAATTACCGGTAATGGTATAGTTCGGCAGGTATCCAAAATCAATGTCTGTCATTCGCCTTTCACTCAGAAAGGGATTGCTCTGCAAGGCAGTGAACAAATTAGGTTTGAAATAAATATATGTACCATCCGAGCCCGTCAGATCAAGGTTAAAATCGATATTCTGTGTAAGCGGCAGCGAATCCGTCTCCATATTTTCAACTTTCAGAGAAGTAATTTTAAGATCGTTATTGCCGTCTTTCAAATCTTCGATATACTTTTTTTCACCTTCAGACTTGTAGCTATCAATATCACCAAGCCTGTTGTACGAAAAGCTGCTTATTTGCGCAGTGCCCTTCATTTTTCCATCAGCAGTAATATCGGCATTTAAAAGTATGGCTTCCCTTGCAGGGTTATTGTTCTGAATAAAAGTGATATCGTATTTTTTATTATCCTTATCAATGCTTAGTCCGAATGAATTTAAAAAATAGAAGGGTACAATGTTGTAAACATTGCTCTTTTGCGTGGCATCAAGGATATAAAAGTTAGCGCTGTCTATCGGCACATAGGTTCCTGAGGTATTGAAAAGATATAGTGATGGATATGCCGGATTGATCCTCCCATTTTGTCGGGTACTTAACAATATTGGGTAAGCTGTAACTCCGGCTCGTTTTAATAAATGATAAACCATAAGGTTGATCTCGGTAGCATTGCCAACCTTTTTATCCCAGGCCTTTGGAGTACCATCTTCTGTATAGATGCCATGTCCATCATTCCACTTCATCGTGTTTTTTACCTGGTTAAACAGGTATTCAATTTTTTGATCATTGGTTTTTAAAGTCTTAGCATGGTTTAATATCTCCTCTTCACCATTTAGCTTCCTGTTAAACTGTCCTCCAAAGTCATCATCATCGGCAATTTCCTGCCCCACCTTGGTCCAGTTTTCCAGGAAATTAGTACCAACAACGCCATTTCCCGGCGTGTAACTTAATAGTTGTGTTTGAATAAGCTGCAGGTTATCCTGAACCGAACTCATATGAGGTTCGTCATTAATTGAAGGAATGTTGGCCAAGGCCATTTTTCCAAGTTGCCCCTGAGAGTCTTTAAGATAGACAGCATATGGCAATGTTACCCGCACCAGGTTTTTATAGTGAAGTACATCAGGTACCTTAGCCTCAATTTCGCTGTAGCGTGTAGGAAGCTCGCCCTGAAACGACCAATCAGGAAAATTTCCGATATTCTGGCTGAGAACCTGGTACTGGTACTCAATAATGGAACCTGATTTTAAATTCGGAAAGGCAAACGATATCTCCGAACGACGTTTATCTAATCTTTTATCGAAGATCTGCTTTTTGTCAACTTTAGTAAATTCTGGAACGCCATTATTATTATTGATGGTTTGGGCCTGAAGTTTTTCTACCCACTCATTATGGTTTCCACCATAATATTTAATATGTACATCTCCGGCTTTCTTGCCATTCTCATTAAATATTTTGATCCTGACATGGCGTTCATAAATGATCTCAACATCTGAAAAGAATACAGTTGCTTTATCAAACAGCACCTCTGCATTAGCATCCTTTTCAAAGTCACAGTCTTTCAACTCCAGATCGGCTTTGTCAACTTTTCCAAAAGCCTGGACATTGGCGGTGGTTTGTGCACTTGCAGTAAGTACTGTCGCACAAAAAATAAAAATTAGGGAAATTCGGTTCATGATTAAATATATAGGTTTGGTTAAGGTTGTTTAGTTCTTCAGTTCGTATCAATTTGCTTTCGCTTTTTTTAGCACGATCTGTTCGTCAAGCATATCGTACATTCGTTTATAAAATTCACGCAGATCAGGGTATTCGGCTTTTGAATACCTCGTGCGGGTAACGTCTATCTCATAGCGCAAAGCAAGATGTCCATCTTCTTCAACTTGAAGCGATCTTCTGAATTTTATGCTTTTATCAGGCATGATGAGCGTAATATTTTTAGGTATCGATTCGACGGCATATCCGGCAGGTAATTTATAATTCGCTGCAATAACACGTCTGTTGCCATAACCAAAATCGATCAATCCACTGCGCGTTTCGCTTAAAAACGGGTTGGTATGCATAGGAGTGAAGATATTCGGATTGAAAAATATATAGTTATCCGTACTGGTCAAATCATCAGAAAAGTCAAAACTTTGTAACAGAGGCAGGGTGTCGGTCTGCATATTTTCCAACTTCAGGTTAGTAATTTTCAATACGTTATTACCACCAGTAAGGTACTCTTTGAATTTTTCATCGCCCGAACGTTTATAGAGCTCAAGTTCCTTCGTTCGATCATAGGCAAAACTGGCGATCTGTGCTGTACCCTTCATTTTCGCTTCCGGACTCAGGTCGGCATTGATCAGGATAGTTTCCCGGGCATTGTTTTTACATTCAATAAAAATCATTTTATTATTGCCTTTATCTTTATCAAGCATCAGGCCGTATGAATTTAGCAACTCAAAAGGCACTTGGTTATAAGTGTTAAACCGGTCTGTCGCATCCAAAATATAGTAGTTATCATCTGGTGTTGGCACATAGGTTACCAGTTTGTTGATCATGAATCGATCAACAAATTCAGGTTCTATCAAACCATTGTCGCGGGTACTTACCAGCATAGGATAAGCTTCGACACCGCTTTTCTTTAGCAGATGATACAGGATTGCGTTAACTTCGGCTGAATTACCTACACGCTTTTTCCAGGCATTTTTTATACCATCTTTTGATCCCCAACTGGTAAAGCCATTCCATCCTATCGTACTCTTGACCGTATTGTAGACGTAAGCTATTTTTGATTCAGTTGACTTTAATGATTGCGCATGTTTGACCAGAGTGTCCTCATCACTCAAGTGTTGGTCCAATTCTTTAAAATATTCTTTTTCGTTGGTCAGCTTTTTTCCTATTGATTCCCAGGTGTCGTTCAATTGAATCATTTTCCCATCATAATCCTGTATGGCTGTCAACAACAGGGAAACACTTTGCTTGGCATCGCCAGGCGCGCGCATATAGGCTTCATCCTTCGTTGAGGGCATTTCAGAAGCCGCCCATATATGTCCGCCGATCAGCAAAGTATCTTTAGAAAAGGGACGAACAACCCGGGTAAGTGCTTTAAACTGTAACCTTGAATTGAAAAATGCATCCATCTCGCTATAGCGAGTAGGTAAGTCCGATTGGAAATACCAGGCAGGGAAGTTGGTGGCTATAGTACGTGCCATTACATACCTGTACTCGATCACCGATCCGGGTTTTACTGCGGGAAACGAAATCACCAAAGCATCTTTGGTACGATCAGTATGCTCGGCAAATATCTGCTTAGGGTCCACTTTCGTGATCACAATTTTACCTTTCTCAAGGTTGATTGTCTGGGCTTCTATGTCATATACGTGATCAACGCCATACATGTTATCATACTCTATCCTTACATTACCCCCATCCTTCGCTTTTTCATTAAATATTTTGATTCTTTTATGCCGCTCCATCGTAAGTGTCCCCATCAGGCTGAACACAACACGAACGCGGTCAAATAGCACCATGGCATTGGCATCTTTTTCAAAACTGCAGGTGTTTAGTTTTAGATCGGCGGTGTCAATATTTCCATAACCCCGTGTTTGGGATGTGGCAATTTGCGCGATTGTGACCAGGATAATTAGCAAAAGTATATTCTTCACTTTTACAAGGTTTAGAGCTTGAAGACGTAATAATAAAAATTTATTCAGAGATTTAAAAATATCGATTTTAAACCTGTTTGCTCCTAATGAGTCAAATTTAGCATGGATGATCTGAGACCTATAAAACATTTATATGCCAGGGCAGGCTTCGGCCTGCGTTTTGCCGACCTTAAAAAAGCAAAACACACTGCGATAAGCAGGGCGGTAAAAGATTTATTCAATTCATCAGAAAACGATCAATCACTTAAGGTAGTACAGTCAAACCTGGATGTGATGGCTGTAATGAAGGCTGATGCTGATGCCAAAAAAATGCTGTTACAGCAACAACGCCAGTTGGAAAAAGACCTCAATCTGAGCTGGTTCAACCAGCTCAATACTACTGAAGCAGTATTGCGCGAGAAAATGACGCTGTTTTGGCATAACTATTTTGCCTGCCGCATTAACAATGCTGCTTATGCCCAGCAACTGAATAATATACAGCGCAGCAATGCCCTTGGTAATTTCAAGGAGCTTACCCTGCAAGTTTCCAAATCGCCGGCAATGTTGCAATTTTTAAACAACCAGCAGAACCGGAAAAATCATCCCAATGAAAATTTTGCCCGCGAGTTGATGGAACTTTTCACCATCGGGCGTGGCAATTATACCGAACAAGATGTTAAAGAATCGGCGAGGGCCTTTACCGGTTGGGGCTTTGATAAAGACGGGCAATTTGTAAACCGGGCAGGACAGCATGATGCAGGCTCAAAAACTTTCCTCGGTAAGTCGGGTAATTTTAGTGGAGAGGATATCATCAACATTCTGCTCGAGCAAAAGCAAACCGCCCGATTCATTTGCGGCAAATTATATAAATACCTGGTTAACGAGGTGCCCGACACCGTTCATATCAACGCGATGGCAGATCTGTTTTATGCGAATAAATACGAGATCAAACCATTGCTGGAATATATTTTCAACGCCGATTGGTTTTATGAAGAAAAAAATATCGGCAACCTTGTTAAGTCGCCGGTTGAACTGGCAGTTGGCTTAAGCCGGCAGTTTTATATCACCTATCAGCATCCCGAAGTATTGCTCGAGTTTCAGCGCACGCTGGGTCAAACATTGTTTAATCCGCCGAATGTTGCCGGATGGCCGGGCGGTCGAAACTGGATCGACAGCTCCTCGCTGATGTATCGCTTAAAAATACCTTCGCTGGTGCTAAATGGCGGTTTGATCGATTTTGCCGGCAAAGCCGACCCCGAAGATGAGGCTTACCTGGCAGCAACACGCAACCGGCAAACTGCCGTTAATACCCGCGTACAAACGCTGCCCGACTGGGATAAGTTTTTGGACGGAATGCCTAAACATTTTTCCAATGTTGAAATTGCACAATTCCTGCTCGAGCCGAAAATGGGTCAAACTGTACAAAACGCGGTGGTACAAGCCGCAGATTTAAAAACATTGGCGATAGAGATCGTTTCTACGCCAGAATATCAACTTTGCTAGATAGCAATTAGTGAATTAGTGAGTGAGTGAATGAGTGAATGAGTGAATGAATTTTTGTTGGCTAACCCACTATTTAAAATATTTACTAGAAGATTTAACTACTCACTAACTCACTCATTCACTAATTCACTAATTCACTAATTAAAAAGGCATGAAACGTCGCGATTTTCTAAGAAACACCGCACTGGCTTCCGGAGCTTTAATGGTTCCGGTATTTTTGAAACCGCTGGAGGCCCTGGCTTCCACCCAGATGAATGGTCAGCGTAACATGGTTATCATCCAGCTTTCTGGTGGCAACGATGGTTTAAATACTATCGTTCCTTTTGGCGACGACAGCTATTACCAAAAGCGCAGCAGCATTGCCATTAAACCCTCAGATATTATTAAGCTGGATGACATGCAGGGTTTCAATCCCGGACTATCTCCGCTTAAAGAGTTGTACGACCAGGGTTGGATGAGCATAATCAATTCGGTGGGTTACCCAAATCCCGACCGTTCACATTTCCGTTCGATGGACATTTGGCAAACTGCCAGCGATTCGAACCAATTTCTGAGTACCGGATGGATCGGTCGCTACCTCGACTCCAACTGCCAGACCTGCCGCAATCCTTATACCGCAATTGAAGTTGATGATACTTTGTCGCTCGCACTGAAAGGATCATCGATGAAGGGCATTGCTGTTCAGGATCCAGCCAAACTGTACCAGGAAACGCGCGAGCCTTTTTTTAAGGATCTGGCCCATGATGCCCAGGGCGAACATCTGAACGAGGAAAACCTGGGTTATCTGTACAAAACAATGATCGAGACCTATTCCTCGGCAGAATATATCCAACAGACTTCTAAAATATATACCGTAAAGGGCACTTATCCCAACACCCAACTCGGCAACCAATTGAAAACGATATCGAAATTCATCAATTCAGGTTTAAGTACGCGTGTTTACTATGTTTCGCTGAGCGGATTTGACACGCATGTGGGGCAGCAAAACCAGCAAAACAAACAACTTAGTATCTACGCCGATGCGGTAGCTGCTTTTATCAAAGATCTGAACCAAACCGGCAAGCTCAATGATACCCTGGTGATGACCTTCTCCGAATTCGGGCGCCGGGTCGAACAAAATGCAAGCAATGGTACCGATCATGGAACGGCGAATAATGTATTGCTCTTTGGCGGTCAGATCAAAAAGCCGGGTATATTTAATGAAGCACCTAACCTCAGCGACCTGGATAATGGCGATTTGAAATACCAAATAGATTTTCGCCAGGTATATGCGACAATGCTCGACAAATGGCTGGGCGTAAATAATGCGCAGGTGTTGGGGAAAAACTTCGCGGGTTTGGCTGTTGTTTGAAGGGGGTCCGAAAGATCGGGTCAATACAGATTTGCGAAGTTTTAAAAACTTCGCAAATCTATCAGTAGCTTTCCTATCTTACCCCATGCACCTTTCCGACTTCAGGAATCGAATGCGAGACGGTTTATCAAATAATTTACGAACGCCGACAACAGATTTTTTCTATTTTTGCAGAAACAATATTTCACCATGGCAGAGATCAGCATCAGCAATAAGGATTGGCCGCGCATCAAGATCAAATTACAGCGCAAATACAACCATCTGACCGATGAAGAACTTCAATACAGCGAGGGCCAGGAAGACCAGCTGATCAGCAAGGTTTCCGAACTCGTTCATCGTGATCGCGCTTATGTGGTATTCACGCTGAAAAAAGCCCTTGTGAATATTGATACCAATCGTTTGTAGCTAATCATATTCACAGGACATTTCTTGCGAATATCCCTGAACTGCTATGATATCCACCATCATTTTCGATCTCGGCGCTGTATTGATCGACTGGAACCCGCGATTGATGTACCGCACTTTGTTTGATGATGAGGCTGAGATGGAGAAGTTCCTGGCGGAGGTCACCACTTCCGACTGGAACGAAGAACAGGATGCCGGCAGGCCACTGATGGAAGGCACCGAAATACTAATACAGCAATTCCCCGAACATGAACACCTGATCCGCGCCTTTTACGGCCGTTGGGACGAGATGCTTGGCGAAGCTTTTCATGATACGGTAGCCATATTCAAAAAGCTAAAAGAGAGCGGCAAATACAAGATCTACGCCCTCACCAACTGGTCTGCCGAAACTTTCCCGGTTGCACAGGCAAGATTTGAGTTTCTGAACTGGTTTGATGGCATCGTGGTATCAGGCGAAGAAAAAATGCGCAAGCCAACCCCCGAATTTTATCATATTCTGCTTAACCGTTACGAGGTAAACGCTCAGGAGTGTTTATTTATCGACGACAATTACCGTAATATTTTGGCCGCAGAGAAGATTGGGATCGAGTGTATTCATTTTACCGAGGCCGAGGCATTGGAGGTAGAATTGATTAAAAGGGGAGTGCTTTAAGGGAAAATATACCGCCGCAAAAGTTTTGTCATTGCTGCAAGGGTTAGGTAATTGGTATAGGCTTTTTATCTTTTGTTGATTTAGTAAATCTATATTATTTATCGTCAATAAAATATTTTACCCCTATTCCGTAAGACCTGTTGGACCAACTGTTGTA
>Ga0164296_1004210_pt1 | contig 13181 bp, 12 predicted proteins | sample GEODES057metaG_FD_113533 | JGI IMG/M metagenome (GOLD analysis project Ga0164296, IMG submission 113533) | Dystrophic lake water microbial communities from Trout Bog Lake, Wisconsin, USA - GEODES057 metaG | ecosystem: Environmental > Aquatic > Freshwater > Lake | place: USA: Trout Bog Lake...
GCTGGATCTTGATCGAAGTCGGGGCGCACCTGCTGACGGAACCGGTAGACCGCCTCGTAGCCACCGAAGAGGATCCGATTGTCGGCGCTCAGGCGGAGATAGTGGAATTGGTTGCCGGCATCGCCGATCCCGCGTCGGTTCCGCCACCCGATGGAGGCCAACTGGGCCTCGTCGAGCGGTTCGGTCATCAGGACGTAGTCATAGACCGGTACGACGCGCAGCGCCGTCCGCTTGACCAGGGCCGGGAAGCACGAGGTCGCAACGACGCATCGCTTGGCCCGCACCACGCCGCCGGGCGTGGTGGCCAGCACACCGCTCTGATCGCGATCGATCGAGGTCACCTTCGAGTGCTCGGCGATCGTTCCGCCCAGGCGCTCGATCACGCCCGCAAGCCCCCAGGCCAGTCGAGCAGGGTTCACCATGACGGCGCCGGTCTCATCGAGGAGACCGGCAAGGGCGAGGGGGGACGTGATCTCTGCGGCGATGCTCGCTTCGTCGAAGAAGGTGTGCGCCACGCCAGCGTCGGTCAAGACGGCCGACTCCTCGAGCAGGTCGTCGACCTGCCAGGGGGCGATGGCCACGTCGAGCTCGCCAGTCCGCTCGAGCTCGACGTCGAGGTCGTAGCGCTCGATGGTGTCGACGATGGCGGCCAGGTTCTCGTCGCCGAGTCGTCGGAGCACGGGCATGTCACGTGGCCATCGGGCTCGACCGTTGGCATCGCCATGGGTCAGCGAGGCCACGCAGAACCCCCCGTTCCTGCCCGTGGCGTTGTCCGCGATCCGGTCAGCCTCGAGGACGAGCACCGAGCTGCCCGGTGCGGTCTCGAGTGCCTGGAGCGCAGCCCAGAGCCCTGTGAACCCGGCGCCGATGACGACCAGATCGACGTCCGCGATTCCTGTGTGCGCAGCGCGAGGCTCCGGCCGCGACGGGGTGTCGAGCCAGAACGGCGTGGGTGCCGCGTCGGTCCAGCGGGGTGAGGTCACGGGGCTCATGTCGTCGAGCGTATCGACCTGCCTGAGCGAATCATCTCGCCTCGAGCTCCTCCGAGGTCCAGAATCCGGGGGCGATCGACGGCCCGAGGGGTCCGAACGGCGCGGTGCCTGCGAGCCGGAGCCGCTCGAGTGCGGCGGGGTCGGTGAGGTCGATCACGTCGGTGATCATCCGAGGCCCTGCCGCTCGAAGGACCGTCTCGGCCTCGTGGCGCGACTCTGGCAGCGCAGTCGTCGCCAGCACGATGGGCGCGTCGGCGCCGAGACGGCCACGGAGCGCTGCGATGCGACCGAGGCTTCGGAACACCGCTTCGGGACGCTCGAGGCCCCGGCGCCGGGTGGTGTTGGTCCCCCCTAGCTCGACGTACCAGGTCCGACCCTGGGGGTCGACGGCCACGATCGGGACGGTGACGGCGGTCTTGCGGGGCCGGTGCTGGGTGGCAGCGATGGTGAAGCCCGCCGCGCCGAGCGCCTCGGTCGCCACGGCGACCATGCTCCGCTCATCGGCGTCGTCAGCCGGCATGCCTTCGGCGGCCACCCGCTGCTCGGCCAGCTCGACGAAGGCGGGGTCGAGGTCGTAGCCCACGTAGCGTCGGCGGAGTCGAGCGGCGGCGACCAGCGTCGAGCCCGATCCCATGAAGGGGTCGAGGATGAGGTCGTCCTCGAAGGAGTACAGGTGGATGAGCTGCTCGGGCAGCTCGACAGGGAATGGTGCCGGGTGCCCGACGCGTGTGGCGCTCTCCGGCGGGATGGTCCAGACGTCAAGGGTTGACGACAAGAAGTCGTCGGTGACCGAGGTCGACCGGTGGGGCAGGCCCCGCTTGGCACGCTCCTTCACGCTCAAGCCACGGTCGAAGCGACCCTTCGAGGCCACGATGACGCGCTCGGTCAGATCTCGAAGCACCGGGTTCGAGGCCGAGCGATACGAGCCCCAGGCGCACGAGCCGTTGGCTCCCTCGCCCTTCTGCCAGATGATCTCGCCACGCAGCAAGAGGCCGAGGTCATGCTCCAGGATCCTGATGATGTCGGCGGCCAAGCTTCGATAGGGCTTGCGTCCGAGGTTGGCCACGTTCACACAGAGGCGGCCACCTGGCTCAAGGGCCCGGACGCACTCTTGGAACACCTCGGTGAGCATGTCGAGGTACTCGAGGTAGGACGAGGGGATGCCATCGCGCTCGAGCTCCTCCTCGTAGGTCTTGCCGGCGAAGTAGGGCGGTGAGGTGATGACGAGGGCCACGGATCCGTCCTCGACGGTGGTCATCGACCGGGCATCACCACAGCAGAAGGGCTGCTCGACGACGGTCGGCGGGGCGATCTCTGTGTCACGGGAGAGCTCGGGAGCCCGGAAGCGCCCGTAGAACCCGGACGAATCGTGGCTCTCTCGGCCGGAGACACCGAAGCTGGAGGTCGACGTGCGACGACGATCCTTCACCCCGCTCCTTTGCGCTCCATCGAGAAAGGACAAGGCTACCCCGGTGCCGCGAACGATCCACGGTGACCGCATGATTCCGGTGGTGGGGGTCACGCGCGATCCGTACAGTCGTGCTGTGCCCGCCTCTCCACCGACGCCACGACCTCCCGTCCTCCCCTCGTGGGTCCCGACCGCCTGCGCGGCGCTGCTCGAGCCGGATGGCCCGACCACGGTGGCGGCGCTCGCTCAGCGAGTCGGCCTGAGCCCGGCGCATGTGCAGCGGACCTTCACGGCGGCCGTCGGGGTCAGTCCGCGCCAGTTCGCCGCCGCCGGTCGCTCCGAGCGCCTGCGTCGTGAGCTCGTGGCGGGTGATCCCGTCCTCGAGGCGATCTTCGCGGCTGGCTTCGCCTCGGCCTCCGTGGCCTACGAGGAGGCACCTTCGAGATTGGGAATGACCCCGGGCCGATTCGCTCGTGGGGGCGAGGGCGAGAAGATCGCGTACACCGTCGTGTCCTCGGACTTGGGGGACGTGCTCATCGCCGCCACCGAACGGGGTCTCGTGGCCGTTCGGATCGGCGACGGCACTGCCTTGTTCGAGGAGCTGCGTGAGGGGCTCTCTCGAGCAACCTTCGTGCGGGATGATGCCTTGTTGGCCCCTGAGACTCGCATGATCCTCGGCCTGATCTCGGGTGAGGTCGCAGACATCGATCTCCCACTCGACATCGCCGCCACTGCCTTCCAAGCTCGAGTCTGGGCTTCGCTACGGGCCGTCCCGGCCGGTTCGACAGCCACCTATGCAGAGGTGGCCGCGGCCATCGGCTCGCCCCGTGCGGTTCGAGCCGTGGCCTCCGCCTGTGCGGCCAATCCCGTGGCCTTGGTCATCCCCTGCCATCGGGTGATCCGGTCGGACGGCACCCTGTCGGGCTATCGCTGGGGCATCGAGCGCAAGGCGGCGCTCCTCGAGCGGGAACGGGGCCGGACTGTGGGAGCGGTGGGCTCGTGAGCGACCCTTCGCGCTGGTGGCGTCTGGCGATCGCCAACGTGGCTGGTGCGGCGTGGCTCCGAACCCAGGGGCGGGTGAACGTCCCTCGGCAAGCGGAGCCCGTCGGCTCCGCTTGTCCAAGGACCAATTGGTCGGGCTGCCGGGATTTGAACCCGGGACCTCTGCGTCCCGAACGCAGCGCGCTGCCAAACTGCGCCACAGCCCGTCGGTCGTTCCGAAGAGTGACCTAGGAGCCCAAGCCTACCAAAGGCCGTCGGTGACGGATTCCCGACAGAGGAAGGGGCCTGTGGCGGTGGGGTTCGCGCCGACGTGGGTCATCGCCGGGCGGCCCACCGTGCCGCTCTACGAACTGATGCGGCCCTAGGAGGGAGATGCGGTCGTCGAGCGTCGGATCAGCACCTCGGCGATCCGGCGCTTGTCCATGGCATGGATGCGGAAGTTCCACCCATCGAGCTCGATCTCCTCGCCGGCGTCAGGGATGTGGCCGAAGCGCTCGAAAAGGTAGCCCCCAAGCGTGACGTACTCTCCGTCGGGGAGGTGGAGGTCCAGCTCGTCGGCGAGGTCGTCGAGCGTGATCTGGCCATCGACCAACCACCGATCGGTGTCGACGCGGACGACCTCGGGCTCCTCGGCGCCAGCAAGCTCATCGGTCAGGTCGCCGACGAGTGGCTCAAGGAGATCCTTGAGCGACAGGATCCCAGCCACTCCGCCGTACTCGTCGACCACCAGCGCGACGCTCCGACGCTCGGCGCGCATGTCGGCGAGCGCCTCGAGAACGTCCATGGACTCGGGGAGCAGCTTGGGGAGGCGGACCCGCTTCGAGATCTCGACGGTGCTGAGCGTGCTGCCGCCCTCGAGGAGGTCGCCGCGACCCGCACGGAAGAGGTCCTTGACGAACAGCAGGCCCACGACGTCGTCGAGGTCATCGAGGACCACGGGGTAGCAGCTGTGCCCCGATTCACGCACGGCCTTGGCGACCGCAGCAGCAGAGACTGGTGTGGTCAAGGTCTCGACATCGATGCGCGGCGTCATGACCTCCTTGACCTGGATATCAGAGAGGGCCGTCAGGTTCTCGGCGATGGTGCGCTGCTCGTTCGAGGTCACGTCTGCCACCACGACGTCGCGATCCCGACGGCTTCGCCGCCGGCGGCGTTCAGGTGGAGGGATTGCGGTGCTCATCGATCGACCAGGCGCGTGGCTCGGGTGGCGGGGTGGTCAACACGCACAGCCGGGAACGGAGGCACGTTGATGAACCTATCAGCGAGGGCCATCAGCCTCGTTCGGGGTCGTCGTTTCGAGGATCTCGTCGCTCAGCATGCTCCCCAATCGGGTGAGCCCGGCAAGGTCGTGGATCTCGTCGTCCGACAGTGGGAGCGACGCCACGGGCGCCGGTGCCAGCGCGCTCACCAGCGCGCTCAGCGATCGGCGCTCGTCGAGGGCGACGCCCTCCAGCTCGACGAGGTTGGCCACGAGGGCGCCGAGATCGCCTTCGGCGTCGAGGAGGTCGACGGGGAGCGGCTCAGTCACGAAGCGCGGATGGATCCGATTGACGATCGCACCCGAGGCACGCATGCCGGTCTCGGCGAGACGCTCGGCGAAGTAGCGGGCCTCTTCGATGGCGTCGGCGCGGGGCGAGGTCACGAGCACGAAGGCGGTGCCCGGAGAGCGAAGGCGCTCGTGGATGGCGTTTGCCCGTTCGGCAAAGCCGGTCTCCATGCCACCGAACGCCTGGAAGAAGGTGACGGCGTCGGAGACGAGGTCCGCGCCCGCCACCTTGCCGATCGTCGACAGCAGGGCCTGCGTGGCGAAGGAGAGAGCCTTCATGTAGGCCTTGGTCGGCGTCAGCAGGGCACGGAAGATGCGATTGGACAAGAACGAGTTCAGACGCCTGGGTGCATCGAGGAGATCGAGCGCGTTGCGCGTCGGTGGGGTGTCGACCACCACCAGGTCGTAGCGGCCCGACCCAACCAGCTCGTAGAGCTTCTCCATGGCCATGTACTCCTGCGTCCCGCTCATGGCGGAGGCGAGGCTCCCGTAGAGGCGGTTGCTCTTGATCTGTGCCGCCTGCTCAGGACTCTCGGCATACCGATCGATCAGATCGCCGAAGGTCTCGGACGTGTCGAGCATGACGGCGTGGAGGCTGCCGCCCGTCACGCCGGGCACCTCGCTCGGCTCATGGCCCATCACGGCGATGCCGAGGGCATCCGCCAGTCGACGGGCCGGGTCGACGGTCAGCACGCAGACGCGACGTCCCTCGAGGGCGGCCTTGAGCCCGAGGGTGGCCGACACCGTGGTCTTCCCGACGCCGCCGGGCCCGCAGCACACGAGGACGTCGGCCGAGGCCAAGGTTGCATCGAGACCCGCCATCAGAGCGCCTCGGTGATCGGAGCGAGGCCGGCGGTGAGCGCATCAGCCAGCACGGTCAGCTGCTCTGGGCCGATGGCAGGAGCGAGGACGCGTGGAAGCTCGATGACCGGGAGCGGGAGCTCGGACCGAAGGCGTGCCAGCTCGTCGAACCCGACGCGTGCACGATGACGGGCGAAGGTTGCGGCATCATCGAGTGCCCGCTCGACCTCGGGGGTGAGCTCGCGATGTGCCGCAGCGGCGGCGTCGTGCGCCGAGGTCGTCAGGGCGGCCGAGACCACGTCGACACGGTTGGCCACCACCGGTCCGAGTGCGACGCCGGCAAGATCTTCCACCTTGAAGGCAGCTTCGATGGTCTCGGTCACGGGGAGCTCTTCGGGGATGGTCACCAGAATGACGGATGCCCTGGTCGGGTCCGAGAGCATGGCCACCACCTCGTCGGCCTGATGACGAACGGGCCCCGATCGGGCGGCGGTCGCCACGCCGGCAGGCGAGGTGAGCAAGGTGACGGCGTGACCGGTGGCAGGTGCGTCGACGAGGACGACGTCGACGGGGGCCTCGTTGGCGATCTGCTTGATCTTTCCCAGGAGGAGCACCTCGCGGATGCCGGGGATGGCGCCGGCCACCACATCGAGGACGCCCGAGGAGAGGAGCCGACGTGAGAGTCGCGCCATGCCGTGGTCGCTCAGGTACTCGAGGAGGGCCTCATCTGGGGTGAGCCGACGAGCGATGACGGAGCCGCCAGTCGGGCTCTCAAAGAGTGGCAGCTCGACATAGTCGAGCTCGGTGTCGGCGCCGAAGGCCATCGGGACCTCGGGGCGCCCTTCGAGCTCGACCAGCAGCACGCGCTGCCCGGCATCGGCGAGCGCCTTGGCCAGCGCACAGGTGACGGCCGTCTTTCCCACGCCCCCCTTGCCGATGAGGAAACGGACTCTCGATGCGGCGGCGAACTCGGCGAGATCCATGCGGCCCCAACGCTACCGGGCGGTGGGGTCCACCACCGCAGCGCATCATGAATTCCCTGCTCAGAGGCCTTGTTTATTTGTCAACGTCCTGAGTAGAGTGGGTTCCTGACCACGTGTCGAGTCGCTGGGGGGTGACGGATGTTCGAGTTGGCTGACGATTGGCAGCGGCTGGCAGCCTGCAAGGGACCGTATTCGGAGATGTTCTTTCCTCCGAGCACGCCAGAGCGCAAAGAGGACAAGCTCACGCGCGAGATGAACGCCAAGCAGATCTGTGCAGACTGCCAGGTCCGGCGGGAGTGCCTCGACTATGCGGTCGAGATCCGCGAGCCGCACGGCATCTGGGGCGGCCTCAACGAGGTCGAGCGCAAGATGGTGCTGGATCGTCGGCTCAGCGTCAGCCGCTGAGCCGGTCGCTCACTCGTCGAGCTCGTCGCCGGCGGGCGACAGCATCGGCGGGACGGCGATGAGGGTGATCACGAAGAGGGCGAACGTCACCAGATGGACGCCCGTGCAGTACTCGCAGATGCTGCCGATGATGATGAGCTCGGCATAGAGCAGCCAGAGCACGAACAGCATCGAGACGACGGCCAGCACGAGGCGAACCACATGGACCCAGCGGCGGCGCGAGAGCCACGCGATGGGGTTGTAGAACACCGCCGCAGTGATGAAGAACCCGAGGCCAAGGACAGCGACTGGGATGCCCAGCACGTAGCTCTGTGCCGAGGTCGTCACTCGAAGGCAGTTGAACGTCCCGGTGGTGCTGCACGCCAGCGTGGTCGAGCCCGTGAAGTGCTCATAGGTCATGTACGAGGCGATGCCCAAGCCGATGAGCACCAAGATCCCCGAGGCGATGATCGCCCATCGAGGAGCAGGGCCGAGGGGGGCGTCCTCCATGACGATGCGCCTAGAAGGAGATCTTCATGGCCTTGGCGGCCGCTTGGACACCCTTCGAGGTGCACACGTTGGCGGGCTGCCCGCCCGTGATCTTGCAGATCGATGCAGAGATGTAGTTCGACGTCGCCACGATGGCCTGGGTCACCGGGTTGGTCGGGTCCGACAGCCCAGAGGCGATCTGCTCACGGGTCAGCCCGTTCAAGATGGACGGTGAGTAGCTGGCCCCTGAGACCAGGAACTGGTTCCCGATGGTCATGAAGGGGATGGCACCGGTCTGGCCGTTCGGGATGAACTTCGCCGTGTCGAACTTCTCGACCAGCGCCAGCTCGGCCGCGGTCGGGTTCACCAGCGCCGTGTAGCCCCCACTGGCCGTGGGGATGTTGGTGTACTGCTCGATGCCCTTGAAGACGAGGTGGTCGCTCGACATGGTCGACTTGTAGAAGGTGAACGAGGGGGTCCCTGGGTAGACGTCGGAGGTCGACGACGCCGTGAGGCCGAGGCCGGTGAAGGTCCCGAAGCGGCTCAGCGAGGCGATCACGGCCCAGCGCTCGGCGGCGCAGTAGGGGCAGTACTCGGCCCCGAGGTAGAGGACGCCGGGCTTCGAGGCGCCGGTTGAGTCCTTGAACGTGAGCGGTGCCTGTCCCGTGGTCTGGGTCGGGGGCGTGATCTGGGTGACCGGCGCGGTGACGCCGACGGTGTCGTAGACGCTGGCCGGGATCTGGGTGACCTGCTTGACGATGGTGGCCGGTGCGGGTTCGTAGGCATTGCCGCCGCCCGATGGGGTCGAGCTCCCGGTCAGCTTCACGATCACGAGCACGGCGACGATGACGATGACGAGGGCAACCGCGCCCCAGGTCAGCAGCGTCGAGGTCGAGCGACGCTGCGCCTTGGTCGGTGCGGTGCGCTTGGGCGAGCCGGCAACAGGGCGGCTCTGGTTCTTGCTCGCCTGCTTCTTGTCATTGGATTGCTGGGCCACGACGGTGGGTCCTCCTGGTCGGCTCTGCCGCGATGGTAGTGGAGGCGGTGTCACCTCTCACTCGCGGGAGTACCCTCCTGCCATGGCACCATCGACCACATCCGACATGGCGATTCGGCCCGCCGCCACCGTCATGCTCGTCCGCGACCACGCGACCGAGGGCCTCCAGGTGCTCATGGTCAAGCGGAACCTGAACTCAGACTTCGTGGGTGGGGCCTATGTGTTCCCAGGCGGCGCCGTCGATCCCGACGACGGCGGGACCGAGGCGGAGGCGTTCTGCGTCGGGCGGACCGATGCCGAGGCATCCGAGATCCTGGGGATCGAGACTGGTGGCCTGGCCTATTGGGTGGCGGTGCTGCGCGAGCTGTTCGAGGAGGCCGGCATCTTCTTGGCCGCCACGGCGGACGGAGAGATTCTCGAGCTCACGGGGGACACCGCTGCACGCTTCGTCGAGCATCGGTCAGCGGTCAACGATCGTCGAGCTCGCTTCCTCGACGTGGTGGCCGAAGAGGGGCTCACGCTCGAGGTCGGCACGCTCTACTACTTCGCGCACTGGATCACGCCCGAGGGCTCGCCTCGCCGCTACGACACCCGCTTCTTCGTGGCCACTGCGCCTGCACACCAGACGGCGGCCCATGACGCAGGTGAGGTCATCGCCGACGAGTGGATCACTCCGGCCGACGCACTTCGGCGGCATCGGGAGGGGGGCATCGAGCTGATCTTCCCGACGATCAAGAACCTGCAGGCCATCGCGCGCTTCTCGACCGTGGCCGAGCTCGTCCACGCTGCGGAGACCGCAGAGTCTGTTCCGGCCATCACGCCACGCATCACGGTGTCCAACGAGGGTGTGCGGATCCTGCTTCCAGGCGATGAGGGCTACGAGGAGGCGTTCAGCCAAGGGTCGAGCGCGCCCGGTGACACGGCGGCCTTCAACAAGGCGGTCAAGGCCATCTCCTCCGCAGCGAACCAGGGAGATGAGATCGTCCCGTGACGACACAGGCTCCGCCGGCGGGGTCCTCGGCCGAGGGGCCGCTCCCGGTGCCGGGCGTTCCCACGACGATCGCTCCAGGCGTGGTGCGGCTCACGGCGCCAAACCCCTCGATGATGACCGGACCGGGGACCAACACCTACCTCCTCGGAGACCGATCGCTCCTGATCATCGATCCGGGACCCGACGACCCTGCCCATCGTCGACGGCTCGTCGAGGTGATCGCCGGTCGAACGGTGGATGCCATCGCCGTGACGCACACCCACCCGGACCATGCACCAGGGGCCGCTCGGCTCGGACGGGTGGTCGATGCGCCGCTCCTCGGCTTTGCGCCGGGGCCCTCATTCCGGCCCGATCGTCTTCTCGTCGATGGTGAGGTCCTCGCCTCGAGCGACCTGGCCGTCCGGGTGCTCCACACGCCGGGTCACGCCTCGGACCATTGCTGCTTCTTGCTCGAAGGTGAGGGAATGGTCTTCACCGGTGACCATGTGATGGAGGGCTCGACCGTCGTGATCCGTCCTCCGGACGGAGACATGGGGACGTATCTCGCCAGCTTGGAGCGACTTGCGTCGCTCGACCCAGCACCTCGCTCGCTCGCGCCCGGTCATGGCAGGGTGATCGAGGATCCCGCCACCGCCCTCGCTGAGCTCGTCGCCCATCGTCGCCAACGCGAGACCCTGATCGCCGAGGCGCTCGAATCGCACGGGCCCTCGAGCGCCGCCGGACTGCGCCCGTTGGTCTACCCGGGGCTCGACGAGGCCCGACATGACATCGCGGCGGCGACCATCTGGGCGCACCTTCGCCATCTCGTCGAGCAGGGCCGCGCCTCGCTCAACGACGGCCAGCTGGGCACCGAGGCGCCCGACGCGATCTTCGCCACCGCCTGAGGTTCGGGCCGCGGAGGATCGACGGGCGTCGCTCTCTATCATGACCGATGCCGTGATCCACCTCCCTCGAACCTCTCGCGCCCTCGTGGCGGCCGTGGGCCTCTCCCTTCTGGCTGCGTCGTGCTCGTCGGGCAGCACCTCGGCCGGGCCTCCCACAACGACGAAGATCCCCTCGACCCACCCGTCGCCGGCCCAGCAGGTGGCCGCACAGACGGCGACGCGATCGTTCCGCTCCTTCGTCGCCGACGCGGCGGTGACGGTGGCCGGTGATCTCGCCACGGCCGATCAGGCGGCCGCAGCAGGCAACACCAGTGCCGCGCACGCGGCGGCCGCGGCAGCCGTGCTCGCCTACGACCAGCTGCGCGGCCAAGAGGGCCTGGTGTCGACGGGCACGGACCAGGCGATGTTGACGGATCCGAACGGGGAGATCGACGCCAGCAGCTTGCTCACCTTGGATCGCATGCTGGCGTCCGGCACGTCGGGTGAGCCGCTGGCGTCCACGCTCGACGGCCAGGGGCCGACCTTCGAGCTCCTGCTCGCCCACCGCTCCTTGCTCCCACAGGACATCGCGCTCGACGCCAAGCGCCAGCTGGCCTGGGTCGCCCTCACCGCCCCGATCGCGCTCCGTCCGAACCCTCCGGAAGGCGAGAGCCTGGCGGACGTGGCCTCGGCCGCCTCGGCAGCCTCGGCCGCCCTCGCGTCGGTCAAGGGGATCGGCTTGCTCGTCGATCCGAGCGCCACCACCCGCGCCACCACTCAGATGGCCACCGTCGAGTCGCTCCTCGGCTCGGGTGGCTCTGCGCGACAGGTGGTGGGGGCGACTGACGCCACCTTGTCCTCGGTGGGCCAGCTGGCGGGGTCCTTGGCCGGCTACGGCGTCCTCGTCCAGGGGTACCAGTGAGCACCGACCCTTTTCGCCTGAGCCGTCGGCAGCTCTTCGGTTCGTCCGCGCTGGCCTCGCTCGGAGCCTTGAGCGTCGCCGCCACCACCGAGGGGCTCGACCCCTCCTTGGCCACAGCGGCCGGCCTCAACGGCACCATCCCCTTCAATGGGACACATCAAGCCGGGATCGCCACGCCACCGCAGGGCTACCTCTGCCTGGCCACCTTCGACGTCGGCGCAGTTGCGCCAGCCACCCTCCGCTCGGTGCTCAACACGTGGAGCGGCGCCGCGCTCCAGATGAGCCTCGGCAAGCCGATCCAGGGAACGTCGAACCCCGCCTACCCGCCGGCCGACACGGGTGAGGCCCTCGACCACGGGGCGGCCAACCTGACGGTCACGATCGGGTACGGGCCGTCACTGTTCCGCAGCTCGTTGGGGCTGGCGGGCACGGCGCCCGCCGCACTGCGACCCCTGCCCAGCTTTTCGGGCGACCAGATCGACGCGTCGGTCTCGGACGGCGACATCGTGATCCAGGCCTGTGCCGACGACCCGCAGGTTGCGTTCCACGCCGTTCACACCCTGGCGCGGCTCGGGCTCGGGACCATGTCGCTGCGCACGATCCAGTCCGGCTTCGGACGCACGTCGGTGACCACCAGCACGCAGGCGACCGAGCGGAACCTGATGGGGTTCAAGGACGGGACCAACAACCTGCTCGCCGACGACCCCGCCTCACTGGACCGCTTCGTGTGGATCACCGGCTCATCACCCAGCTTCATGGATGGCGGCACGATCATGGTCTATCGGCGGATCCGCACCCGACTCGAGCTCTGGAACGCCACGAGCCTGACAGACCAGCAAGAGGCCGTCGGTCGCTTCAAGATCTCGGGGGCACCGTTGACGGGGACGCACGAGCACGACCCCGCGGACTTCGCCGCCCAGGGGACGCACGGACTGCCGGTGATCCCCTACGGCGCGCACATCCGGGTGGCCAGCGCCCAGGCCAACGACGGCGTCAAGATCCTCCGTCGGGGCTACGGGTTCACCGACGGCATCGACTCGGCGACCGGGGAGCTCGATGCGGGCCTGGTGTTCATCTGCTTCCAGCGAGACCCGATCAGCCAGTTCGCCGCCATCCAGCGCCGACTGAGCACCAGCGACACCATGTCGACCTACCTCGTGCACACGGCCACCGGCGTCTTCGCCTGTCCTCGTGGCCTGTCGCCGGGCCAGGGCTGGGGAGCCCAGCTCTACTCTTGAAGAAAACTCATCGGTGATCTGACACCCAGAATCGGCGGGGATACGATCACCCGAACGATCAAGTCGATCCCTGCGAGGACGAGGTCACGCAGAGGGTGAGAGTGGGGGGCAGATGAGCAGATTTGTGACCGGACGACGCGTGGGGGCGGTGCTCGCCACCATGGCGCTGTCGACGACCACGTTGGCGGTGGTCGCCACCGGCGGCGCAGGCGCCTCGGCGCACCATGCCAAGACGAAGCACAGCTTCTCGGCTCCGACCACCAGCTCGTCGACGACCTCGTCGACCACGACGACGACGCTCTCGCACGACGTGCTGACGGTCGGCACCTACGCCAACAAGCCGGGGCAGTACCAGACCATCCAGGCGGCGGTCGACGCGGCCAAGCCGGGTGACACGATCCTGGTGGCCCCCGGCGACTACAAGGAGACGGCCGACCTGACGAACTGGAACGACGCCACCGCTGCCCATGGCGGCTTCGGCGCCGTGCTGGTGACGACGCCAAATCTGACCATCCGTGGCCTCAACCGCAACACGACCATCATCGACGGCACCAAGGGCGCCGGA
>Ga0164296_1004212_pt1 | contig 13176 bp, 12 predicted proteins | sample GEODES057metaG_FD_113533 | JGI IMG/M metagenome (GOLD analysis project Ga0164296, IMG submission 113533) | Dystrophic lake water microbial communities from Trout Bog Lake, Wisconsin, USA - GEODES057 metaG | ecosystem: Environmental > Aquatic > Freshwater > Lake | place: USA: Trout Bog Lake...
CGACAAACCAGTCGCAAATGGTCAAGATCTGAACAACTTCATATATCCCGCGTTGTTAGCTCAGTTGGTAGAGCAGGTGACTCTTAATCACCGGGTCGGGGGTTCGAGTCCCTCACAACGCACCATAAAAGCGCAGGTCGTGAGCGCAATTTTGGTAAGTGAAAACACTGTTATCAGATAACAGTGAATCCCAAGTGAGTAACCAGTTAGCAACTCAATGTCGGTGAACTTCTGAACACCCTTGCACCGATTCCAAAAATCGCCGGTATACTAGGGGTAGAAGAAGCCACAGGGAAACTGGAAAGACCAGACAAAGCCCCCCTCTAAGCGAGTAATACCGAGCAGACTGATAAACAAAATCAAAACTCTGCTCTCTTGTATTCGCATCTACTTAGAGGAATTAACATGCAAGGGCAATCAACTAACAACAAATCTAAACGTCCAAACGGCACTGGCTCATATTTTGTATCTGCTCAGAAACCTGAGGTGATACAGGCAAGCATTAAAGACGTTCATGGAAAGAAACACACAAAGTCTTTTCGCTTTACTCCAAATAACAAGGCCAGCTTTTCACGTGCGGAAAATGACGCACAAAACTGGCTCGCAGATCAATTAAGAGCACGCAACTTAGGCCAAGCAACATTTGCTGCGAGTCCAAACATGAAGGTCTCAGACTTTCTCGCAGGGTGGTTAAACGGCAGGACTGCATACATCAAGCCAAACACGTACCGAAACTATGACGGGGCAATTCGAAATTGGATTAATCCATACATAGGAAATCAAAAGCTCAGCACGATTACAGTTAACTCAATCGAAAACCTGTATTCAAATTTGAAGCTAGCTGGATTTAAACCAGGCACAACCAACGTTGTACATCGCGTCCTGAATAAAGCGTTCAAAGATGCCGTCAGGAAGCAATACCTAGTAATCAACCCCATGATTAATGTGGAGCGTATAAAGGGTAAGAGCACGCCTATTCAGCCAATTCCTCTGGATGACTTTTTTCGAATCTACATTGAAGCGCAAAAGGACCCATTCATGCATGCGCGAGTTGAAGTCGGAATGGTGCTTTCGCCTAGACAAGGCGAAGTCTTAGGACTGAAGTGGTCCGACGTAGACTTTTCAAGCAAGACTCTCTTAATTGAGAGGCAGCTGCAATGGGTTAAAGGTAATGGCCTGGTTTTTCAGTCAGTTAAGCAGGACGAAGTTAGAACCGTTCGTCTCACTGATAAGCAAGTAGAAATTCTCACAATTCATCGAATGCAACAAGACATGCTGCGCTCGCAAAGAGTTGAAGATCGGAAAAGCAATCCGGAGCTTCCAGAGATTGAAGATCACGATCTTATTTTTCCAAATACATTGGGTCGGCCACTAGATGCCAAAAAGGATAGAAAATGGTGGTTGGACTTGCTTAGTAGAGCGGGAGTTGGTCACTACGCCGTTCATAGAATGCGTAAAACCGCACTTACGAACCTGTCTGTGAACGGGATTGATATTCCAACTATTATGAAATTTTCTGGCCACACCCAAGCTTCAACACTTTTGAATAGCTACGTATTTGCCACACCCGAATCAGTCAGCAGGGCTCATGAAGTAATGGATCGATTGAGGCCGGCAAATTGATATGAGTTTAGCCTTACAAGATCGGTATAAAACCGTAACCTTGCAAGGTTAGAAAAGCACCACCACGGAGATAAGAGCGTGGATAAAAAGCACTTACACCGGCTAATCCTCACCGGTTGATCGAGACCGAAAGGGAAACGAGGAGAGTTTGAGCAGTCCTGTGGGTATCAAGGAAGACCCCGCCCACCGTAACACCGGTCTTGGCTTTCGACCAAGATAGAGACCTCAAATGCACCGGTCCTCTGGCTGACTAATTCCCAGCCAGGACTTTGCTTCACACAGTGAAGAGTCGATGTGCAAGCCGCACCAAAGTCTCCTCTCGATTGAGAAGGTTCTAGGGCGTAGCCCTGTCCTTTTTCAAACGAGGGGGGACGTCTCAATACTTCCGCACTTTAGTTGACATCAAAATGAAAGGTAAGAAATGTATATTCTAGAACCCAACCACGATCGGCATTACAAATTGGAAGATGCAGCCGGCTTAATGGGCCTTCCAGTAAAAACAGTTTTAAGGATGATTAGCAGTAAGGCTATAAAGGCCGAGCTTTCAAGCCGTGACATCTGGTACATCCCCAGTAGCGAGATCGTTAAGCAAATCATTAAACCCCACAAATCCAGTGGAGCGGTCAAGCAAAAGAAGTTCCACAAACGCTACCTGAAGCATGAGAAAGGCAAGGTTGAGAGCCGTGATGGAAGGCTCTCGGGGTGGTCCACCAACCCCGAGCATTCCGACCGGGCTCGTCCGCTTTAGGGATCTGGGATCCAGCACAGGGACTATCCCGGGGAGGAGGAATGCGAGGGGAAATTTGGGGTTTTAAAAGTTAAGCCTATATACAAAAGAGATCCCAATAGGAATTCATCGCCAACCCCTTGCAAGGCCTTCGACGGTGCGATTGAATTTATGTGGAGGTAAGACATATGGCGAATTGCGTAAAAAGAGGTTGCACTAACGATGGTGATGAGTTCGGATGCTGTTACGCACATTCTGACCTATGTCGTTTTCCCACCTGTGGAAGCTCCATGGACAGCGATGAAATAGATGGTTTTTGTTCCCAGCATGAGGATCAATGTCAAAAGCCCTATTGCACAAATACGCAAATGATGGATATCGGGATATGTATGGTTCACTTTTCTGAGTGCAGGTTCTTTACTTGTTCGGAACCGCCCCTCAGAGATGGATTTTGTGGAATTCACCAAGGCATATGCATCAAGCCCTATTGCGATGCCCCGATTTTTCACGGCCTTCACTGCGCGGGTCATTCCATTAGCTGCATGAAGCCATACTGTTCAGGGGTTCCCATGGATGATCAACGCTGTGTTTCCCATTACAACACTTGTGGTTTTCTATATTGCAAAGAAAATACATACGCTGACCCATTTGATTTCGATCTTGATGGCGACTTTTCCTTCAACCCACTTGCTGGTGAACCTTTATTCTGCTCCTCCCATGGAGGCTAAAACCTTTTTACAGGATAGCTGGAGAAATCACTTCCCGACTGAATTAAGAGAGCCTCAGGGTGTCCTTCTACCAGGGAGAAAGCTCTGACTCGCTTGGAAGAAAACCACATAACTATGTCTTCCTCATCTAGATCTTCGTAATGTCGATTTTGGAGTGATTCTTGATATTCGGTGGTGAAGTCATGGAGGAGCCGTAACCCAGCTCGCCAAGAATTTGGCTCCTCTCCGATTAGTTTTGCAAACTGAGCCTCCTCTTCGAGTGCAACGCGGAAGGCGTGCTCTGCAGCCGAGTAAACGTCGTAGTGGTTATTTAGATTCACCGTAGCAGCCAAACTATCGAGCACTCTCGCTAGGACCCCAAAATCTCGTTCAGAGAAACCGTTCATGGATGAATCGTGCTCTAAAAAGCTGGCTTTTTCTAGACCCTGTGTAGGCGCTCAAGCCCAAGGGGCGATCCTGGGATGTCAGACCCCCCAAATAACCTCAGGGAGAGAAGCAGAGTGCGGAGGTATAAGTGGCAAAAGAAAGCAATTATGAACGGGAACTTTGGGACAAAATTGCACATTCAGATGGTCAAGAACGTGTAGAGGCTTACATTCAGCTTAGCTACTCCGCTTTCCATGAAGAAAATGTCCGAGAGGCCTTAGCTCTCTTAGAAGCTGCAAAGAGCTATTCTGAACAAAACAACCTTTATGGAAATAGCGAACTAAATGGCCATCTCGAATTTGGCATTGGCTACTCGCTAAAACGCCTAAAGAATTTTGTTCAAGCAGCGGAGGCGTTCCAGCGATCAAAAGAAATTTACCTTTCCATTCTCTGCGACGAATCTATTCAGTCAGGAAATGAAGAGGGGTTGGCATGGTTCAGCGCTCGGAAGTATGAGAGAAGTCTTGATGCGTACGCGAGCGCCATAGGAAACTCGATCCCAGTTGATAACGAAGCTGATATCGCAGAAAATTATGTGGGCGCTGGATATGCACTCTCTAAGCTAAAAAGGTGGGAGGAAGCTCTCGATTATTTCGACCGCGCCAAGAAAATATATAAGGACCTCAAAGACCCGGAGAGGGTAGCAAATGTGGATGAGGAAATTTCTCTTTGCTATTTTTGGATGGGTGATCCAATTAATGCAGAGGCGTATGCGCAAAAGGCCCTTGATTTTGCAAATGCATCCGATAGTCGAATCCATCTTATGTGGGCAAATGCTCGACTCGCCCTAGCTAAAAAATTATCAGGAAATTACAACGAATCCCTAGAGCTTTTTGAACTAGCAAAGAAACTTATGACTTCAAGCTGCACTCCCCCATGGAAGAGCATTGTAAAACTTGAGTCTCAAGTCGCTGAGATCCATGAAAATTTAGGAAATCTTGATCTTGCGAGAGATATTCGACGTCGAGCTCTGGTCATTCAGGAGACTGTCTTTGATCCGGAAGACGAACTCCCAATAAAAGATTGATCGCCATTTAGCCAGACGATTTCCGCTTTGAATGAGAACATAGCGATAGTCGAAAGGACAAAATGGAACCTATAACTTACACACCGGCACAAGCAGCTGAAATCCTTGGAATGAAGACCTCATCTGTATACGCCCTCATTTCTCGCCATGAATTGGCCGCCAATAAAGTTGGTAGAAGCAGATATATAAGCATTTCCCAATTAGAGGCGTACCTGAAAAACAGAGGTAGCAAGGATGTCATTGATTACACATATGCAAAATAGACCTTGTTATCAGCTAACTTCACATTGCAAGTACTGGAACACCCGGTATTACGCATTGTTTCCGAAGCTGGGAGTCAACAGTGGCCGAAAGTAGAACTAAACACTTCAAATCAGGCAGGGACGCTCAGGTGGCCCTAGATAATGCACTCAAGCAAGCTCAGATTGCGAAACTCTATTCCTCGGCGGCTAAAGATCGTCAAGACGTGCGGGAGTCTATTCAGCAAGGTTATGACCCAACAAAAAAACTTTGACCCCCGGGTAGGTTAAGTATTGTCCGAGAAGAATTGCTGTCAGATGACTTAAATAGGCATTAATTTAAATCAAAGACAGTGGCCCCGGTATTCTCTTTAGAGAACAATCGGTTGTAAAGCACATGCTTAATTCTGATCGAATCAAGGGACCTAGCAGTTTTTATGGAAGAGTTTGAGCAGACTGCTTGCCTGATTTTTCGACAAATCCATATTTTGGATCGTACGAGTAAGAAGAAAGTTCACCAAGTTGGACGAGTTCAATTGCACGCTCTATGTCTTCAATCCTGACTTGAAACCATTCCCTTGGTTTAAAGGCATTTCCCTGGGAATCCCGAAGCTCCAAATCTAGGCGGGTGGCTTCGAAAGCTTTGTGCAACTGTTCCTCCACGGTCGAGGCGTTTATGTTGTAGCAACGATAAGTTGCTGTGACTTTAACTCTGCTGAATAGATAGGTTGCCTCCTTCTCGCAATTGGCAACTCGTGAACTAACCAACCCTGATGTGAATCCAATTTTATAAAGATCCTCGTAATCCTTGAGCTTGGGGTTCAGGGTCTTCAAAACATAGATATAACCAAGAGATTTGTCCCCCTCGGTGGCCTTCAAAATGGATTCAGAAACTTCCTTTGGATCTGAGATTAAGAATCCATCAACCTGTAAGGCTTTCACAAGTGAGCGATATAGCATCCTAGATTGAGTACCATTATCGAAAATGCAAAGCGTTCTTCCGTCCGAACGACTTCTTTCACCTGACTGAAATTCATAATTTCCTTCTGTTATATCAACTTGGGCAACATATCCCAGTACCCCAGATAGCACGAAAAATGTTCCCTGCCTTAGATTGCTTTGTTCGAATTCAACGAGTCTTCTAGTTTTGTTTGAAAGTTCAAAGTGAAGCTTGGTGAATAAACTTTCATACTCAAAGAAATTTAAACAACGAATGCGATGTGACATGTGGAATGGGTTCAACTTTGAGTTGGGTTTAACATGTACAAGCTTAAAAATTTCGTTGGATTCACCGCTGGACAAAAGGTTATACCTGTCAGACAGTTCATCAACCATAACCTCCTTTGTATCCTGGAAAATCGCCCTTTTTAGAATGCCGCCTTTATCAAGCCCATCTAATACTTGTTCAAAATCAGGACTTACTTTGGCATTTTTCAGTCTTGCTGCCAATTGATACTCCCAGACTGAATCCAAATTTTCCTTAGGTAAGTGCCCATGCTCGCTTACAAAATCTAGGATTTCCTGCAAATTTCTTTCGATTATGGATGCTGGGGTCGAAGAACTTTTCTTTTTAGACGTTGAAGTTTCAAGTAAACCCAGGGTGTCATTAGCAATTAAATCTAAGACACGCTTTCTTCCGTCTTTATCAGGACTCATTCTTCAGCTTTCTCAAATAGGCAAGAACTTCTGCAAGTCGTCTTTCGTGTGGATCGAGTGATTCTTTATTTGGCTCAAAGCCATGGTCCTGATAAAAACTCTCAACTTCAGGCCAGAGTCGCTCTGCCTCGTCATCGGTCACATCAATTCGTGAAGCAAAAATATAGTCCTGAATTGCCTTCAAAGTGGACTTATTCAATTCCTTGGAGAGGATTTCGTACGTAGCGGCGAACGGATTTATCTTATAAATTAGATCGATATTCAATTCGTCTACATTGATAAATGAATCTGCCAGTTTGATCAGTCGCTTGTCTCCTTCAACTGTGATTCGAGCGCCAGTCATCAGAGTTCCAGCAATGACATGATCGGCTACCGAAGCGACTTCGTCTTCATCCAAATCAGGATAATTCTCCCGAATTATTTTGGGAATCAAAAGATTATTGATCAAATATGGGTCTACTCCTCCACCCATACACCCTTGAATCTCACGATTTTGAAGTATCTGAGCCTTCAGATCAATTAGGTCATCATCAATGATTTTCTCGACTTTACCCGTAGGCGGGGTTTTGAAGCCTTTTATGACTATAACATCTTCTCCGCCAGAGTTATTAGACCCACCGAATTTCAACTTCGGGGCTAAGACGTCCTCCATCAGCAAAGATGCTGCTATTGCTTTAAAAATATTGTTTACAGACGTGCTTACATTCTCTCGACTCTCATCAGGCTCAGCAACGAGATTAATGAATTGGGCATGCGATTTGTTTTCACTATCACGTGTAGTGCGTCCAATAATTTGAATGATCTCAGTTAAAGACCCACGATATCCAACGGTTAAAGCGACCTCACAATAAGGCCAATCGAATCCCTCTTTAGCCATGCCAAGGGCGATTATTATGTCCACATCACTCGGTGTACTTACATTCTTCAAATAGGTCGCAATTTTCTCTCGTGACGTTGGGTCATCGTTAACTAAATCAGCCACGTTAAGATTTCTACCATCTGAAGTCTTAACGACAATTATTCCTTCTTCAGTTGTGTGTTGATAGGTTCCAATTAGTTCCAGTATCTGGTCAACTTCATAGTACTTCTCTTTTAAAGACTCGCCGGAATTGACGTTCGGAATGTGAATAATTATCTTCTTGGTCGTATCAAGAACTTTAGGAATAGCCAACGTATAAGGGCCTTGATAAAACGAAAAGGCAATTCCAAGAGTTTTTAAATGCGTGTACCCGTTTAATTGTTCGTAATAGTTATATGTAACTTTCGTAAATGTGGCTTCATCTTCAGGAGACAAAATTGCGTTTGAGTCACCTCTGAAATAAGAGCCTGTCATGGCAAGCATGTGAGCAGAGGTCTCTGACATTACTTTTCTAAGTAGTTTTCCAAGCTGATTATCTTCGTGGATGGACACATGATGGAACTCATCAATAGCAATAAGAACTTCGTTAAAACTTGAAATATCGGCCTTTTCAAACGCAAAGCGAAGTGTTGAATGTGTGCAAAGCAACACCGTCTCATCTGATTGAAGGAAATCTAAGAAGAGCTGCACTTTTCCGGTTTCACCGCCCGGCGAGCAGAGGTCATACTTTGAATTGAAGCTCCAATCAGAGTGAAAACCCCCCGATTTCAAATCTGTGTTTGCGAACGACTTTGCGATTGATCTTTCAGGGACAGCCACGATTACTTTCTTTACACTCTTTGACTTTAGTTTTTCCAAAGCTATATACATCAAAGCTCTAGATTTGCCTGATGCGGGCGGTGCCTTAATTAGGATATATTTCTGGCCACTTTGCGCAAACGCTCGAGCTTGCATCGGACGCATACCGAATGAATCGCAAGAGGTTGAAGAGCCGTCTGATGCGTACTTGGCCAGGTATACATTTTCCATGTATCGATTATTCTCTATTTTGCATAGATTTCGAGTAATTTTCGCAATCTATCTTGATCTGAAATAGAACCGTGTAATCCGTAGATGCCGTCAATGTACTGGTCAATGACCAAATGTTGCTTTTCGAGCTCAATTGGCATGTTTGAGTAGAGAGTTCCAAGGGATCTGTCAGGGAATTTTTCACGACAAGCAATTAAGTCAAAGGTCAATCTAGTTAAATCCTTCTGTTGTTCCTGACTTAAAACTGGAATCGGAAAGGTGTTATAACAAAGTTGACTTGAATATCTAATACGAGTCTCAAGATTTCCACAAGTCGTTGCTGCCCAAATCATGTGCATAGACGAGCTCAATATTGGTAGAACCCACGGTTGGCATTCATATAACGCAAAGCTAAGATTTGAAACAATCGTGTCTGGTCCAACAAAACCTATTGGAATATATTTGCGATTCTCAGACGAAACAGAAGGAACGACTAAAGTTTGCTTCTCAGTACTTCTAAATTCCCGGAACTGGTGAGATTTCTCTGCTAATTTATGAGCTGCTCCGTCTTTTCCAGACAATCTAAACTTTTTCACTTTGTTTACTCGATCTGCAATTTGCTTGATTGCCATGGCCTTAGGAAGTTCATCAGAGGGAATCCAGATGCAATATCTTTCGATCGAATTGATGAATTCATCGGATCCAACTATCCGCTTTATAAAGACTTCTGCGCCAGGTGCTGCAGCAATTAGTGCCTCTTTTTCATCTGGAGTTAGAAGTAAGTTTCCATCGTCATACGGCATATTTCCCTTTACCATGTGCGGCAACTGGCTATCAGGAGCCCTCTTGGTCCGTGATTCGATGATCTTGGTCATTCCGTCAACTAAATAAGGGCCAATGACTTTCACTTTTTGGACTTGGCTATTTTGTCGGATTGTTGGCGGAACATCTGACGAACCGCTTCTTCTAATACCAACTATCACGGCTGTTACCCCGGTCTTCTGTTTCGAATCATTTAGCCACTTAAAACTCGGATATGCGAAAGAAATTTCAACCCCTGATGAAAAGACATTGGGCCATAGAAGTTGGACCTGTTTACCTTGGATTAACGAGTTGGTGAGAGCGAAACAAGCATTTGTCTCCGATTTGCCGACAAGTTCAGCTGCTTTGACTAGCCAAGCCGATGAATAATCCAGATTTGAAGGATTGAAAGACCCGGCAACGTCTTCGAAAAGATGCTTTTCGTACTCCGTCATTTTGTGCCAACCTTTAAAAGTCGGAACACCAAAGATGAAATCAGGAGGTTCTTGTTTTGAAGCCACCTTCCAATTGGCTTGCAAGGGATTATCTTCGATGACTCGGGTATTGCTATAGGCGTCCACCAACTGCTTTAAATTTGAACTTCCCTGTGACGATGTTAAATTTAGAAAGGAGAACCAAATAATCAACCTTGAAAGTTCTGCCACAAACGGATCTTCATTGATGGCTATGAAATTCTCAATTTTTAAGTTTTTAACAAATAATTCTGATTTACCGCTGATCGTAATGAATGTCACAATTTTATTCATAGCACTTGCAAGCAGATTACCGGTGCCATTTGTGGGATCCAGGAATGACAACCCGAGCACCTTCTGAGCCAACTTAGAGTATTCGATTGAATCTGGATCTAGCTTGGTCAATTGAATTAAGTAAGGCTCTATCAAAAGTGGACCGATTATTTTCAGTGAATTTTCTTCTGAAACCATATGAGAGCGATTGCCCTCCTCGGAATTGACGATTCTGTAGATCAAAGAACCCAAAATTTCTGAATCAATCTGCGAAAAATCGTACAAAAATACGTTCTTAACTAAACTGAGTGTCTTGGTTTCAAGTAAAGGTAAATATTGTGCAAGCAAGGACTTCTGACTGGCGGGTTGAATTTCAAAATTAGAAATTATCTCTGAGTATTTCTTCCCTTTATCTTCGGCTGGCTGCTGTTCAACCAGCTGCAGAGAAGCGATAACCTCTGTATTGCCAGAAAAGTAGTTTGAAATACCAGCCCTAATCAAACCCAAAATAAAGTTCGGCACTTGTTTTTTTTGATCATTAGATTCAAGGTTTCTGATCATTTCATTTCTGAGGACAGTGATTAGTTCGGCAAATTTCCAAGTTTCCTGGTTGGATGCCTGCCCACGGATTCCTTGGATGAGAGGAAGAAGAAATAGCAAATGTGAGGAAATTTCTTCTGGCTTAAATTCAATTACTTCGTTCGTCCTACTGTTACGGGCAACAACAAGTTCTTTTCTAACCCCGAAAATAAGAAGGGGTGGCTTTTTAAGATTCTCGATTAATTCATCTGGCATTTCAGAACTAGCGGGAGAACTCAACTCTACAAATATTGCTCGATCAAAATAGACGATTGGTTCAGATGGAGACTCTTTAAACTTTTCTTCGATCCTACTTACTGTAATTCCAGGGGCATTTGTAGCCCTTAGTATTTGAATTACATATGGAAGGAAACCAGAGTAAACGATTCTACTCAGCTTCTCATGTGTCTCCTCAGTTAGATTTGCCACGAATCTTTTCCATAATTCTTTGAGCTATGAAATTAGCCATATTCACCGGAACTGCATTCCCAATCATTTGCTCGACTGAGGTTTTCGGTCCTAGAAAAATAAAATCTTCGGGAAAAGTTTGAAGTAATCCTCGTTCGGTACTACTCAGCGCACGAACTTTGTCCACAGATTTTGCCGCATCAGCGTTATGAAATTTGTAAGTTTGAGGGATTGGGCGATTTACCCCTCTGATAGTAGAACTCGGTTCATCGATTGAAAAAACCGCTCTGCGTGCATAACTACGTGGGTGCATATAGTAAAAATCAGTTTTCAATTTATCACCGAGGTATTCACGCACTGTAAGACTTTTCTTAGCCAACGATTTCTCAATTAGCGTCCTTAGGCCATCACTTTCTCCACCAAGTTCCCCAATTACGAAATAACGCTTCCTTCTTTGAGGAACATTCATGAGGCTTGCATCAAATATTCCATGTGTAAGTCCATAGCCAGCCTTGGAGAACTGATCAAGGACTTTTGAAAGAACTGGAGTTCCTTGAATGTTGTAGACATTTTCCATTACAAAGAAGTTAGGTTTTGCGTTGATGACTATCTCGGCAAATCTAAGAGTCAGGTTGGCCCTTTTCCCAGAAAAATCACGACCACCGGCAATTGAGAAATCCTGGCATGGAGGTCCGCCAACTATTACATCTGGCTTTTCTTCATTAATAAGTTCCTGTGCTTCATCTTCATTGAGGTCGATCTGTGTAATCGGATGCTTAAAATTTGCTTTATAAACCTCAACGGCAGGTTTCCAATTATCGAAGGCCGCAACTACATCAAAGCCAGCTTGCTCAAACCCTAAGGTCATTCCTCCACACCCAGAGAATAGATCCACAACTCTAGGCTTATTATTTGCCATCGATATGCCTTTTGAGGATACGTGCAACGTATTCAGCAAGCTTTACGGGAACCGCATTGCCGATGAGAGTATTTGCATTTGTTTTGGCGATATCCAAGATGAAATCTTCGGGGAATGTTTGAATCAAACTCCGTTCCTTTTGGGTGAGGGTTCGAATCTTCTTACTAATTGGCGCAGAGTCATTTGGATGGGGTGGATAGCCCGAAGGTACTGGCCTATCAACCCCCCTAATGGTCATCGCTGGTTCATGAATGCTGAAGACACCTCGACGTTGGTAAGTTCGTGGAACTCGGAAATAGTGTTCGAATCCGAGAGAATCCCCAAAGTAATCAAACAGAGTCATTTGCTTGTCTGATTGCCCGCCAAGAAGATCGTCCTGGAGTTGATCATGCTCAAAATCTAGCCCTCCAATTAGAAAAAACCTTTTTCTACTTTGAGGGACGCCACATCGACTCGCATCTAGAGTTACAGCTGTTAACCCGTATCCAGCACGCTTAAATTTTGAAAGCGCTTTCTGATATACAGCACTCTTTGCAACCAGTGGAACGTTTTCCATGACAAAATAATTGGGCATTATCTTGGCAATGATGTCAGCAAATGACATTGTGAGATTTGCACGCCCAAGGGATTCGTCTCTGTGGCCAGCTATCGAAAAATCCTGACACGGCGGACCACCGATAATTAATTCCGGTTCAAAAATTTCTATTTCTTTATATGCGTTTTTTTCACCCAAATCCAATTTGAACATTGGGTGATTGAAATTCTTGTTATAAATCTCCACTGCAGGCGCCCAATGATCAAACGCAGACACGATTTTGAAGCCTGCATTTTGGAAGCCCAAGGACATGCCACCACATCCTGCAAACAGATCTACGGTACGAGGTTTAGCCATTAATAAACTCCAATTGGAACTTCAACAGTTTGATTGTCGAATCTGAGGGAGTCACAAAGCCTATTTTGGGGGTCTGACATATATCCAGCATGACATTCCTTCCGGCTTGTCCCAATGGGAGCATTACTTGCCTGATCCAGACCTTTCGTTTACCCAGCTGACGTTCTTCTAGACCGAAATTTTAGGGCAAAAACTTGTTGGAGCTCTCCACTGTTCTTATTAAATCAAGGCCCACTGACAGCATTCATCCAGTAAAGTGAGCAACCGGTTAGTCAATCAAAATCCCCAAACTCTTTATTTTGTCTCCCTTATCGAGTAGATTGAGCCCGAAACAACTAAATATGGACGCTTAGCGACCTAAGGTTGCTAACTCTTAATCACCGGGTCGGGGGTTCGAGTCCCTCACAACGCACTCAGAAATCGTGCGTGTATCGTGCCTTCTCACCCTTAATTTGCGGGTGAAGCCAATCCAATTACTTTGTTAGTCCGTTCTTTGTCCGTTCCGACGCGTTAGCCGCAAAGGTTGAGTTAAAAAAGA
>Ga0164296_1004214_pt1 | contig 13175 bp, 15 predicted proteins | sample GEODES057metaG_FD_113533 | JGI IMG/M metagenome (GOLD analysis project Ga0164296, IMG submission 113533) | Dystrophic lake water microbial communities from Trout Bog Lake, Wisconsin, USA - GEODES057 metaG | ecosystem: Environmental > Aquatic > Freshwater > Lake | place: USA: Trout Bog Lake...
CAACCTGTGCCGTGCACAAGCCCCAAGCAACGCCCGCCAACCTGTGCCGTGCACAAGCCCCAAGCAACAGCCGCCAACGCCTGCCGCCGGTTAAGCGCGCCGCTGGCTGCCGTCCACGCATCCCAACCCGGCAAGCGGATTGCGCTCCGCAGCGGCCCCGCGCACACTCGCCGGATCAACGGTAAGAGGAAGACATGAGCGAGACGAGCCTGCGGAATGCCGATATCGACGCGGCGCTGAATGAGGCCAAGGAAGCCTACGTCACCCGCAATCCCAACAGCCTCGCCCGCTATATCGAAGCGACCGGCGTGATGCCCGGCGGCAATACCCGCACCGTGCTGCACTACGCGCCCTTCCCCTTGGCCATGACACGGGCCGAAGGATGCCGGCTATGGGATGCCGATGGACATGAATTCGTCGATTTCCTCGGCGAATACACCGCGGGCCTGTATGGCCATTCCCATCCCGTCATCCGCGCCGCATTGAATGCCGCGCTGGATAACGGCATCAGCTTCGGCGCCTCCAACATGACCGAGGCACGGTTTGCCCGCGCTGTCTGCGACCGGTTTGGGCTGGAACGCGTGCGGTTCACCAACTCCGGCACCGAGGCGAACCTGCTGGCGATCTCGCTGGCGCGCATCTACACGCGGCGCCGGAAAGTGATGGTTTTCAACGGGGGCTATCACGGCGCCGTATTCGGCTTCGCAGGCGGCGGCTCTCCGATCAACGCGCCGTTCGACTACGTCATGGCATCCTATAACGACATCGATGGCACCCAGTCGCTGATCGAAACCCACGCCGCCGATCTGGCGCTGGTTATTCTGGAGCCGATGGTGGGAAGCGGCGGGTGTATCGCGGCCTCCCACGCATTCCTGCACATGATACGCGCCGAGACGAGCCGCGTCGGTGCCTTGCTGGTGTTGGATGAGGTGATGACGTCCCGGCTTGCACCCGGCGGTCTTCAGTCGGTTAGCGGCGTGAAGCCGGACCTGACGACATTGGGCAAGTATATCGGCGGTGGCATGTCCTTCGGCGCATTCGGCGGACGCGCCGAGATCATGGACCTGTTCGATCCGCGCCGGTCGGACGCGCTGCCGCATGCAGGCACGTTCAACAACAACGTGCTGACGATGTCCGCCGGCCTGGCCGGGCTAACCCAGGTTTATACCGCTGACGCCGCGCGCGCCCTCAACGCCCGCGGGGATGCGCTGCGTGATCGGCTGAACGGCCTGTGCCGCAAGGCGGGCGCGCCGATCCAGTTCACCGGTATCGGCTCGATGCTGGCTGTCCACACCACATCGGGACCGATCCGCAATGCTGCCGATGCGGCCAAATCAGACCAAAAACTGAAGGAATTGTTTTTCTTCGACATGCTCGCCCACGGTATTTGGCTCGCGCGCCGTGGCATGATGACGCTCTGCCTGCCGATCGGCGATACCGAATGCGATCGTCTGGCCAATGCGGTGGAGGAATTTCTGTCGGCCCGCCGGTCGCTTCTCACCCAACCGGCCCCAACCTGACCGGACCGATCAGCTGGTCATCGCTCCACGCCCGAGCCGTTGCCGTCGTGCGCCCGATCGGTCGGTGATCTGATCGCAAAGCCTGGCTCTGCCGCTTCTTGCTGGACCACCCGGCATGGTCGCGGTAATGAGCCGCCATGTCCCGTATCGTTACTGTCAACCGTGAGACCTCCGAGACCAAGATCGCCCTGACGCTGGACCTGGACGGGTCGGGCGTGTCGGATATCGATTCCGGTATCGGTTTCCTCGATCACATGCTGACCGCTTTTGCCCGCCATGGGTTGTTCGACCTGCAAATCAGGGCCGAGGGCGATCTGCACATCGATTACCACCACACGACCGAGGATATCGGCATCGTGCTGGGTGCTGCTTTCGCCCGCGCGATCGGCGACAAGCGCGGCATCCGCCGCTTCGCAAGCGCGCTGATCCCGATGGATGAAACCCTGGCCGAGGCAGCCGTGGACATTTCCGGCCGTCCGTTCCTTGCCTGGGACGTCGCCTTCGACCGCGACAAGATCGGCGATATGGACACCGAACTGTTCGAGGAATTCTTCCGCGCCTTCGCCTTCAATGCCTTGATCACCTTGCATGTCACCAAGCGGGCCGGTCGCAACAACCACCATATCATCGAGGCCGCGTTCAAAGCCGTTGCGCGCGCCTTGCGCGCCGCGAGTGAATATGATCCGCGGCTGGGTGACGAAATCCCGTCCACCAAGGGGGCGCTGTGAGGTTCTACAGCGCCCATCTGAAGCCGCGGCAGGAACCTGTATTGGTGCCCGAACGGTTTGCCTGGGGCGCGTTTGTGTTCGGGCCCCTGTGGCTGTTGCTGCATGGCGCCTGGGTGGGTGCGGGCTTGACGGTGGCGGCGATCGTGCTGACCCTGGCGTTGGTCCCGCCGATCCAAGCCGCCATCCTGCTCACCGGCCTTCTCCTCCTGCTCGGTCTGCTCGGCCACGATATCCGTCGCTGGTCGTTAGAACGCCGTGGGTTCGTGGAAACCAACGTCATCTGCGCGCATAATGAACTGATGGCGCTGAAAGAGTTGCTGCACGAGCGTCCGGATCTGGCCGAACGCTACCGGCCGAGTGCGATCTGATGCGCATTGTTGTCGTGGATTATGGCAGCGGGAACCTCGCTTCGGCGTCCCGCGCTTTGGCCCTGGCAGCGGAGCGTGCCGGGCTTGAGGCCGAGGTTACGGTGACCGCCGATCCGTCGGTGGTGGCCCGAGCGGAGCGTATCGTACTGCCGGGGCAGGGGGCTTTCGCCGACTGTGCACATGGGCTGAGCGCCATTGCAGGCCTGCGCGATGTGATCGAATCGGCCACGGCGGGCGGCACACCCTTCTTGGGGATCTGCGTTGGCATGCAACTCATGGCCGAACGTGGGCTAGAGCATCAGGTGACCCCGGGTTTTGGCTGGATCAAGGGCGATGTCGCGGAAATGCCCGCGCCTGGGCTGCGCTTGCCGCAGATGGGGTGGAACGGTCTGGATTTCGTCCCCGACTCGCATCCGTTGCTGGCCGGGCTGGTCCCGGGTGACCATGTCTATTTTGTGCACAGCTATGCCCTGACGGGCGGCCGCCCGGAAGAAACGATTGCAACGACTGACTATGGCGGCACAGTCCCCGCCATCGTCGTGGCCGGCAATCGCGCCGGCACGCAATTTCATGTCGAAAAAAGCCAGGATGTCGGCATACGCATTTTGTCGAACTTCCTGCTGTGGGAACCACGCTGATGCCCGCGCCGCCGCAGGTCGAAATGGAGCCCGTTCTGTTCGTCGAGCGCCTGCGGGAGTTCGTCGATCACGATCTGCACGCGCTCTGTGAGGCGACTAATGCCGCGATCATCGACGGTGGCGGTTTCGGCTGGGTCAGCCCGCCCGGGCGGCGGGCGATGGAAAGCTATTTTCGTGGCGTTCTGCTGGTGCCCGAGCGGGAACTGTTCGTCGCCCGCCTGAATGGCGAAGTTGTCGGTTCCGCCGTGTTGGTGCGCCCGCCCCGGAACAATGAAGCGCAGGCTTTCGCGGCCAATCTGATGCACGCCTATGTCGCGCCCTATGCGCGCGGCCACGGTTTGGCGCGGCGCCTGACCGAAGGCGTGGAAAGCCGGGCACGCGAACTTGGCTACCATATTTTGAACCTGGACGTGCGGGAGACGCAGACGGCAGCCATCAGGCTGTACCAGTCCTTGGGTTATGTCTGCTGGGGCACGCATCCGGAATATGCGCTGGTGCGCGGCAAGCCCGTCGCCGGTCTGTTCTTCTACAAGCGGCTCCGTCCCCCCAAGGGCAACGGCGACGCCACGCCAGCCGATAGCATGGAAACCCGATGACCAGACTGACGTTATACCCGGCCATCGACCTGAAGGATGGCCAATGCGTCCGGCTGCGGCGGGGCGACATGGATGATGCCACGGTCTACTCGTCCGATCCTGGCGCGCAGGCACGAGCGTGGCAGGACTCCGGTTTTGGCTGGGTGCATGTGGTGGACCTCAACGGCGCCTTTGCTGGTAAGCCGGTGAATGCCGCGGCGGTGCGCGCGATCCTGGCCAGCGTGTCGATCCCTGTGCAACTAGGCGGCGGTATCCGCGACATCGCCGGTATCGCGGCTTGGCTGGACGCGGGGATCACCCGCGTGATCCTGGGCAGTGCCGCAGCCAAGAACCCGCCTTTGGTGCTGGAGGCATGCAAGGCGTTCCCGGGCCGCATCGCGGTTGGCATCGACGCGCGTGACGGGTTTGTGGCCACGGAAGGTTGGGCCGAGACATCCGCGATGCCGGCCGCCGAACTTGGCTTGCGGTTCGAGGATGCGGGCGTCTCGGCCATTATCTACACCGATATCGGCCGGGATGGGATGCTAACCGGCCTCAATTTGGATCAGACCGTCGATCTGGCGCAGCGCCTGACGACGCCGGTGATCGCCTCGGGCGGCGTGGGCGCGTTGGTGGACCTGACGGCGCTGAAGCAGCGAGCTGCCGGCACGCGGATCGAGGGCGTGATCGTGGGCCGAGCGCTGTATGATGGCCGGATCGATCCGGCCGGCGCTCTGGCGGCGCTGGGCTGATCCATCGCGGGCCGCTCCGGCCGACGATGGATCGAAAGCTCTTTTGCGATCACGACGCGTGCGGGAATCGGTTTCCGCACTCGGGCGCCGCCGGCACAGGCAAAACGCCATAATCGGCAGACTTGTCTAGATCATCATGCTTGACATCGCCGCCGCGGGGCTCATCTGCTCCTCGTGCATGCATCGAGGCTTGCATCTGCGCCACTGGCTCTTGCAAAGACGGATCAATGTTGAAATTGCGTGTTATTCCCTGCCTCGATGTGAAAGACGGTCGCGTCGTCAAAGGCGTCAACTTCGTCTCCCTGCGTGATGCCGGCGATCCGGTAGAGCAGGCGGCGTTGTATGATGCCGCCGGCGCGGATGAACTGACGTTTTTGGACATCACCGCCAGCCACGAAAATCGCGACACGATCCTGGACGTGGTCCACCGCACGGCGGAGCGGGTGTTCCTACCGCTGACGGTCGGCGGCGGCATCCGCTCGACCGAGGATATGCGCCGCCTGTTGCTGGCCGGCACCGACAAATGCAGCCTCAACTCCGCCGCCGTCGCTCGGCCGGAGTTGGTGCGGGAAGCGGCCACCAAGTTCGGCAGCCAATGCGTCGTCGTCGCCGTTGATGCCAAGAAGGCGCAGGGCGGCTCATGGTCGGTCTATACCCATGGCGGCCGCCGTGACACGGGGATGGATGTAATCGCCTGGTGCCAGCAAGTCGTGTCCCTGGGTGCCGGCGAGATCCTGCTGACCAGTATGGACCGTGATGGAACGGGCAAGGGGTTCGATCTGGATTTGCTCCGTGCCGTGTGTGCCGCGGTGCGGGTGCCGGTGATCGCTTCGGGCGGCGTCGGCACGTTGCAGCATTTTGTGGAAGGCGCGCAGGCTGGTGCCACCGGGCTCTTGGCCGCCAGTGTTTTCCATTTCGGCACATTTACCATCGCGCAGGTGAAGCAGGCCTTGGCCGATGCCGGGCTGCCTGTGCGCCTGCCACGGAAGGCGGCCTGAGATGCCTAAGACGCAGCGCAAAAAACCGGTCAAGGCGAAGGACATCAAGCCAAAGACCCTGAAGGTGAAGGCTGTCACCGTCAAGCCCGTGAAGGTGGGACGCAAGAAGGTGGCGGCGAAGAAACTGCCTGTGATCCCGATGGCACCGTCTCAGGCCGATGTCCTTGACCGCCTTTATGCGGTGGTCATGAGCCGGGTGGACGCTGACCCGGCCGTCAGCCATTCGGCGCGCTTGCTATCGCGCGGCCGCGGCAAGGTGGCGCAGAAATTCGGCGAGGAAGCGGTTGAATGCCTGATCGAAGCCGTGTCCGGCACGCCGGAGGCGTTGATCGCCGAAAGCGCGGACGTGCTGTATCACCTAATCGTGGTTTGGGTTTCTTGTGGCATTTCCCCCGATAAGGTCTGGGCAGAACTCAGCCGGCGCGAGGGGATCAGCGGCATCGCCGAAAAAGCTGCCCGCCCGAAGCCGCTATTGGCAGCGCTGAAACCGGGCACGTCCAAGATACCCTGACACCGGTTGGGGGCGCGTCCGGGCTCGCATCACAGCGGGCCGTTCCGCACCTGTGTGGTGAACGGAGGCGTCTCGGTCAGACGGCGGCCCTCCGGCAAGCGCGCTTTTGGGCTGGATTTGCGGCGGTGTTTCGTCCGAACGGTGTCGTGCCCCGAAGCCCTGCGCCTAGCCCTGCCACAGCAGAGCGCATCGTCCTGCCATCCGGGCCAATCTTGGCGCGGCATGCCCGATCACGCTAAGACGCTCGCAGCGATGCGTAGTCCGATCCGCGGCGGCATCGCGTTGGGCCACCGGGCCGCAACCGGGGCCGCATCTTGCTGGAGTGACGATAATGCCGGTCAGCGGCCTGCCCCCTTATGATACGAATAATATCTTCGCCCGCATCCTGCGCGGCGAGATCCCCTGCAAGAAGGTCTACGAGGACGCTTGGTCGCTCGCTTTTCACGACATCAACCCGATCGCGCCAACCCATATCCTGGTGATCCCGAAAGGGCCTTATTGCTCTTTTGCCGATTTCAGTGCGCAAGCGTCCGAGGCCGAGATCGCCGGTTTCGTCCGTGCCGTCGGCAAGGTGGCGCGCGATCTGGGATTGGAGGCGCCGGGCTATCGTTTGCTGGCGAATATGGGGCCGGATTCCGGGCAGGAAGTGCCGCATCTGCACGTGCACCTTTTTGCCGGCAAGCCGTTGGGGCGCATGCTCGCACCTTAAACCAGCGTCGGTAAGCCAGGCCCGGTGCTGCGAAGCGGGAAAGAAAAGCCGAGCACCGTGTGGCGTGACAGGCGCTCGGCTTTGAGACGTACGGGTAAGGACGTGGTCCCGATGTTGTTAGCTATTCGGCCCACGCTCCATCGACACGGGCTGCCAGCGGCGCAGGTCGGATGTCATCAACACCGCCGGATTGACGCAGGACATCGGCCACTTCCCCGACAAAACCAATGACAACTCCCGTCCGACATGCCGTTTCCGCGCCGGATCAAACCGGGCGGAGGCCGAGGCGGTGTGCGCGCTCAGGATCACATTATCCATCGACAGCAGCGGGTTGTTGTTGCCGGGCGGTTCGATCTCCAGCACGTCCAAGCCCGCATAGGCGATCCATTTTTCTTCCAGCGCCTTGATCAGCGCCGGTTCCTGCACGGTCGGGCCGCGGCCGGTGTTGATGAAGATTGCCGTCTTCTTCATCAGCTTGAAGTGCTTTTCCATCAGCATGCCTTCGGCTTCCGGCGTTGCGGGCGCATGCATGGAGACAAAGTCCGACTGCGACAGCACCTCTTCCAAGGTCACGGGCAGGACGCCGTGTTCGACCATCACCAATTCCTCGATGAACGGGTCATAGGCGATGACCCGCAAACCGAAGGCCTTGGCGCGCTTGGCGACGGCACGGGCGACATGGCCGAAAGCGATCAGGCCCAGCGTCTGACCCATCAGGCGAGGGATCTGCAGCAGTGCAGGGCGGCCTTCGCGCCAGCGGCCTTCGCGCACCATCTTGTCCTGCTCGATCACGCGACGGAAAGTCGATAGCAGCAGGGTCATCGCGTGGTCGGCGACTTCCTCGATGAACGTGTCGGGGCAGTTGGTCACGGGCAAGCCGCGGGCGGTGGCTGCCGCCACGTCAACACTATCCACCCCGACGCTACCCAGCACGATGGCGCGGCATTTGGCGGGCAGAGAGTCGATTACTTTTTTGCTCAGGCGCATGCCCTTGCCGTAAATGGCGTCGGCATCTTGGGCGAAAGCGATGAAGCCGGCTTCATCGGTCGGCCCTTCCACGATCTCGGCGTCCACGCCAGCCAAGCCTTCCAACTCGTAGCCATAGGGACCGCCGGCCGTATTGCCGACAGCGGGGCCTGGCGTCGCGATTTTGAATTTTGCCATGCTGTATCCTCCTTGTTGCGTTGGTTATCAGTGCTGCGACGGGTGCGATCGACTGACCAGCCCCGCCCAGACGGGTGCCACGGTGACATTCCCGTTTATGGTTCCGAACAAATCCCCTGTCATGCCCCAGCATCGGCCGGCCGGTCGCATCCGTCACGCCCTGTGAATGGCGGATCGGCCAAACCGCGGCATGCTGACGAGGTATGGAATAGAGCGAAGCATGGTGGGTCGAAACCGGCAAGCCTGTGCCAATGAGCGCTTGCTGCGCGCAGAGACAGTCGGGTGCCCGGTGCTTGGTGATCGCCTGGGGTGACAAGACGTCACGCGCGCCGCAATATCCCCGCCTCGGAGTCCAGGAGAGCACAGTGTCGTTGCAAAGCGCGGCCGTCGAAAACCAGCCACATTTCACCGCGCAGCCATGGTTCCGCCGCACGCTCGGCCTGCTGCTATGCGTGGCCATCGCGGCGGTCGCCCTGTTTGCTGCTCAGTTTGCACCGTTGATCGGGGCACCGATCATCGCCATCGCCCTTGGCGTGCTGGTGTCGAACGCGATGCCATCCATCATCCAGCAGAAATCACTGAAAATCTCCGATACCAGCAAGCAGTGCCTGAAGACGGGTATCGTCCTGCTGGGGGCAAGCCTGAACCTGGGCGATATTGTCCATACGGGCATGGGCTCACTCCCGCTCCTTGGCGTCACCATGGCGTCGGGTCTGATTTGCGCACTGGCGCTTGGCAAGGCGCTGGGTATCGATTGGCGCATGCGCTGCCTGATCGGCATCGGCACCACGATCTGCGGCGCCTCGGCCATCGCCGCCCTGTCTCCGGTGGTCCGCGCCAAAGCCGAGGAGATCGCCTACGCGGTCACCGTGGTCTTCTTCTTCAACATGGTCGCCGTTTTCACCTTTCCCGCTTTGGGCCATCTGTTGGGGCTGAGTGACAATGGCTTCGGCATTTGGGCAGGCACGGCGATCAACGATACCTCCGCCGTGGTGGCCGCGGGTTTTGCCTGGAACCAAGTGGCGGGCACAACGGCAACGATCGTCAAACTGACGCGTACGACGCTGATCATCCCGCTGGTGCTGGCTTTCGGCTTGGCTTTGCCCCTCCTCGGCCTGGATGAGGGCACGGCATCGCAATCCTTGGCGCGTCGCGTCTATAACGCAGTTCCCACCTTCATCATTCTGTTCGTCCTTGCCGCGACAGCCAATTCGCTCGGCCTTGTCGGCAGCTATGGTCCCGAGATCCAGATGTTGGGGCGCTTGGTGATGGTCGTGGCGCTGGCCGCCGTTGGATTACATGGCCATTGGCGCGCTTTTGTCGGCGCTGGGACGCGGCCTTTGGTGCTGGGGATGGCGACGTGGTTTGTCGTCGCGGTATCGAGTTTGTTGGTGCAGAGCTGGACGGCCGCCCTGTGAGATTTAAGAAAAAATGCATCAAAAGACGAATTATAGGAAAATAGGCGTTGACGAAGGTATTAATTCTCGTTACACCTAGCGTCGTCAACGGGACGAATCTGTCCTGACGATACCGACCATGCCGTTGTAAGGCATGGAAATTTCCTCTGAACATCACGCCGTTATGGATAGGGCCGCTACCGCAAGGTGACGGCCTTTTTTTCATTTTTGACGCCAACCATAAAAGGATAGGCCTATGCAGTTCCACGACGATATCAATACGCATGTAGCCACGACCGACGCCGGCAAGATCACCCTGGGTGGCGGCTATCGCCTGCCGGTGACCACGGATGCCGGCAAGATCACGCTGGGCGGTGGCTATCGCCTGCCGGTGACCACGGACGCCGGCAAGATCACGCTGGGCGGCGGCTATCGCCTGCCGGTGACCACCGACGCTGGCAAGATCACGCTGGGCGGTGGCTATCGCCTGCCGGTGACCAAGGACGCCGACAAGATCACGCTGGGCGGTGGCTACCGCCTGCCGGTGACCACGGACGCTAGCAAGATCACGCTGGGTGGCGGCTATCGCCTGCCGGTGACCAAGGACGCCGACAAGATCACGCTGGGTGGCGGCTATCGCCTGCCGGAGGCCAAGGACGCTGGCAAGATCACGCTGGGCGGTGGGTATCGCCTGCCGGTTCAGGGCGCGTAAGGCTGACAAGCGCGCGTCGATGGGCAGCCGATGGCTGCCTCTCGACGATCTGCGCCGTTCGAGAATGTCGGTCTGCCTGATCTGATGGCCCATCGGCCCTCAGTGTCGCCGACCTAGGTGTTCTATGCGTCCGCTGCCTCGGCAGCGGCGCTTCTATGTCTCTGGCCGTTAACCCCTCCAAGCCCGCTGTGTCACCGGACATGTGCGCCCCGCACATGACGATGCGCGCACAGGTGCCGTGGCGATTGACTGCCAGCCACGACCGGCTCCCGCACCGCGGGGCCGGAATTCCCCGCCGGATACGCCGCCCTCGGCGCAATCGAGGCCTGACCGGAGAAAGCCAGAGCCGGTCGCGCCCGCATCGCGTCACGTCCACAGACCAAGGGCATCGCGGTTTCGGCCCTGATGACAGGAGACAAGCATGACATCGCAGAACGACCCTATCGTCCACTTCCACAAACTGACTGAGAGCGGACGTGCGCCGATGCGCGCCGACCGATCGGCGGCCGGCACCCTGCCGATCCGGGCTGTGCGCTACTGTGAAGCCGTGACCAGCGCGACCGCCTTCGGCTGGTGGCTGTTCCCACCGATCGGGCTCGAAATACTCTGGGACGGCAACGAAATATTCTGGCGCTGTGAGGCGATGCCGGAATGGATGGTCCTACAGCCCTCGGCGCAACTGCCCGACTATGCGGCGGAGTTCGACGCGATCGCGCCGACGTCCTTGCAAGGCTGTTCGCCGCCATTCCTGACCGCCCTGCCGGAACCGGGCTCCCTGCAGATGTGGACCGGGCTTATCGCGGAAACCGCGCCTGACTGGCACCTGCTGGTCCGGGCTCCGGCGAACATGCCGCAAGCCGGAGGCATCAACCTGTTTGAAGGCATCGTCGAGACCGACCGCTGGTTCGGCCCATTGTTCGTTAACATGCGCCTGACGCGCACACACACGCCGGTTCGGCTGCGCGCCGACTACCCGCTTGCCCAGGCGCAGCCGATGCGGCGGGATATTTACGCCACCGACACGTTGGACCGCATGCATGTCGGCGCTGGCCCCCGCGCACTGACCGAGGCGCACTGGGATGCGTATCACGCAACGATCGTCGAACCGAACAGCCGCCCCAATCGCGCTTACGGCGCCTATGCCGTGAATGCGCGCAAGCAGAAGAAAGGCTGCCCTTTTAGCGCCGGTGCGACAAAGGCGGCCTGACCGCAACGCATTGACGGGCAGCCCCCTCAGGTCAATCGCCGCGCCCCGCGCGGTGACCGCCCTTTGCGATAAGGTGCCGGAGGAAACACGATTCTTCGTTCAGTGATAATACGCTAAGGTGCTTTTGCCGGCCCCGGCCGGGAAGCCATCAGCACCCATGTCACCGCCTCCCAGTCGGCCGGCTTCGCCGCGGCGCGCGGCCCACGCGACCCGCGCCGCCCAGGAAACGGTCATCGATGCCGGTATCGCGGGCATGGCAGGTTGCCCGCCGCCTAGGCGCGCAATGCGCCACCCGCGCCGCTCATCTCCACCCGTCCTATGGCAGGACGACGCCTGATCAGACCGGAACCAAGCGCATGCAACCGGCTCGGCGTCCCGCCATGAACAGGAAACTGACAAGTTGTCCCGCCAGCGGATAGGCACTGGTTTGGGAAACCTGTGTCAGTCCCCAAACCTCCTGCACCGCATCGGCGGCCCCCATCAGCGTGGGGTCACCACCAGTCAAAAGCAACAAGGGCAGGTCCGGATTGAACTGCGCGATCTCTTTCATGACATGAAAACCGTCCTGCTCCTCCCCCTCCACATCGGCGATCACCGCCAAGGGGCGCTGCCGGCGCAGCGCGGTCATCAGGTCGGCGCCGGCCGGGACCACGTCCAACCGCAGATCCAGAAACTCGCAGACAGGCGCCATCGCGTTAATGGTTGCCGGGTTGTCGCTGAAGAGCGCAACCACGCCTGGGGTCGTCGTAGGCATGCTGCCGGCGAAGGAAGAATCTCGCAGCAGGGTCTCGCTGGTCATAATATTCATGGCTGTTTTGCCTTCCGCAGAGACCCAACAAACTGCCTGGGCCGTTGCAGGTATTGTGACGGAAACAGATCGGAAAATGATAGATATGAAACAGGTTATTAAGCGTTATTTCGATTGTCTAAAGCGTGAACTATCGTGAAATCGATGACTTTTCCGACAACCGTATTCAGGTCGATCGATATCGTCGGCTCCTGAAACGATCAGGGGCTGATCGTTTCATGCGGCAGCGTGCCCCAGAATTGATCGCGCCGCAGGTAGCCGCGGTAACCGCCAGCCTGCACCTCGCACCAGTCGGTCGTCCCGTCACAGGAACGGATGCGGCCGATTACGCCGATTTTCAACAGGGCGACCGGCGAACTGGTATCTTTCGGTGACGACCGTATCGTTGCATCCGCGTTTTGTACGATGAAGGTGCGCCGCCCCATCAGAGTGGCCTGCTGCATCCAGCCTTCAACCCCATCGGGGTCCCGGACGAAGCGCCAAACATCGAACTCCCGCTCGATCTCCACCGGCAGGTCTCGCCGTTTATAAACCCATTCGATACGATAGCGTGTGCCGGGCCCGGATCGCATGTTAACCTCTTCCGATCGTAACGATGCAAATCGTGGCACCTTGGCGGCACCATTGTCGGGCTTCTCGGGGTTGGTCGGTTTTTCCGCCTGCAACGGTTTTTCCGCTGGCTCCGGTTTGCCGTCGGCTTTTGCCGGCGGCGGCTGCGCCGGTGGCTTGGGCGGCAGCGGTAGCGGTAAGGCTTGTTGTGGGGGTTCGGTTGTTGCGTTTGCCGTTGCCGCTGCTTGGCCATGCCCCGATGCGGCTTGGCTGACAGGCTGGCGTGGTGCCGGCTTTGCCGCGGGCTGCACCGTTGGCGTCGCCGCGGTCCCGGGAGTGGCCGATCCGTTGGCCGAACCGCGTGCCGGTAGAGACAACTGCCCCGTTGTCTGCGCACCGCTCGGCACGGCCAGCGACAGCAGCCAGCAAGAGGTCAGAACAATCGGAACGGAACGCCGCATTCGCAACCGATGCCAAGAGGCACGGACTCGGGTCAAGTGGTAACCTGTTTCCGTCAAAGCGAGACGATCTGTCCGCCG
>Ga0164296_1004216_pt1 | contig 13170 bp, 10 predicted proteins | sample GEODES057metaG_FD_113533 | JGI IMG/M metagenome (GOLD analysis project Ga0164296, IMG submission 113533) | Dystrophic lake water microbial communities from Trout Bog Lake, Wisconsin, USA - GEODES057 metaG | ecosystem: Environmental > Aquatic > Freshwater > Lake | place: USA: Trout Bog Lake...
ACGGAAACTACGGATCCTACAGCGACCGACCCCTAATCACACAAAAAGACAAAAGACAAAAGAAAAAAAACAGGTGGGGTAGCGGTGCGTTCATACAGGATCCGATTCCTGGGCCAGACGCTCCTGGATGAGGCTCACATACTCGGGATTGAGTTCCATGCCGACGAAAGGCAGCCCCCTTTTTTTTGCGGCGACACATTCGCTGCCGGACCCGGCAAAGGGCACCAAGACGTAGCCTTCCGTGGCGGCCTGTTCGCAGGACCGCAGAAGACGGTCACACAGGGCCAACGGTTTCTGCGTGGGATGGTTGACACGTTCCCCGGCCCCGGCTCCGCCCGCGAGCGCGGGGATCTTGAGGACATCACGGGGCAGGGCCCCGTTGGCGTGGGCCGTGTACGTGGTCGTCTGGTCGCCCTTGGAAAACCGGCCGCGCGTGGCCTGACGTGTCCGACCCGCCGCCCCGTTCAAGAACCCCTCGGTATACGGTTCGCGCACGGCGTCGCGATGAAACACCTTGTCGGCTTTCCACAGCACCAAGATGCTCTCGTGGGACCGCTGCCAGAACTGGAGCGAGGGAACGTTTTTATTGGTATAGTGCCAGATGAGCCACCGACGCTGGACGGCGAGGGGAATGCGGGACAGGATGAGGGCCAGATGCTCGCTGAACCCGTAGATGAACATGGTGCCGTTGGGCTTCAAGATGCGCAAACATTCCTGGATCCAACGGTCGCACCACGCCAAGTAGACGTCCAGCGGCTGCCGGTCACTCGCGTTGCCGAAATCCTTGCCGATGTTGTAGGGTGGGTCGGCCAACACTATCTGAGCGGATTCACTGGGCAACGTGGGCAGGAGAAGGAGGGCGTCGCCACACAGCACCTCTTGGCGCAGCCGCTGCGCCGTAGGCGCCGGAGGCGCCTCCACCTCCGTTACCGTTGTAGCAGGGCTCGGACCCGGAACAGGACCCGACCCAGACAACATGTTCACGAGCGCCGCCTTGGGCTTGCCCGAATAACCGGTAAGTCCGCGCTCGCGGCAGAGAGACCGAAGTTCAGTGAGCGACTTGGATGCGTAGTCCATGGAGGTCAATTCCAACGAGTGTATAGGATCTGTACGAAGGATCCTATACATTCAATTTTCTGGTATGCAAATACACACCAGGGTAAAACACGGGTCCAAGCCATAACTCAATTGAACGCATAATCGCTCACCGTGATCGGACTCCCCCATCCCGAACTGCAGAATTTCTCCCCCTTGAACACGGGATGCGGGAAACATCGCTGCGGAAACACACAGTCTTGGTCCGTAATGCACCGCTGGTACTTGCCGCGGCGCGATGCGCTGTGACGAAATGTCCACGGAAACAGCAGACGCACCAGGTCCGCAAGTCCGTCCCAAATCCGTTGTCCACGGTCGGTAGGATCCGGACCTTGCGGATCCCGCGGACCCGGGGATTCAAATCCCGGGATCCGGACCTCAAGACGCGTGGACAGCGGGTACCCGACAGGTCGCCGACATAATAGGGGTGGGGTGAATGGAGTGGAAAAGGCGGCCGCGGTGGCGGCGGCCGCGACGGTCCAAACAATAACGACGGCGGAAGTCCACATGGGAACCAATACTACCTACATATCGTGATAACTGTTTATGTCCTCTTGGTCCATGGGGGTCCGGGGCAGCGGTCGGTCCGGCAACCGGCAAATGTCCGTCAAATATATATTCGTCGTGACGGAGGTGCCATCATGTCCGCACCTACCGCTATCACAATTCCATTGCAAAACTACAGCACCGGTTTAGCGAACTATGATGCGATGATTGTCACCAACAGCGCCGGAGGCGTCACTCTGGAGTCCAGTAGCAAGTCGGGGGGGTCGGCCTTGGGCGCCAAGGACATTTCGTTCAATCAAGGGTATGTGATGAACACTAGCCCGTTCACGACGCCGTCGTCCGACGACGGCGCGGGGGTGTCCTATTCCGGATGGTTCTGGCCGGCGACCATCCAGGGCGGAGATATGTTGGTCTATGTGACGGTAAATACGACATCTGGTTCCAGGGTGGTAGCGACCCCTGTTCTCCAAATCAACTTGAACACGACGGGCGCCCCGACGGGCAAGGCGTGGATCTCGGCGAACTACCACGGGACGACCATCACGACGTCGGACCCGTCGTCCGCGGCCGTGCCGCGGACCTGGAATTTCTTCTGTTTCACGGTGGAATGCAGCGGGTCGGTCGCTGCCATGTCGTTACACACCAATGGCAAGGTGTACGCGGCGACGGGCGCGGCACCGGCGTACGTGGTGGAAACGTGGTCGGCGACCTACTTGGCGGCAGCGGGGTCCAGTGGAAGCAACCAGTTTGTGGGGAAGATGGACGACATGCGCAGCTTCAACCGGGTCATGCGGCCCATGGAAATCAGCGTCTTGTATGCCTTTTACCATCAAAATATGAAGGGAGGGACGCCCCTGGCGGCCAGCCTAAATGTACTCGCACTGAACACGAGCTACAATAGCAACGGCACGATGGCGGCCAATACGTTGACCCTGGACCCGCAGAGTGTCTTCAGTTACATTGCCGTGCAACGGACCCCGCCGTTCGCGCAGGGCGCCGCGACGCAGTATGTCTCGGCGGCCCAGGTGCAACATGTTAGCGGTGGATGGGTGTGGACGGACGCGTCGTACAACAGCTTCGCCCCGGCCCTGTATTCGCTGGTGCCGTATGCCATGGGGGTGCAGGCGGCCAAGGGCGTGATGTGCGCGACCCCGGCGTATATTTATGCGGTGACGTTTTCGGGCGTAGGGAACACGGTCACGTTCAACGTATCGGGGTCGTACAATACATTCAATGTCTATAATTCGGGTAATCTGGTCGCGGCAGGTATGACGACGTACGCGGATGCGTCGCTCAATACCGACATATCGTACGCCTATACGTTCGTTCCAGTGAATGTCTTGGGACAAATCGGACGTACCTTTCCACCCGTGTATGTGCCGTACTTGAAAAACGTGTCCGTCACGCAAACGTCGTCTACTTCGGCCACGTTTACCATCACGGGATACTATCAAACCGTGTCTATTTTCAATGGTAACAATCAGATTGGTACAGTGAACTGGCCGGCCTCTACCTTCAACGATATCTCGTTGAATTTGGATCCATCGTATGTGTATACCTTTGTGCCTTATATCAGTCCTTCACAGCCCGGTATTACGTTATTCGCGTATCTTCCTTCTATAAGCAATGTGACCGCCGTTCCGGGGGTGGGTGTCATCAAATTCACGGTGACGGGTAATTATGCATCGTTCAATGTGTCTCGTGACGGAGGTACTACCACTTCAGGGAGTGGAACCACCTATAGCGATAATAGTCCTCCTTCTAATTCTACGGTGTACATATTTACGCCGGTAGCTCCGGATGGTTCTACCGGACAACCTTACCGTATATCCAGCGCGTCAACCAGTGCGTATACCATGTTTATGCGGTCAATGAACAGTTCCATTCCATATTATTCTTACGATGGATTGTATTGGTATCCACCGAACAATCCATCCACGAATCTTACCTTATTGGGCAGTTATAACATGGCTGCATGCGATTATGGAAGCAGTCTTGTCAATGGTGGACCCGGATGGGTAGGGATTCCGTATAATGAGAGTGGAAGTACAGCTTGTATTGGCAATGCTGTGTATACCACCGCCGATAATGTTACGTGGACTTCTCGTACGAATTCGGCGACACTACCAATATTTGCATGGGGAACCAACCGGTTCACGGCAACTGATGGTCAACGATTGGTCATTCTTCATCCGAGTCTTATTGGTGGTAATGGTCCAGGTGGAAACGCCATTGTGAACAGTATTACAAGAGCTCAATATTATGACAACGGAAATTATGATGTGAGTCAATGTTGTAGACTTACCGGTAGTGGTTCATTCTATCCCCACTCAATCTGGTATGCAAATAATATGTGGGTTGCGGCAGGAAATAGTACGACAACTATAGCAGCTATAGCATACTCAACGAATGGTGCTACGTGGACCCTTGCCACGATCAATAGTGGCGGTGTAACAATTCCCAATTTATGCTTTATCAAATATTTTGGTTTGTTGAAAAATCCGAATCTGTACAACTCTACGACACAGACAAATGGCGTGAACGGTCCAGTATGGATTGCAGGAGGTACTTACAATGGTACTACTGTTCTTTTGAATATGTTATATTCATGTGATAATGGTGTTTCGTGGTACATCTTAACACCCTCTGCTTCATCCTTCATTGGGTTTAATCCAGCCTTTAGTGGTACATATATTTTTGAAATTGAAGGCGACAATACGGGGACGAATTTTATCATAACGTCAAATTACAATGTCATCAGTAACCTCTATATGTTCAATACGACCAATGGATTCCAGACGATCAATCAAATGACCAATAGTCCAGCCCCATTTTATGGCTACAATGGTGCTGCGAATGGTAGTTATGGCTTATGTTATGCGGGTATTCAATATGCGGATGCCAATATGGTGGCGATTGTGAATAACAAATATCCGGTCGGAAATGCAAAATCAATTGTATTGGGGCAGTCCGTACAGGTATTTATAAGTATGATCAATGATATGGTTTTTACGATTGATACCGGTGTGACATGGTTCGTCGTTCCTTCGTCAACTGGTCAAACCTTGTCGTCATGGTCCAATAAAATAGCATTTACTACAAGTACAACCGACTGGAGAATGTGCATGTACAAGTATCAACCTGTGTATGGTTCAAGCATGGATCCTACACCCACTTTGAATGCCCCCACCACTATAATCACCACAAGTGCAGTGTTTTTTACATTTTCCGGTCTATTTTCGGGTGTGAATATACTTCGTACGAATAACACAGTGGTTTCTGATCCCTCTGTAAATAGTATTGTGTATACTCCAACCGGCAATCCCTCTATTTCTATGACCTATACTGATAATAATATAAACAAAAATACATCTTATACGTACATTTGTACACCTTTATTTGGTGCCAAGACCGGTACACCTCAAACGGTGACCTGTCAAGTACCGTGGGCAGATCTTGTCAATATAGGACCCAGTTATGGTCAACTTACAAATCAAACCAGTGGTTTAACATTCAATGGGTTTATACCCACCAAAAATCCAAGCAATGGTAACAGTTTCACTACGAACTTTTCCACGGTATATGACCCTGTTGCCAATTATTTATGGGTGGCCGGCGGATTCAGCGGAACGGGTTCTACTGTTTACAGTAATAATATCAATTATTATGATGGTAGCCAATGGAATGGTGTGTCTATACCCAATTTATCTCAGTATGGGAGTACTGTCCAACCCTCAGGTAATCTATTATCTCTTATCAATGGAAGTGTGATTGTTTCTGTCAATCGTGTGAATAATTCTTATAATTTTAATAACTATAGCTTCCCCCCAACCCGTCCCGCATTTACAGGTAACAATTTGGCCGCGATGGGAACCTTCATTTGGTACAATGGTACACTTTACCCCTTTGCCCCATCCAATGTCATGTGTAATTCAACAATATGTTACGATGGATACAAATATTGGGCTGAAAATAATAGTGTTCTACAATACCTTACCACAACAGATGCAACAATTAATAATAATGTTCCTTACTATTCCACGTGGAATAATTTCTCTTGCACTGGTTACAATCCAGGTGTAAATATCACCGGGTTTTGCTATATTTATGGAAGTAATCCAACAAATGCCAGTAATCTTATGTTTTGTTGGGGCAATGGAATTAAAGCAGGTGGTACATCAGGTGGTACCGCAACCCTAGGTAATGCAATGTATTATAATATCATTAATACTACTGCCGGAGGACAAGCTACTGTACAAAGTAAGCTTGGTAATGGTTTTGATAACACTGTATATAACGGTTGTTTTGATTATTATAGAAATATATTTTATGCCGGTGGTGCATTTACCAATGACGGTGTAAGTAGTAACTATATGAAAGGTGTCGCTATGAGCAATGTAAATGGTGCTGTTCCGGGTGCATTGCAATCATTGGGTGGTAGTCTTGGTTTGTATAACCAAACATCCAAGGGTAATGTCCTCAATAGCGATTTCTACCAAGTCAATTCTGTCGTATTGAATAGCAATACCGGTGTTTTGTATGTCGGAGGCCAATTCACCGTGGCTTGTAACCTTGTCGGGGGAAATCCTAGCTACGTCACCACGCTCAATATTGCCCAGTACAACCCATCAAATCAATTATGGTCGCCTGTGGGAACTGGACTTACCAATACTAGTGTCATATCCTACGTAAGTCAACTCTACTTTGACCCCATCAACAACAACTTGTATGCCGCAGGTAATTTTACCGTGGACGGGGTAGGAAATCCCATGTACAACGTGGCCAACATCAATGTGGCTGGTAATGTTCCCAATATAAAATTCAATAGCATCACCCCCGTCAGCAATAGTGTCACTTCAGACGTCATTACCGGCACTGTGGTACAGGGAGGTGCCTACGGCGGTACTGTGTTCAGTGTCTATTCATTCCAGCCGATATATTTGGCTCCCGGCACATCTGCAACTTATACCATCTCCTATACTTGCACTTCGGCCCGTACCATCTATATTTTTGCGGTGGGCGGCGGCGGTGGCGGCGGCACATGCGTGGGAGGAGGTGGTGGTGGCGGTCAAGTGGTCATGTCATCGGTCACTTTGCCGTCCACGGGCAGCGGCGGCAATACCATCTCTGTGACGGTAGGTGGTGGAGGTGCCGGGGGGTCGGGTCCTATCACGACAACTATCACTTCTTATAGCGCCAGTTATGGTGGAGGTCAGGGTATGTCCAGCTCGGTCACTTTCAATGATCCTACTCTCAGTGGTTCGTCTATTACCGCCGCTGGCGGAGGTGGTGGTGGTGCTAACGCCAACGGGAATGGTGGTGCGGGTTCCAGTGGCGGCGGCGCCGCGGGATTCCCTCTCAATCTAGCTGCGAGTGCGGGTGCCGGTACCAACGGCCAAGGGTACAACGGCGGGACCGCCACAAAGAGTGGGAGCGCCCCCTTCAGAGACGGTGCTTTATATGCCACGGGCGGCGGCGGAGGTGGTGCGGGAAGTGCCGCAAGTGGTCCTACCGGAGGAAACGGTGTTCAAATCAATGCGACCACGAGTCCCATCATTTCTGATTTCCATCCTAATACCGTACCTTACAGTAAGTATTATTGGGGCGGCGGCGGCGGTGGAGGTGGTTCTAAAAATGGAGGTTCGCTCCCGAATGGTAATTTGAAAGGAGGTAAAGGTGGCGGAGGCGGCGGTTCGTATGATTATAATGGCGGTTTCAATGCTGCTGGTGACACCAATACCAGTCTGGCCAATGGCGGCAACGGCAAACCAAACTCTGTTCAGGCGAATCAAAATAATATCTACGCTTACGACGGTCTCGGCGGCAACGGCGGGCCCAATACCGGCGGGGGAGGAGGTGGCGCGTACAATGGTATTCCTGGCAACGGCGGCTCCGGCATTGTCATCATCGCCTTCCCTCAGACTTAACCCTACCAAAAAAAAGAGCCTCATCTTTGAATGCACCTACCGGGTCCGCGACTACGTCGCTTACCCTACCAGGTCACTCCGTTTACCCTACCGGGTTACTTCGCTTACCCTACCAGGTCACTCCGTTTACCCTACCGGGTTACTTCGCTTACCCTACCGGGTCCGCAAAGCTTATCCCGTCGCCACATCCACATCTTGAAACAACACCATGATGACCACAAATAGCACCGCCTCCAGTGCACGCACCGTGTCCCGGGAAATTGCCCCCGCGGCCAGCAGTCGCTGCGTGCTCTTTTTGTATCTCAAATCGTTCCAGAACAGTCCCGCCGTCATCATCAGCACCCCGTAATACACCGCGTCCGACAGCGTGACCGAATGAAATGCCCCCAGCAGTTCCCGCATCACATTCGCCTGATTCAGAATGACCGTGTACAACGATTGCCGCAACGTATACAAGACGAAATGTGAATTCAACAGCGTCTGCACCCCGCCGCCGCCGCCGCCCTCCACGACCCGCTGAACCGGGTCCAGTGGCAAATTCGCCGCGACCCAAAACGCTGGTTGCGATGCGAATCCGGCGACCGGACCGGCTACCTGTCCGGTAAGCAAGGCGGGCAAACTACGTACCACATGCAACCACATTTATCCTATACAATCCAATGAATGGTATAGGATCTCACCCCTACGGGGCCTGTTCAATCAATTTTCTTCGCCGTCGCCTCATGATGCGCCGGGATCAGGGCAGAATCTTGCTTCACCATGGCGCTCCGCACCATGTCGCCCGGCAAGGTCTGGTCGTAGATACGCAGCACCTCATTCACCACCGCACTGCGCGCCACGTCCTCCGTCATCATCTTTACCCACTCAATCTGGCTGGGAATACCTTCCGGCAGGGGCGGCGTGCGCTGCATCCGGCTCAGGAAGTCGCTCAGGCCGTTCTGCGCCGTACCCAGGTCGCTCTGGCCCGGATCGCCCGTGATGATCAGTTTGCTTTGGTCGCCCATGCGGGTCAACAACATCAGCATCTGTCCCGGGCTGCTGTTCTGCATTTCGTCGGCCACCACATAACACCGCTTGAAGGTGCGGCCGCGCATGAACCCCAACGGCGAAATTTCCACTTTGCCCGACGTCACCATCTGGTCCAGCTCGCGTTGCGTATAATACTCCAGAAACACGTCAAAGAGCGGCTGCAGCCACGGGTCCATCTTGCGGTGAATGTTGCCCGGAAGAAACCCCAGCTCCTCCTCCACCGAGACCACCGGCCGCGTCAACACGATTTTCTGGATGTGTTCCCTCTGCAGCGCCTCCACCGCCGCATAACAGGCGAACATGGTCTTGCCGCATCCGGCGGGTCCCGTGCCGACCACAATCGCTTTGTCGGGGTCGGCCAGGGCCTGGACGTAGGCCTGCTGTCGCGGGCCGCGGGGAGCGAGCTGGGGCGCGGTCGCAGGCGGCATCCATCCCATGAGTTCCCCGAATTCGGTGGTAGGGGCGCGTTTACGGCTGGATTTGGCCGCCAACGCCGTTTTGGCCCCTCGCGTCACGCTAGACGCGACGCCACTCGTAACAATACGAGGAGAAAACGCCGCCACTCTCGCCACCCCCACCAGGAACAAACACGATTGCCAGACAAACATCATGTACCCTATATTGGCGGGGTGTTTTTATGTAGCTCTAGGAGTCATAGAGATGTAAGGGATCCCATAGATATGCGCCGCCAATTTGCTAAATCCCGAACACCACCCGTACACGCTGTAAATATAAATCGCCTGGCTACGGGACATCAAAATAAACTCGGTGAGCGTATGTCCAATTTCGGTGAGGGACGCCGGTTGCCCCCGGTTCAGGAACTGGGCCGATTCCCCCATGTGCACCGGTGTGAAATCCGTGCATGCCAGTCCGTACTTGGTCTTCAAGAATTGCTTGGTATAGTAACTGTCGGACAGCACCAAGATGCGTTTCCCCCACCGCGGAATCAGTTCCGTTTCCAGGCATCGCATCACGTCGTTCAATTGCTCCTCGTACGCCGTCGTGTGGGCGCTCTGTTGGTCCCCCATACGCAAATGCACCACCACGTATTCTTTTCCGATGCCGAGGTCCTCTTGTATTTGGTCTGCCAATTCGTAGAGCTCCTCGTGGAACGTGAGCACCGATTTCATGAAGGCTTGGTCGTCGGTACTCAGCACCGACGTGTTTTCGTCAAATCGGTCGTACGGCTCGTGGCAAATGGCGTAGGTGACCGGAGGCGCGTTCTGAGGTGTCTGCTGAATGGTGGCCACAATGTCCCGGATCACGGGCCGATATTGGTTGAAACATTCGGTCAGTGGCGCCCCGGCCGCCACCAACGCTTGGTGCTCAAGGGGGCGGGTCGGAGGCTGAATAAAGACCCCCATGGGATGATGCGAAAAATCCACCAACAGGACAAAGGCTGCTACCGCTTGTCCCGCTACCGCTTGTCCCGCTACCGCTTGTCCCGCTACCGCTTTGCCACGCTTGGACTGCTGGTACAGGTACACCGTCCCTTTTAAAAAATCGGCCAGACCGGGGGGTTGAGCCACCGTCTGACACCGGTTCACGTACCGGTGGACGATGATAGGAAGTGGGGAGAAAGACGCCATTATCCGAGGATATTCCGTTGTATCTATATGTGTTCCATGGTAGACCGGAAAATTCAAGCCATCACAATTTTATGGACGGCTTTGGCCGACCGGAAATCCGGCCGGAAAATTCAAGCCACTGGCAATTTTATGGACGGATTTGTCGTTCATAAAATTGAATGTATAGGATCGTAAACGGAGGATCCTATACCTTCCTTGGGAATTAAACCTCTGACAACATGACCACCACCCTCGCATCCTTGCCCAAAGATATCGTCAACCATATTCTGGATTACACCGGTCAGATTCGCTACCGTCAAGGCAAATATATGAACCAAATTGCGCGGGATGACCCCCGCTACGAGTTGCTGCTTACCATACCTTCTAAATACGCCTGCACCATGACGCTCCCTGATTTTGAGGATGACCGGAACGGTATCGTCACCTACATCACGGTGGATCTTACTAGCGCCTATCGGTTCGTGGTGGATGTATCACAGATTACCCGAGAGGAATCGGATACGGAAACTGACGTTGTTACACGTCTGAGTATGTGGAAACGGGTCGGGACCTACGGTGGATGTGTCACCTACTGTCATACCTGGACCTAGGTGCTTGGACTGGTGCCGTTGACGTGCATGTAATGACTGCCGTGGTAGTATTTGATGTTCGGGTCAATCTTCATGGCCGCCTCTCCTAGCAGATACGTGACCGATTCGCCCCAGAGAGGAAGGTCCCCCCATCGGTGATGATAAATGTGGCTGCTGTGGTCCACCGCTTGAACGTAGCGCAGATGCATGTCGTGTTCGCGGATTCGGTCCAAACGCAGTCCCATGAAATTGGTATAGGGACCGCCCGGGGGATGCTTGGGCGGGGGCGGGGGTTGGTCGGTCTCGTAGGCGACAAAATCCCGCGTGAACTGATTCATATTGATGCAAACGAAATCTTCGTCTTTTTGATATTTCCCCGACCACAGCGCCAAGGGCGCCTCCGCGGTACGCATCTCGGTCAACAGAGGGTCCAAATCGGATTCCATAAAGCAGTCCTCGTCTATGCGTATGAGCACATCGTACTCCTGAACAAAATGCCAGAAATCCACGAACCAAAAGGAACACATATGTAGATATCCGGTACTTCCCCATTGGGGAGATACATAGCAGGGTTCGTGCTCTTTTTCTTGACGAAACGCTTTGCCGTCGCGTTTGATGTCTATGAACCGCATGGTGAGTTCCGGGGTATGGGAAGCAATATAGGCCTGGTGGTCGGGGCCAATGTTTCCCTCGTGGAAAAAGACCAGTGGGATGGTGCGGTCTTGAAGGTGTTCGTGAATGGTATAGTTTCTCTGAATCAGGGTAGCATACTGTTCCACATTGGCATAGCCCCGGGTCAATACCGCAATACACGCGCGCATAGGTTGTATAAGACGTCATCATGAAAACCGTCTATATGTCTTTACTATCCGTAAGTGCCCCTTCTATCCATTGTTGGTGGTGGGCGGCATAGTTCTCGCCCAAGATGTGAATATCGGTGGCGGGACCAAGCGGTCGGGCGACCCGACCGGCCACTTCCTCCGTGGTCAATGCGGCGAGGGCCCCCCGCCGGGGTGCCCAGTACCCCACACCCGAGGCCCAGTAAGCCATGCGCAGACGCGAGGCCAGTGGGGTTTTCGTTCCTAGGGCAGCATCCAAGAGCTCACGAATACGGTGCTTGACACCACGCATCCCTTCACGGTCACGGATCTCCTGCCAATAGCGAGCATAATCGTCGTCGGTATAGGCTACCATCGCAGTGCCTGTCGCTTCGTTCATCGGAATGAACCAGCGGAGGGGGCTGTCCAGGGCCTCCTTGGACCGTCCATGAAACCAGACCTTGCCGGTGGCGGGGTCGGGCGCATACTGGGCGTAAATACGGCAAAGCGGCGCCGTGACCACCGTATTCAGAAGACGGTGCGCGGGTCGTAGGCAGGGCAAGGCCATGAGCGCTTCTTTGGGCAAGGCCAATATCACGCGCCGGGCCGGGTAAGACACGACCCGGTCCTGGCCCCGGTATTTCGTTTGCACCAAAAAAGGAGGGATAGGCAAGGGGGCGGAAGGTCCGGAAGGACCCGGGCCCGGCATCACGTCCACCACGGTGCGACCTAGGTACAAACTGGCCCCGTCCTGGTCTTGCAACCAGGCGACCAGGCGGTCCACGATCTGCGACAGGCCGCCCCGGAGTCCATAGTAGGTGGGCGGGCCGCCGCCAGGGTTCACCATGTCGGCAATGAGAGCGACGGCGTCGCGGGCATTCATGCGCCGGATTTCGGCCGAATAACCAAAATGCCCCAACAAGTACGCCACGTCGTCCCGGGGAAACCCCGTGCGCTGAAGAAATTGGACCAAGGTCTGCTCAACCAGTGCAACAGGTCCTCCAGGCCCTACGTGCTGGACCACCCGAACCAAGATGTCACGGACGCGCTCGTCCAGCCCATTTCCCTTACCAATGGAATGTATATGATCCTGTAGGCCGAGTTCCCCCAAGAGACGCCACAATTTTCGGTGATGCCGCTGGAATCGCCCCGCGCCGTATTCCAGGGACCAGTCTCCTTCACGATGGGTATAAATACGTCCACCCCACCGCGTACTCGCTTCTAAAACGGCCACGGTATGGGTGGGGTCGGCTTTGAGTAAGCAATACGCTCGGTGAAGACCGGCGATGCCGCCGCCCACAATGACAGTATCGTATACCGGCGTGGTCATATTCCTTCGTTATAATCTGGGGAGGGAAATATCGGCAATGTACTATACGTTGTACACAGGGTTCGTCGTAGTCACAGCTGGATGGAATTCACGGACGATAAAGACGTGCTATCGGTGCCTTCCGAACTGGACACGTCGTGGGCGGACCAAGAACGTGACGACGAACCGTTGGAATTGGAACCCATGACCGACATTGTGTGTTGGATCCTATACATTGATTGGGAGGGGAACCTGGAACACGTCTACCGAGATAAGCAGATTTTAGAAGAAGACGTTGCGGGGGGAGGGTCGGTATTCCCACGGGGG
>Ga0164296_1004217_pt1 | contig 13169 bp, 10 predicted proteins | sample GEODES057metaG_FD_113533 | JGI IMG/M metagenome (GOLD analysis project Ga0164296, IMG submission 113533) | Dystrophic lake water microbial communities from Trout Bog Lake, Wisconsin, USA - GEODES057 metaG | ecosystem: Environmental > Aquatic > Freshwater > Lake | place: USA: Trout Bog Lake...
ATTGAAAAATGTAGGCGTCGAATTTGGCTCTGCCAACATAGATAAAGATATGCTGCAACGCCTGCCTGCAGAGAATATGGATATGCTTATAGCAACCCATTGTGCGCCTCAGGCCATAAAAACCATGATGGATACTACCGGTCTTACCGGCATAGCCAACTCAAGCCTTGCAGGCGCCTCGCTGACCATGGACGAAATTCTGGATGCATTCTCGGGCGATTTTGCTTTCAATATGAATGATCTGAACGTTAAATCGCAGAATAATACCGTAAAGACAACGGTCAATATGAATTTTGTGATCAAGATCAACAACAAAGAACACTACAATAAATTATACCAAATGGCCACCGAGATGTTGCAATCCATGAATCCGGCGGTAATAAAACCCAACGACAACAACCTGATGATTCCCTTGATGGATGAGGGTAATGACACAGTGTTCTACACAATGGATGATAAATATGCCATGCTGTCGAATAAGCGGTCCAACATTTCGGGATTTTTCAATAGCTCATTTATGAGCCAAAAGACCGGACAACCGGCATTTGGAGCTATCACGGCTCACCCATGGGCCATGTATTTTGATATACAGCAATTTTCAAAGAACATTGATCCCTCATCAGTGATCAGCAATGACGCTGATTCATTAAAACTGGAAGCCAGCAAACATTTGCTGAAAAGCATTACATTCAATGGAGGCGAATTTGTTCACAATGCGATGAATTATAATATAGACATCAGCTTTATGAATACAGATAATAACGCATTGCTGACCCTGCTGGATTACAGCATGAAGCTGCAAGACGCGGATAAAAAGGCTACAACAAATACAAATTTTTAACCAAAAGCCAATAGTACAGTCAATTAGCAAGATTTTTTTGAGCGACTTTGTAATATATGCTCAGGAAAAATTACCTTTGATTCACAAATTTATAAATGCGGCAATACATGAAAAAAACTCATCTCTTTTATACCGTACAGATTGCAATATTAGGCTTTTGGGCATTGACCTTAGTTGGTTGTGCCAAAAAAACAAACGGCGTAGATAATAATGTGGTTTTGGAAACACCCTATTCATTGTATTTTTCAGATACATCTGGCGCAATATATAATAGCAATGATGGTGTAAATTATTCAGTAGTGCTGACCAATGACGGTGTTCCGTGCAGGGCATTAATGACATCCGGCAACAATCTACTCTATATCAAAAAGAACCACTGCTATTATAGCAGCAATAATGGTGTTGCTTTTAACCATTCCTATGATACCGTAACATCTTACTTAAATCTTGCCGACAATAATTTACCGATCGATCTTAACCAAACCATGATCATCAATTGCCCTGAATGGGGACATATGTATATGGCTTCTGCTTCCTTAAGTTCAGAGAATGTGTTTGGCATGGTTTGGACGCTGTTAAGTGGCGCATCTGGATCATGGTATCTGGAAACTTACTACGATACCGATGAGATCACCAATCCGCACAACATTAATTGTACATCGTTTACTGAATTGAACGGTAACGGTGTGCTGGTTGCTTATGATGCTCATCATAATCGTGTTTTTTATCGTATACCGCCGTTCAGCACTGCTAATCGCTGGAAAGAAAGTATTCGCTTCAATAATGATACACTGCCCGACAACCCTTCTTTGTTGACCACCGGAAATGGATTTTTCTTCTTCGGACATTTGAATGGTCAATTGATCGCCGTAGATGCAAAAGGTAGTCATGGCGGATACTACAGCAACGATACCGGTAAAAGTTGGGCAACTATATCCGGATTACCAGCGAATGTGCCACTGTTATGTATCAGTTCACCTTTTGAGCAAACATGCCTGGTAGGTACAGACTCAGCGGGCGTTTACCTGTACAACGCCAATACCGGTAGTTTTATGCCGTCTAACAATGGTCTACCCAAAAACTCAATTGTTTGGGGTATCACATTTAAGGAGAATTTTTATAAGAACAGTACCAACATACAATACATCTATCTGGCAACTAACAGTGGTATCTATGTTAGTGTAGATGGTGGTTTGGACTGGACACAGACGATCAAGGGTAATTTCACGGCGATATACTAATAAGCTATTCGTCGGCCTCAATATCCTCTTTAAAAAACAGATCTCTGTTCCGCCTTTGCTCCTTGGTGGGTCTTCCCGTTTTACTCATACGCTTACCGGTATAAAAGCTGGGTGCAATCTCCTTTGGCGGAAGTTTGTCGATTTCCGGAGTATGATCTATATAATTTTTGATCGCTTCCTCATAGCCAACACGATTGGGTAGTAAACCGGTAACCTCAATGATCCATTTACGCGCGGGCGTTTTGATCTCATAGCGCTCGCCAACAGACACAGGTTTTGCCGGTTTCACATTACTCCCGTTCCACTTCACTTTACCCTCGTCTATGGCTTCGGTAGCCAGTGTGCGGGTCTTAAAAATGCGGATCGACCATAAGTATTTATCAAGTCTTAGTTTCTCTGCCATTGATCAACGATTAACACAAATCAACATCCCTCAAAAAAAGCTTGAGATGAACATACGTTTTATGCCCGACTGCTGACAATATATCCTCTACATATTTCTCCGGTACTGTCCGCCTACCTCGAACAACGCCTGTGTGATCTGCCCCAAAGAACAATATTTAACAGTCTCCATCAACGCTTCAAACACGTTGCCATTATGAATGGCTACTTGTTGTAGCTGGTGCAGCATTTCTTTGCCCTTATCGCCACTGCGTTGTTGCAGATTCTGTACGGTTTGAATTTGAAACTCTTTTTCCTCAGTAGTAGAACGTATTACTTCGCGCGGCAGAACCGTTGGCGAGCCTTTGGAACTCAAAAATGTATTAACGCCAATGATGGGATATTCGCCGGTATGTTTCAAGGTCTCGTAATACAAGCTTTCTTCCTGTATTTTTCCACGCTGATACATCGTTTCCATGGCACCCAAAACACCACCCCTTTCGCTGATACGGTCAAACTCACTCAGTACGGCTTCTTCCACCAGATCGGTCAGCTCCTCAATAATAAAAGAACCCTGCAATGGGTTTTCATTCTTGGCAAGCCCCAATTCTTTGTTGATGATGAGCTGAATGGCCATAGCCCTGCGCACACTTTCCTCAGTAGGAGTGGTAATGGCTTCGTCGTATGCATTGGTGTGCAGCGAATTGCAGTTGTCATATATTGCATACAACGCTTGCAGCGTAGTGCGGATATCGTTAAAGTCAATTTCCTGAGCGTGGAGCGAACGGCCTGATGTCTGTATGTGGTACTTCATCATCTGGCTGCGCTCATTGCCGCCATATTTGAACTTCATGGCCTTGGCCCATATTCTGCGCGCCACCCGGCCAATAACGCTGTATTCAGGATCTATACCATTGCTGAAAAAGAAGGAAAGATTTGGCGCAAAATCATCTATGTGCATTCCCCTGCTGAGATAATACTCTACATAAGTAAAGCCATTAGATATAGTGAAAGCTAATTGAGAAATCGGGTTGGCGCCGGCCTCTGCTATATGGTAACCACTGATACTGACAGAGTAGAAATTTCGTACTTTCTGATCAATGAAATATTGTTGCAGGTCGCCCATTACCCGCAGCGAAAACTCTGTACTGAAAATGCAGGTATTTTGTGCCTGATCTTCTTTAAGTATATCGGCCTGTACCGTGCCGCGCACTGCCTGTAAGGTCGTTGTCTTTATTTTTTGATACACATCATTTGGCAGCACCATGTCGCCTGTTACACCCAGTAGCATAAGGCCCAATCCGTCATTACCTTCGGGCAGCGATTCTCCACCACTATTGTAGCGGGGGCGTTGCAACCCTTTTTCGGCAAACCAAGCATCAATTTTTTGATTCACTTCCGCTTCCAGTCCATTAGCCTTAATGTACGCCTCACATTGCTGGTCTATAGCAGCATTCATAAAGAATGCCGTAACCGTTGGCGCAGGGCCATTGATGGTCATACTGACCGACGTCTTAGGATCGGTAAGGCAAAAACCGCTATACAGTTTTTTGGCATCGTCGAGACAACAAACGCTCACACCTGAATTACCGATCTTGCCGTATATATCCGGTCTGTGTTCCGGATCACGGCCATATAGGGTCACGCTGTCGAACGCTGTACTGAGCCGCTTGGCAGGCATGCCCAACGACACATAGTGAAAACGTTTGTTGGTGCGCTCAGGACCGCCTTCTCCTGCGAACATACGCGTCGGGTCTTCGCCCTCGCGTTTGAACGGATAGATACCCGCAGCATAAGGAAACTCTCCCGGAAAATTTTCAGACAATGCCCATTGCAATATCTCGCCCCATGCTTCAAACCGTGGAACGGAAACTTTAGGCACCTCCAAGTGTGATAATGATGTGGTATGCGTTTTTATTTTTAGCTCTTTGTCACGAACTTTAAACTTGTAAAATTCATTGGTGTAATTTTCTTTTTTCTCCTTCCACTTTTCCAGCAATAACTTGTTTTTCGGATCCAGATCAAGCGCTGTTTTTTCGTACACCTCCTGAAGCGTTTTGATGAGCCTGTCTTTGTCGTCTATATCTGCTTTCTGCAGTGTTTCGATCGTCTTCTGAATACCAAATAATTTCTGTGCTATCGCTGATTGATCCTTCGCCCAGCGGTCATATTTCCGGTTATTCTCAGCGATCTCGCTTAGGTAACGAACACGCGCCGGAGGTATAATGAATATCTTCTCGCTCATCTCATCATTACTCACAAAATGGGAATCAAACTTAATTCCTGTTTTATGGCCGATGGTGTCTATCAGCGCCCGGTAAAGGGTATTGGTCCCCGGATCATTGAACTGCGATGCAATACTGCCATATACAGGCATATCGTCTGCTGCTTTATCAAATAATTTATGGTTGCGTTGATATTGTTTCTTCACATCGCGCAATGCATCCATAGCACCGCGTTTATCAAATTTATTTACGGCCACAATATCGGCAAAGTCCAGCATGTCTATTTTCTCTAATTGCGATGCTGCACCGTATTCAGGAGTCATCACATACATACTCACATCGGAATAGTCCATGATCTGCGTATCGCTCTGGCCTATGCCCGATGTTTCGAGAATAATAATATCGTACCCCGCAGCCTTTAAAATATTTACTGCATCGGGAATGTGCTTCGACACCGCCAGATTGCTTTGACGGGTAGCCATGCTGCGCATGTACACCCTACTGTTGCCGATAGCATTCATGCGGATACGATCGCCGAGCAACGCACCACCTGTCTTACGTTTAGACGGATCAACAGATATGATCCCGATGTGTTTATCTTTAAAATCAATAAGAAAACGACGCACAATTTCATCTACCAAAGAACTTTTACCTGAACCACCGGTTCCGGTGATACCTAATACCGGAACATGCTTGTGTGCAGCCTGAGCTTTTATTTTTACCATTGCTGCCTGCGTCTCGGGCAAATCATGAAAATTTTCTGCTGCCGAAATCAGTCGGGCAATTGACTTTACATCGTATTTATGCAAATGCCCGGCCTCCCCATTCAATTGATTGCCTGTGGCATAGTCGCTTTGTTGCAACAGATCATCTATCATGCCCTGCAAACCCATATACCTGCCATCATCCGGAGAGTATATTCTTGTTACGCCATAATCATGCATCTCCTTTATCTCATCGGGCAATATCACACCACCGCCCCCGCCAAACACCTTTATATGGCTGCAACCTGCCTCGCGCAGCAGATCGCACATGTATTTGAAGTACTCTACGTGACCTCCCTGGTAAGAAGTGACTGCAATGGCATTAGCGTCTTCTTGCACCGCACAGTCCACTACGTCCTTTACGCTGCGGTCATGCCCTAAATGGATCACCTCAGCACCGCTGCTTTGCATGATGCGGCGCATGATATTTATGGATGCATCATGACCGTCGAATAATGAAGCAGCGGTCACAATGCGAACTTTATTGTGTAATGAATAACTCATTTTACAAATATTTCAATTTGAACAGTAAAGGTACGAAAAGCCCGACAAATGGGAAGCATTTGGCATCACATGCAACACTAAAACAAACTTCCCGGAAAACTATCTTTCTGGCGTTTCAGGTGTTTGTAAGCCTTTTCAGTGGCCTCGCGGCCTCGCGGAGTACGTACTATATAGCCTTCCTGTATCAGAAACGGCTCATACACTTCCTCAATAGTGCCTGCCTCTTCGCTCACCGCAGTGGCTATATTGCTGATGCCTGTGGGGCCGCCTTTAAATTTATCTATGAGCGTAGCAAGAATCTTATTGTCCATATCGTCCAAACCACTTTCATCCACATTCAGTGCACGTAAGCCATGTTCCACTATAGCGCGGTCTATAACGCCATTGCCCAGCACTTGGGCAAAGTCGCGCATGCGGCGCAGCAATCCGTTGGCTATTCGCGGTGTGCCGCGGCTACGCCTTGCTATTTCCATAGCAGCGTCAGACGTGCAACGAACCTGCAATACGCCGGCTGATCGCATTAATATCCTTTGCAACACATCGGCTGTATAATACTCAAGTCGTGATTTGATCCCGAACCGTGATAACAATGGTGCAGTAAGCAAACCACTTCGGGTAGTGGCGCCGACCAGCGTAAAAGGATTTAAATTAAGCTGCACCGAACGTGCAGCAGGTCCCGTGTCGATCATAATATCGATCTTGAAATCCTCCATGGCAGCGTACATGTATTCTTCTACCACATTGCTAAGGCGGTGTATCTCATCGATAAACAGTACGTCCCGGGGCTCCAGACCCGTGAGCAATCCGGCAAGGTCGGCAGGTTTTTCTATTACCGGGCCACTGGTCTCTTTAATATTTACGCCCAATTCATTGGCCACAATGCGGGACAGCGTGGTCTTACCCAATCCCGGCGGACCATGAAACAAAATATGGTCTAACGCCTCACCACGCAGATTGGCCGCCTTAATAAAGATGCGCAAGTTCTCGATCAGGTTTGGTTGACCCGAAAATTCCTCAATAGATTGCGGTCTTATCGAATTTTCAAAGTCTTTTTCTTGCCTGTTCAGTTCATCTGTGGGTCGTAATACTGCGCCTGCCATTGCATAAAGTTACAATTAAATGGAAACTTAGAATAGGTCGCTACTGTTTTTTTGAATTATACCGTATCTATCGTGCTATTCCAAAATTTCGGCATCGTGTTAGCCGGATCAAAATATCCGGAATTACTTCATTTTTGAATTGTCCGTTCACTTTCCAACTTTCTCCTTAAATTTGGTGTTCTTAGCTATATTTTCATGACACAAATCACCCGCCGTTCTTCATGGCTTTTAGTCCTTTCAGTCCTATTGTTGGTCGCTTCTTTGGCCCGGGCACAAAATGTATCTGCTGCGAAGCAACGATCCAGAGATCGTGCCGATTACAATACTTTTAAGCATCAGATCATTGCGTTGAAAGAATTTGCAGAGGAAAAAAAGAAGGTGAGCAAACTGATAAAGGACAACCATGTGCCGGTAAAAGTGTTGGCAGTAGTGGACTCATCAGATAGCGGCGACGATGACAAGAATGGCTTAAAAGGCTATATATGCCAGCAGATCGGAGAAAATAGTTCCAATATTTATGAGATCAGTTTTGACAGGGCACAAAAAAAGATCACTGCGGTAAAAAAGACCGGCGAGGGTGACGACCCCGAAGTACAGGAAAAAGAGCCTAAAGAAAAGAAAACTACCGCCCACGCTAAACCTAAAAAGGACAAAGATGATGAGGACGATGATGATGGGACCGACGATGACAAACCTGCCAAAGGCAAGCCTAAAGCAAAGGATAAGGACAGCGACGATGAGTAACTATTTGTTTATTTGTGGTGCGTGATCAGGTTATACCCGATAAGAGCCAGCAAAGCAACTACAAACAGGATGATCACCGTATAGTCGATCTCACCTTTCTCTATTTTCTTCATGAGACTTAAAGGCGTATGGTATACATTGATCCATACCAACAACCCTACCCAACCTATATTTAACGGGAATGTAAAAACACCATGAATAGTTTTAGCAATCGGATAATCTTCCCACAATATCGTAGACAGGCTAAGAATATTGACAATAATTATTGCGGTGAATATTAATGAAACCACATAGGACAACATCACTTCTCGTGTATGTTTGTAGAGATATTTAAAGACATTTATGGTGAGTCGCTTCATGGTAAACAGTGGACGTACTCACACAAAAATATTTGTTTACTTTTGCATTATAGCAAAAATCAACACATAATTTATAAATATCTATAAATTACATTATTTTACCTTTTTCTTACTATCATTATTCCGTCTCGTACAGGCAATAACACATGCTCTACTCTGACATCTTGCTGAACATGCCTGTTAAAACGGTGCATCGCTTTGGCATTTTTACTTTGCTCTTCTACCGGCTGCACCACCTCGCCCTCATACAGCACATTATCAGCCAGTATGAAACCGCCCGGCGGCACCATAGGTAGCACTTGTTCATAGTATTGCACATAATTCACTTTATCGGCATCAATAAATACCAGGTCAAACTGGACACCGATCGTCGGTATCACTTCTGCAGCCTTGCCCGTATGCTGCACTATCTTTTCGCGCAGACCTGCTTCCGTAAAATATTTTGCAGCAATGTCATAAAGCTCTTCATCTGCCTCAATGGTATGCAACGATCCCCCTTCTGCCAAACCCTGTGCCAAACATATTGCAGAATAGCCGGTAAATGTCCCCAATTCCAATATGTATTTTGGCTTTATCATTTTACTCAACATTTGCAGTAGCGCACCTTGCACATGGCCGGATAACATTTGTCCCATACCGGTCTTTATATGCGTCTCGCGAGTGAGTGCAGGTAGTGGTTGCATGGCCGGAGTTGTATAATCGGCAGCATAATTATCAATATCAGTAGGTAAAAGCCTTATGGTCATAATAAAGGTTTTAAGTGTTAGCAGGTGAGTTATGTTTCCCGGTAGAGATCATTGCCAATAATGCAAAAGTGATCAATGCATTGACAGGCAGCAACTCTAAACCTATAGTGTACCCGCCCAACCATTGGGTATCATGCTGCTTAAGCAAGTAGCATATTGCCGGGCCGGCTAAACAGACAGCGGGTATGAGTCGATTCATGAGCTTGCGCCGGGTCAGCAAGCCAAATGCAAACAATGCGAGCAGCGGCCCATAAGTATACCCTGCTATTGTCAATAACAAATTGACGAGGGAACCATGATCTACAGAGCGCAATAAAAAAATGCACAAAAGAAACACCAAAGCAAAAGTATAGTGCACCGTATGGCGGGTGCGGGTCAACTGTTTTTCTGATATGCCATGTTTATGCCTTATTCCCAAAATGTCTATACAGAACGAAGAGGTAAGTGCAGTAAGCGCCCCGTCGGCACTGGGAAACAAAGCAGAAATAAGGCCAATGATAAAAATAATGCTTACCACCGGTGGCATGAACTGAAAAGCCATAGTAGGAAATATGTTATCCCCAATGATATTTTTACCATTGAGCAGTAGTTGCAGATTGGATTTTCCATCCACTATCACCGTTTGAAAAACAGCGCCCTTATTGATGGCAAAACAGTACAATATTCCTCCTAATGCAAGAAAGATAAAAACCACCAATACCATTAGAAAGCTAAGTGTGATCATGTTCTTCTGCGATCCCCTTACGTTGCTTACCGAGATATTTTTCTGCATCATTTCCTGATCAAGACCGGTCATGGTGATAGTAATGAACATGCCACCCAGCAACTGTTTCAGAAAAAATCCTTTACTCTGAAAATCCATATTCCATATATGTGTATAACCTGCCTGTTGCATGGTTGTCCATGCACCACCTACATTCCAATGCAGTGAATGCAGCATATAGACAAGGCATACTACCAGCGCCAATAACATAAATGTAGTTTGCAGTGTATCGGTCCATACTATGGTCTTAACTCCACCGCGATAGGTGTACAATAAAATAAGCGCCAAAATGACCACTGTGGTTATTTCAAATGAAACGCCCAATTGTTGCAAAATGAACAGCTCCATTACTTTGATCACCAGATACAACCGGAGCGTAGCGCCCATAGTGCGTGAAATGATAAAGAAAAATGCGCCCGTCTTATAAGCGGTTTTGCCTAATCTGCCATCCAGATACGTGTAGATAGATGCTAAATTAAGCCGGTAATAGAGTGGTAGCAGCACAAATGCGACAACAAAATAGCCCAGCCAGTTGCCAAGTATCACTTGAAAATAATCGAAGCCGGCGGTACCGACAGTTCCGGGAACCGAAATAAAGGTCATGCCGGAGAGCGAAGTGCCGACCATACCAAACGCCACCAACCACCATTTACTACTGCGGTTGCCAATAAAAAATGATTCATTGTCGGAATGGCGTGATGTATACCAGGCAATACCCATCAACAGACCGAAGTAAGCAATGATAATGGAAAGTAGAATAGCCGGGAACATGCCTGAAGAATTTGTTGACTTTACAACAAATATACCGGCTTCTGTCACATTTATACTAATAAGCCCGCGCAGAATTACAGTAGCGTTTATAGCCCGACTGCTAAACCGCCTCTCATTGTGGGTATACCGAAATACGGAGAATATTGCTGTTGAAGCACGTCATACATCAGTTCCATATACACGCCAAACCTGCCACCTATCTTCTCCCGAACACCGATTCCCAAAAGCAGGCAAGGCGCCGTAACATTCAAGTTTGTATTGACAGTACTGATCGAATTGCCAAATTGATCGAAATATTGATCTGCCTCTTTATATCCGATCAGGTCATATTCAAAATTAGCTATGGCATACATACTTCTGTAGAAAAAGTATCTTCCCCAAATTCCCGGATTGATGATGCTTTCCGTCGTTTTCTGGGTTTGATCCGTATTACCGTATTGGTCAACGAAAGTGATATTATAACCTGAGTTTTGATATCCAAGACTGATACCGGCTGAAAAATTTCGCCCGAACTGATAACCTACCATCGGCGCTATTCCATATACATAGGCATCTGTGCCATAAGACAATGTAATATTCCCACCAATGATCAACTTAGATGGATCATACCCACGCTTGCTTTTATGCGTTTTTTTATAATAGTAGCTTTGAGAGCCGGAACTATTATAAGTTTCCTGTGCGAAACCAGCAATAAAAGCAGGCAACAAAGCCAATAAAACTATAAGCCTCTTCATCTTTTCTGTTCAGATTTACAATACGAAAGTAGCACTTTTAAAGGTGCATCAGGCAATTTGTATATATTTTATATATTATTTAAGACTTTACCGGGGTTCAAAATTATGTTTGGGTCAAACATCAGCTTGATCTTACGCATCAATTCCATTTGCACACTATTGAATGCAACATCCATATACCCTTTTTGCACCCATCCAATACCATGTTCACCCGATATGGTGCCGCCTAAACGAACTACCTCCTTAAACAATTTACGGATACCGATCGGGAGTTTTTCATTCCAGTCGGCATCACTCATATCTCCCTTTACAATATTTACATGCAAATTACCGTCTCCGGCATGGCCATAGCATACCGACTTAAATCCAAATTCAGCGCCGGTAGCTTTAATGATGCGCAGCAATTCCGGTAGTTCAGCCCTGGGTACTACGGTGTCTTCTTCCTTGTATATGGAGTTGCTCTTAACAGCCTCGCCCACTTTTCTGCGCAAAGCCCAAAGCATTTGCTTTTGTTCATGGGTATCGGCAAACAGCATTTCGCCGATATCATACCGTTGCAATATATCACTGATGGCTTCTGCATCTTTGTACAGTTGCTCCATCTCATTACCGTCAAGTTCTATCAGCAAATGTGCAGCGATATCAGCAGGCAGATCAATACTTGTACTTTGAGTGTACCGCATTGACCATTCTACGGCTTCACGCTCCATAAATTCTAATGCTGACGGTGTAAATCCGGCTAAAAATATGGCATTTACTGCTTCGCATGCCTGTTCTGTTATTCTGAACGGGACCAACAATGTGAGGTTCGATCTTACAGCCGGTATCAGCCTTAACACGATCTTTGTAATAACACATAATGTACCTTCACTGCCTACTATCAGTTGGGTAAGATTATAACCCGTTGCATTCTTCAGTACATTAGCGCCGGTCCATATGATCGACCCGTCGGGCAATACAACTTCAAGATTCAACACATAGTCTTTAACCACTCCATACTTTACAGCTCTTGGTCCGCCTGAATTTTCAGAAACATTGCCGCCTATAAAGCACGATCCTTTACTGGCCGGATCGGGTGGATAGAAAAGCCCCTGCTGCAACAAGTGTTCTTGCAGCTCCTGTGTGATCACTCCGGGTTCTGTGGTAACCTGAAAATTTCTGGTATCAACATTCAGTATTTTGTTGAAACGACGCATATCCAGCGCTACTCCACCATGTACCGGAAGTGCCCCGCCGCTTAGCCCCGTGCCGGCACCGCGAGGCGTGACCGGAATGTTGTTGGCATTGCAATAGCGGAGTATCGCACTCACGTCGGTAGTGTTGCCCGGTTGTACTACCACCTCCGGTAGAAAGGAGAGGTCTTCAGTTTCATCAGAGGCACATCGCTCCAAATTTTCTGCATCGGTAAACACATAGTCCGCGCCCACCATATCCTGAAAACATTTCAGATCCTGCACATCAATTTTCTTGTACGGCATGGTGCAATTTACGGAATCTCCGTAAATACATATTAACAGGTGGCGTGTAGTGACTGAGAAACTACCTGATCAAAGTAATATCTCCCTTTCTGATGATCTGTGTTTGCAATACAGAATTGGTACAAACCGCCGTGATGGTATAGTAGTACGTGCCCATATCCTGCAACACGCCATTGAATGTACCATCCCAGCCCGGTCCGTTCATCACCGACTCAAACACCAATTGCCCCCATCGGTTTAAGATCCTGAAGTCCTGAATAGTATATTCCGGCGCTATAACATTGAAGACCTTGTTTTCCGATCCTGCCGGTGTAAATGCATCCGGTATAAAGAATACCCCATCGCAACAGCCTACTATGTTCACCGGTATCTCGTGGAAATTGCCCAAGCATTCGCCCACCAATTGCTTGGCATAGAATATCTCGGTTGTAGGCACCGATGCCACATTGGTATTCGGTACCGGCGGATCAAAAGAATAGCTGGTATCTGTTGCCAATGTATCCTTAAACCATACCAGA
>Ga0164296_1004220_pt1 | contig 13160 bp, 13 predicted proteins | sample GEODES057metaG_FD_113533 | JGI IMG/M metagenome (GOLD analysis project Ga0164296, IMG submission 113533) | Dystrophic lake water microbial communities from Trout Bog Lake, Wisconsin, USA - GEODES057 metaG | ecosystem: Environmental > Aquatic > Freshwater > Lake | place: USA: Trout Bog Lake...
ATATCCGAGAATAAATACGTTCGCATAAATTGGCGTAAAAATCATAGAAAAAGCACAAGGAGTAGTCAACGCCTCGATGAGTTGGCTTGGCACCAATCGAGGACACAGAGTAGAGGTTTTCTCAAACAAGGCGCTTAGGTGTTCAATGTCTAACGCCTTGGGATTGGCAATCTACCTCAGTCAACTTATCCATGTATCCAATCCGATGTCCTGAAATGTCCAAAACTCCCTCCCCCCCTAAAGGGGAGGAGGGGTTTTGGACAAGGTATTTGGGATTCAAGATGCTTTCGACACCTTTAATCTCTTGAGTCGTAAAAAGACCTTTTTGAATTAATTTCTTAATAAGATTTTTAGATTCATGTTTTCGCTTGTTTGATACTAAATCCGTCAAGGAGTTGTAAGTAGCATCAACAGCATCTTCGATGCTCAAATATTTAATGTCAGTTAAGTCAAGATGAAACTTGAGAGCCGTCAAAATAGTTTCTTGATTTTTACCGTTCCTTGGTTGTAATTTATTAGAGTAAGAGTTCGAAGTAACAGCGCAGGAGGTCACGCCTTGCTCAATTGCTATGTCAGTAAGTTTGAATTTGTACTCTCGACCCTTCACGCCATCCTTGTTCTTTTCAATTTTGATAGATTCGGAGTTGACTTTTAAGACGTTATCCAAAGCAGCAAAAAGACTTGAATGTCCTCTAATGCCCTTTGTGTTGTCTTTTCCTGTGTGGTGTATCAGGATTACGAGGCTTTGTGTATCTAAAGAAAGTTGCTTTAGGTTAAAGATTACTTTACCCATTTCCTTTGAACTGTTTTCATCAATCCCTGATGTAGTAGCGCTAAAGGTGTCGATAAATATTACGCCTTCCGATTTCCCTGCTTGATTTAGTAAAGATATAAGTTCCTCGACATGCGAACTGTTGGCAATATCAATTTGGTTTTTTATAAGATGAAAGTTTTCGGGGAGACTAGTTTGATTGTGTATTGCCCACGCATTTAACCTCTTGCCAGCGCTTTGGTGATTCTCCGCATACAAATACGTTACTGGTGCTTGCTTCGTTTTGTGTCCGAACCAGTCTTTGCCAGTACATATTGACAAAGCAAGGTCTATGGCGAGAAATGTTTTACCAGTCCCACTATCCCCGTAAATACAAGCAAGACCCTTGGCAATAAAGACATCACTTACTTGCCAATCCTCACAAGGTTCTTTCTCAATATCTTTCGTGCCTATAAGCCTAAAGTTAGGCGATGAGTGCGAATCGTTATCCGATTTTTTTAGCGTTGTGCGTGACATTGAAATTCTCTTTTTTAGTTGATGATGTTGAAAATTTTATGAACATAAAACCCTCATATCAATAGCGCTGTGCGGTATATTTCTCTATTCAATGTTTAAACAATCAAAGTCAGCTGTTGAAGGCATTAAATGAAACTTTCAGGCTGACTTAGGGCGTTTAAACATAGCCTCACTGTTGTGTATTTGAGACGCACAAAGTGCTTGCATGTGCGATGTTTTGTAAAACCTCAAAGTTTCAAAGACGTCTTTAAAACGCTCTCCTCACTTCAAATACTTTTTGGCTTGGTGCTAGCACGAATGAGTTCCACTAATTTCAGTAAACTCAATTAAGTTAGGAAGCAATTGCGCCATCCGATTGGTTACTTTAGGAAGCCTAGCCATTCGTATATGTTGAAACAATACTAGGCTATCTTTTTTGCTAGCAATTCTGGATTGGGGTGGTAGTAACGCTTAAGCATTGCCAGACTTTTATGACCAGATACTGCAGATAGTTCTATTAAATTTGGAAGTTTTTCAGCCAGCCTTGTAATTGCCATATGCCGAAGGTCATGGAAGTGGAAGTCTGTCAGATTTGCTTTCTCTCTTGCTCTCTCTACTGCAGCAGATAACGCTGCACCGTTGATTTGAAAAATCCTCCCATTTATTCCTCTTGGAATGCTTTGCAGTATTTCAATTGCCGCTTTGGATAAGGGAACTAGACGAGACTCACCGTTCTTGGTAACAGGTATGAATGCGATGCGCTTTTCAAAGTTAATATGCTCCCATCGCAAGTCGAGCATCTCTCCTCTTCTCATTGCAGTTTCAAGAGCGAATTTGAATAGCGGCAGCACCCAAACGTTTGCGCTTTTAACTCTTGGCACTAAAGCAGCAAAGAGTCTTGTCAACTCGTCCTCATTCAAAATCCGACTCCGTCCTTGAGGGGATGGTGGCTTCTTTACTAACGGGATTGGGTTGACGATATTGATACCCCACTCCCTTCTGGCATGGTTAATGATGCTAGAGAAGTAAGACAGTTCTCTGATAACAGCGCCAGCCGAAACCAATTTAAGCCTCTCGTCTCGATATTTGGCTACTTGAGAAGGGCTAAGAGAAGCCATGTTAAGTTTGGCGATTGGGTGCCTACTTATGGCTTTGAGCCTATAGGCGTCCTCTTTATGGCTTCTGCTGTGTTGATTCACCTCAACGATGTATCTTTCAACAACCTCTTTAAAGGTTGTCCTTTCGGCAAGGCTGGCGTCTATAAACGCCCCTTTATCCATTTGAGTTTCTGTCTGCCTAGCCCACCGCTCGGCATCTTGCTTTGTGAAGAAAGTCCTTGCAAGCGAACTTTGACCATTACGGATTACCCGTGCTTGCCATTTGCCATTTCGGCTACGAATAGATGCCATTTTCCTGCCCCAGTTGGACAGGAGTTGGACAAGACGCCTTCAACTCTCCACAAAGCCTTACTGGATAAGGCTTCTAAGAGTTACTCTACAGCCTTAACCATATCTTCAACTACTTTTTTGGCATCGCCAAAAACCATCATCGTTTTGTCCATGTAGAACAACTCGTTATCCAATCCCGCATAACCCGCCGCCATGGAACGCTTGTTAACTATGACTGTCTTTGCTTTATAAGCGTCCAATATAGGCATTCCGTATATGGGGCTTCCCTTTACCAAAGCGGCAGGATTCACAACATCATTAGCGCCCAAAATGATTGCGACATCAGCCTGTCCAAACTCCCCATTAATGTCCTCCATCTCAAACACTTGATCATAAGGGACCTCTGCCTCAGCAAGTAAGACATTCATGTGCCCTGGCATACGGCCTGCAACTGGATGTATCGCATATTTAACAGTAATACCGTGCTCCATCAACTTATCAGCAAGCTCCATAACTGCGTGTTGAGCCCTTGCAACTGCCAATCCGTAGCCTGGAACAATAATGACAGTCTCTGCGTTCATCAACATGAAGGCCGCGTCGTCTGCACTGCCGCTCTTTACATTTCGCTGCTCTTGGCCACCCGCAGCCTGCGCAGAAGCGCTACCCCCAAAGCCACCCAAGATCACGTTAAAAAAGGAACGGTTCATCGCTCTACACATAATGTAGGACAAAATTGCTCCGCTTGAGCCAACCAAGGAGCCAGCAATAATCAACATACTGTTGTTTAAAGAAAATCCAATCCCCGCTGCTGCCCATCCCGAGTAGCTATTGAGCATTGATACAACCACAGGCATATCGGCTCCGCCGATTGGAATGATAATTAAAAAACCAAGAACAAATGCGATCGCCAACATCGCAAAGAAGGCGCCCCAACTTTGAGAAACAATGAATACACAGCCCAAAGCAATTGCACCCAAAGCTAAGGCAAGGTTGAGTAAATGCTGACCCGGGAAGACTACAGGTGAGCCTTGAAACCATCTAAATTTGTACTTGCCCGCCAATTTACCAAAGGCAATGACCGAGCCACTAAAGGTGATTGCTCCAATTGCAGCACCTAAAAATAGCTCTAACCTATTTCCTGTTGGGATAGGCAGATCGGAGGATGCAACGATCTGAAATGCAACAGGTTCTGCAACAGCTGCAACTGCAATGAAAACTGCTGCCAAACCAATCATACTGTGCATGAATGCAACCAACTCTGGCATTTTGGTCATCTCAACTCTTTGAGCCATAACAGCGCCAATGCCACCCCCTAATACCAAACCTAGTAAAACCCAAGAAAGTCCTAAGGCGGAATCTGAAAGCTTATAAATCAAGGCTCCCGTCGTCAGTACGGCAATAGCCATACCAATCATCCCAAATAAATTACCCCTCGTTGAAGTCGTAGGGTGACTAAGTCCTTTGAGCGCTTGTATAAAACAAATACTTGCGATTAAATAGAGCAGTGTGACTTGATCCATACTCATCATGCAACTCCTTTATCAGAACTTGCACCCTCAACCAACTTAGGCTTCTTTTCCTTTTTCTTAAACATCTCTAGCATACGCCGAGTCACTAAAAAACCACCAAAAACGTTCACAGCGGCAAGGGTTACAGCAAGCACTCCCATTGTTTTACCGAGTGGGGTCTCAGTCATAGCAGCGGCGAGCATAGCGCCCACGATCACGATAGCTGAAACCGCGTTCGTAACAGCCATCAAAGGGGTATGAAGTGCAGGCGTTACAGTCCAAACCACATGGTACCCAACATAAATGGCAAGTACAAAAATGATTAAATTTGTTAGTGTGTGTGAAACTATTTCCATCGCTTTATTTCCTCGTGATTTCGCCGTTTTGTGTAACCAAACAAGCAGCAACAATATCGTCCGTCAAATCGATATGAAGCGCTCCATCTGCATTCAAAATTAATTTTAAAAAATCAAGTACGTTTCTAGCGTACAAAGAGGAGGCGTCTGCGGCCACCATAGACGGCAAATTCGTCTCACCCACAATTGTGACGCCATGCTCAACCACCGTTTGGTCTGCTACTGTTAAAGGACAGTTGCCGCCCGCCGCCGCCGCTAAATCAATCACCACAGAGCCTGGCTTCATGGACTGAATCATCTCAGGGGTGACCAAAACTGGGGCTGCACGCCCAGGTATTAAGGCCGTGGTGATGACTACATCAGCCAGTGCAACCCTTTTCGCTACCTCGGCCTTTTGTCTATCTAACCAACTTTGGGGCATTGGTCTTGCATAACCTCCCACCCCCTCAGCTGCATCTTTTTCCTCTTGAGTTTCATATGGAACATCAATAAACTTAGCACCTAAAGATTCAACCTGCTCTTTAACACTCGGTCTGACATCAGATGCCTCAATTACTGCCCCAAGCCTTTTCGCAGTTGCAATTGCTTGCAAACCCGCAACACCGACTCCCAAAATGACTACACGTGCAGCTTTGACGGTTCCAGCTGCTGTCATAAGCATTGGGAAAAAGCGCGGATATTTATCAGCGGCGATCATAACCGCCTTATAACCAGCAATGTTGGCCTGTGAGGACAAAACGTCCATACTCTGGGCCCTAGATGTTCTAGGAGCAGCCTCAAGCGCAAACCCAGTAACACCCGCCTGAGCAAGCAAATCTAGTCCATCTCGGTCAAATGGATTAAGCATTCCCACTAACATGCTGCCTTTTTTAAGAAGTCCTCGCTCAGTAGGCAACGGAGCCCGTACTTTTAAAACCAAATCACAATCAAATGCGGCTCGAGCATCAGAGATCTTTGCACCCACTGCCTCGTATGCAGCATCTGTAATAGATGCACCAACACCCGCCCCAGATTGAATTAGTATAGAGTGCCCTTTGGCGATTAATTTTTTAGCAGTCTCTGGTGTGATAGCGACTCGTCGCTCACCCAAAACTGTTTCGGCTGCAACCCCAATTAACATATAAAACTCCTACAGTCTTAAAAGATTCTTTTTATCAAAAATGATTGGTGATTAAAATATAACTACATGCATTGTCCACTAATTTTGGGACGTCATACTAAACTATTAAAATTCGGATCAATGCACCAGTTTCTTTTTACCCTTGTTTTTCACATTTCACTCAAAATCTTATCTACAAAATGATCAAACGTTGGAAACCCAGTGTCACTGTTGCTGCCATCATTGAGCAAAACGGTAAGTTTCTTTTGGTGGAGGAGCACACACCAGAAGGTTTGATGCTGAACAACCCAGCTGGGCACTTGGAATTAGGAGAGTCCCCCGAACAAGCTTGTCAGCGAGAGGCGCTAGAGGAAACAGCCTACTCATTTATCCCCAGAGAGCTTGTGGGTATTTACCTTTCACGGTTCAAACGTCATCAAAAACCCTCTGAAACCGAGCCCATCTCAAAAGTGCCTACAAGTATAGAAGATATCACTTACCTACGTTTTGCGTTTTGTGGGACATTGGGCACTTTTAACTCCAATTTAAAACTTGATGAAGGTATTGTAAGAACTGTGTGGCTTGACATACACGAAATCAGAAACTCACGCTCAATACACAGGAGCCCTTTATTACTGGCTTGCGCCGAAGATTATCTAAATGGGCAGCGCTTTCCATTGAACACATTACACACCGACAAAAGCGTCTTTGCACCAGAAGTAAGATATTAAAAGTACCGCTTATTTATCTTGGTTATAAAGTTCAACCATCAAGGATGGATCGTTTGAATGCATGACCTCTTGAACCCAGTTTCGAAGGAGTTGAGTATCGGCTCGTAAAATCTCTTGCTTTACCGATAATATTTGAGTAGGGTGCATAGAAAAACTCCTTAGCCCAAGCCCTAACAATAGACGGGTAAGCGTTGGGTCACCTGCCATTTCTCCGCAAATTGAAACTGCTTTACCCGCCTCGTTACATGCAGAAATAGTATCTGCCACCAAACGCAGCACTGCAGGGTGAAGGGGATCATATAAATGCGCAACCTGCTCATCCGCTCTATCAATTGCTAAAGTATATTGAATCAAGTCATTTGTACCAATTGATAAAAAATCAAAGTACTCCAAAAACATCTTGGCACTAATTGCGGCTGCGGGTATTTCAATCATCGCCCCCACCTTAACAGGCCCATACACTTCGCCCATAGCGTCGAGTTGATGGCGAGCGGTATCAATTAATGATAACGTCTGCACAATCTCTTTTTTGTGTGCAAGCATCGGAATAAGTAAGTTTACTTGGCCCTTGGCAGCCGCTCTCAAAATCGCTCGTAATTGCGTCAAAAACATACTTGGATCCGCCAAGCTCCAGCGTATTGCGCGCAAACCCAATGCGGGATTTAAATGCGCCTCGTCTTTCATTGTTCTGTCAAGCGACTTATCAGCTCCTACATCCACGGTTCGAATCGTTACAGGCAGACCATTCATACCCTGCACTGCAGCGCAGTAGGCTTTGTACTGCTCCTCCTCATCAGGCAGTTGACCATCTCGGCCCATAAAAAGAAATTCGCTTCTAAATAACCCAATACCTACAGCACCTACAGACATTGCAGATTTTGTGTCCTCAGGCATTTCAATATTTGCCAAAAGTTCAACACGTTCATCATCTAAAGTAGCAGCAGGGCGATGTCTCAGCCTTGTTAATCTTTCTCTTGAAACCTGAGCTTGTCGCTGTTTAAAACTGTATTCATCTAAAATAATTGGGGAGGGGTCAACTATTACCACCCCAGCATCTCCGTCTATGATGATCCAATCGTCTTGTCTAATCAATTGGCTAGCAGTTCTAGACCCTACAACCGCAGGAATATCCAAGCTTTTTGCAACAATTGCAGTGTGAGAGGTTTTTCCGCCAACATCTGTGATAAAGCCAGTAAATACGCTTTGTTTAAATTGCAATAAATCAGCTGGCGATAAATCATGCGCAACCAAAATTAACGGGACTTCCATTTGATCTTCACTAATTAGCTCTTGTTGTTGCCCCACTTCCTTGGAAACACTTTTAATTTTATGATCTAAAACAGTTGGGTCACCCTTAAGGTGTCTGAGAATACGCTCCACGACTTGTTCCAAGTCGCCTTTGCGCTCTCGTAGATAGGGATCGTCCATCTCGTCAAATTGACGAGCAACGACCTCAAGTTGAGAAGTTAATGCCCATTCGGCGTTGTAAAGGCGCTCTCGCACCCAAGTATTTATTCCACTTGCAAGCATTTCGTCTTGCAAGAGCATCATATGAACATCCAATAAAGCGGCTAGCTCAGGGGGCGCCTCCTTAGGCAATGATTGATGCAGTATATGAATTTCATCAATAACGCATTGGCGGGCGTGTACCACGCGCTGGATTTCACTCTCAATTTGATTGGTGTTTATGAAATAGTGAGCAACGTCTACTCGACTCGAGGCAACAAGAACTGCCCGCCCCATAGCAATGCCACGAGCAACTGCGAGACCATGAATTGAAAAAGTCATAAAGAAATAACCATTCTTGTTATTTACTCACTTTCACCAAATTTTTCGTTGATTAGTTTTAATAGTTCTTGCATGGCAAGATCCTCGTGTTCACCCTCAGTCTCCAACTCGACCTCTGTTCCAAGACCTGCTGCCAACATCATAACGCCCATGATACTTTTAGCATTGACTCGGCGCTCCCCCTTTGATATCCAAACTTGACAAACAAAAGAGCCTGCCAACTTAGTCAGCTTAGCCGAGGCTCTGGCATGAAGTCCTAATTTATTGCTGATAGTTACTTTGTTTTTTATCATATATTTTCTTAACTTGATTTTGTGGAGCAGTGACTGCAACTTGCATTACACCTTGAGCACCACCTGCCAAAGCACGTTGCATCAAGGCCTCTAAAGATTCGTTTCGGTAGTTTATTGCCCTTAATAGCATTGGCAAATTAACGCCCGCTATAAGTTTTGCTGGCGTACCTTCGACAAACTTCTTGGCAACATTTGAAGGAGTAGCTCCAAAAATATCTGTCAAAACTAGAGTAGGCCTGTTTGCCAAATCATCTCTTAAATATTCCAGTTTTTCCAAGGTTATGTCCGGATCTTCTTCAGCGCTAACATCCATTGCTATTAGATCCTCTGCGCAATCCGGATATACATGCAATGCACAAGCTCTTAAGGCATGGGCCAAAGGCGCATGCGCCACCATAATAATGCGTATATTCATTGCTTAAGTATATAAAAGTTTTGAGAAGCACTTACTTTGCATGCGACTCTTTAAATTCTGGCTTTGAATTATCTCCCTTTGGTAGCAGAAAATACACATACGATACTGCACAACAACAAAGATCAATGATAAAAGCCAATCGATAGCTCCCATCTATACTTAAACCAATGCTAGAACCCCAATCTATCAATAAACCCAATCCCCACTGAACAACGAAAATCCCTAAAAAAATCACTAGGTTAAACGAGCAAAGCGCTTTGCCTGCAAGCTCCCTATCAAAAGAAAGCCCAACAGTTGGCTGAATCATGGCAATCACAGAGCTGGTTAAACAAAACAAAATCAAAATACCAACCCCTTGACCTTGAGTAGATTGTGTAAGCCAAAGTAGGCATATCAAACTAAAAGGGTAAATCAGCTTCATGAGCCTTGTCACATTAAATCCTCTGTGCTCTAGAAATGGCATGGCCCAGCCCCAAGCACCAAAACAAAACAGCATCGCAAGATTGATAAAAAACAAACCACTAGCTGCCTCCATGGGCGTATATTTTTCAATTTGCACCAACCATGGCCCCGCCCACAAGGTTTGTATCGCAAGCAAACTTCCGTATCCAAAAAAACCAACTGGTACAACTTTTCTAAAATATGGATTCTTGACGACTAGTAAATAAGAGGCCCAAAAGTCTAATTTTTTTGCCCCGCCGTCTGGCGTCTCTTGTTGCACCTCCCACGACGGAACATACATGTTAATCATGACCAGCGAAAACACTAAAATAACACTCAAACATAAAAACACAAATCGCCAGCCTAGATACGGGAGTACCCACTGAACGGGAAGAGTAGACATCAACATGCCAAGCGATCCAGTCATCAGTAACCAAGAATTTGCTCTCATTTGAGTGGCGGGAGCGAGCCATCTGCGCCCACCCGTAAGGGGTGCCATCAAACAGGCGCTAACACCTACTCCGGTCAAAATCCGAGCCGCCCATAACTCGTAGAAGTTTCTTGCTAATGCAAAACCAACACAGCCGAAAAAAGCAAACATCATTAAAAACATTGATACTTTTTTAGGTCCAAACCGGTCTAACCATCCTCCCATCGGTATTTGCACCAAAGCAAATCCTAGAGAAAATCCACCCGCGAGTAATCCTAATTCATGTGCTTGTAAATTCAATTCCACAGACAGGGCAGGGGAGAGAGTTGCCGTCACAGCACGAACCAAAGTGGATACAAAGTACGCAATCCCGAAGGCAGAGAACACCAAAACAGCTTTTTTTGTATCCAGTAAATGATTATTCATTTGTATTTATCTTGATGGATGAGAAATAAGTATTTACGGTCTCTTTATCTTCTTTTGAGTGTGTAGGCCTGTAATACGCAACTTGGTATAAGTTGTTTGCATATCCAAACCAAATTATCTCTGCATCCATCCCCCGCTGACCGCTCACTTTTAAATATTGCGCCTTCGGACTTAACACTGCCTTGATGTTGGGCCATTCAACAAATTTCGGCTCATCTTGAAATCCAAGTGCTTGCAAGCTGGCACCTTTAAAAAGTTGAATCCAGGTTTCATTTACTCCTTCGCCACTTGCCTTTGCTCCAGCAACGGGCTTGTTTTGAGGAACACTTAAGTATGAAACTGTAAACTGTTGACTATCTTTCTCACACCCAATCATTGTTACCTCTACACTTCCATCCTTTAAGTTCTCGCTCAGTGGAACTTGTCTGATCGCCTCATTTGGTTTGCAGGGAAGCCAAACCTGCAATCCTGTATCTTTAATATTTATTTCCCGCCAATTCATACCCTGCGAACAACCCAATACCGTCAAGGACAATGGTGAAACGATGATTAAAAAAATAAACTTGCATATACGTTTGTTTAACATGATTTTTGTTGGTTTCTGCTTTACTAACAATCCCCTAACTTCCATACATTTTAAGGTTGTATTTTTTTGCTAAATATCCTTTAAACTTGACTCTTCAATTTTCTAATCCTCTAAGCGTAGCTAGTTATGAACTCTCTTGATGGTATTCGTGTTTTAGACTTATCCCGCGTATTAGCCGGCCCCTGGTGCACACAAACCCTAGCCGATTTAGGCGCAGACGTAATCAAAGTAGAACGGCCCGAATGCGGAGATGATACCCGGGGTTGGGGTCCTCCTTTTTTAAAAGACAATGAAAACGAGTTGACTAAAGAGGCCGCCTACTATCTTGGCACAAATAGGAATAAAAGATCCATTACCTGCGATATCGCAAACCCTGAGGGTCAAGCATTATTAAAGCAACTTGTCCTGGAGTGTGATGTTTTTATTGAAAATTTTAAAGTAGGGGATATGAAACGTTATGGACTAGATTATGAGGCATTAAAAATCATTCATCCAAAACTTGTTTATTGCAGCATCACTGGTTTTGGACAAACAGGGCCTTACAAGGACAGGGCTGGTTATGATTACGCTGTTCAAGGTATTGGCGGACTCATGAGTATTACTGGAGAACGAGACAACATAGGCGGAGGACCCCAAAAGGTCGGTGTCGCCGTTGCCGATCTTTTTACTGGCATGTATGCATCTGTTGCCATCTTGGCCGCTTTACGTCATGTAAGCACATCGGGGGAGGGTCAGCATATTGATATGGCACTCCTTGATACCCAAGTAGCTATGCTAGCTAATTTAGGTGCTAATTACTTAGTTGATGGTCAATTCAGCGGAAACATTCCGGGTCGCATGGGAAATGCACATCAAAATATTGTTCCCTACCAAGTCTTTGAGGTTGCAAATACCCCTTCAGGCGAGCGTGACTTCATCATATTAGCCGTAGGTAATGATCGTCAGTTTGCTAAATTCTGCGAAGTTGCAAATCGTGATTGGCACAAAGATCCCAAATATATCTTGAACCAAGACCGTGTTAAAAACAGAGCTTCCTTGGTACCAGAGCTCGAAGCATGCCTTAAAACAAGATCCAAACAATCTTGGCTCACTGCCCTAGAGTCAGCAAAAGTGCCTTGTGGAGCTATTAACAATTTTGCTGAAGTTTTCTCTGATCCCCAAGTGCGCCACCGCAATATGGTCCAATCTTGGGATCACCCGCTTAAGAAAGGAATTGAACTTGTCTCAAATCCTATAAAGCTTTCTAAAACACCGGTACAAAAAAGAAATCCGCCACCAATGCTTGGTGAGCATACCCATCAGGTATTGAAAGAGTTACTTCACTTGAGCGATAAAGAAATTGAGTCGCTCAAAGAGTCCAAAGTTTTGTAAACCAATGCGGTGTAAGTCAAAATCCCAGTATTATTTTGACTTGAAATTGCTGTGACAGTTCTTACACGTTTCATTAGTCGCGTTGACAGCAACTTTTAAATCTTCTAATTTGCCAGTTTTAGCAGACGTTGCTAATTTAGTTGCCTCAGTTATAAATTTTTCTTGGGCATCCCTGAATTTTCCTGACTCTGTCCAAATTTCAGGCTTGGCTTTCGTCTCGCCTTTATCCGTTCCCTCCCCAAACGCTGCCCAGGGCAACTTTGCGAGCACCTCGACCACAATTGCAGCATCCATTGCACTTTTGGCATCATAAGATATCTTACCTTGTGCCATTGCTTTAAGTTGGTTGTATTGAACATCCATAACGTAAAGCGCATTTTTTCTGTACTTGATTGCGTCTTCAGCTTTGGTAAATTGCTGTGCTTTTACATTGAATGATGCTATTAACAGCATCCAAAATACGACATTAATAGTTTTAAAGTACCCCATACACATCCCCTATAAAATGATTATGCTTAAGGGGTTAAATAATACACCCTTAAATGTTTTTATCATTACACCCATATTACTTTTATTACTTTTTGCTGTTTCTTAGGTTGATATGACAAACTTAACAAAGAATGTAATGGTCTGGGATCTTCCCACACGCTTATTTCATTGGTTTTTGGCTCTTCTCATTGCATCTCAATACGTCACAGGTATTGCCGGAGATGATTGGCTGGAACTTCACGCTTATCTTGGTTACTCAACTCTAAGTTTGGTTATTTTCCGGTTGTTTTGGGGATTTTTTGGCGGTCGATGGTCTAGATTTAATGAGTTTTTTTCATCGCAACCTAATCTGTCAGAACGAAATGATTTAAGCACCGAGGTTAATCTTGATCATGTGCACATTGGCCACACAAAACTGGGCTCCCTATCTATCTGTGCGATGCTTGCAACTATTTTGTTGCAAATCATATCGGGCCTGATGAGCAATGACGACATCTCATATGCTGGCCCCTATACCAAACATGTAAGTAATTCTGTCGTAGATTGGATGACTTGGTACCACGGTGAGGTTG
>Ga0164296_1004221_pt1 | contig 13159 bp, 15 predicted proteins | sample GEODES057metaG_FD_113533 | JGI IMG/M metagenome (GOLD analysis project Ga0164296, IMG submission 113533) | Dystrophic lake water microbial communities from Trout Bog Lake, Wisconsin, USA - GEODES057 metaG | ecosystem: Environmental > Aquatic > Freshwater > Lake | place: USA: Trout Bog Lake...
CATCAAGGTGACCGTCGGCGTGAAGTAGCCGATCGAGGCATAGTCGCCGCCCAGGATGGCCAGGGCCGCGTCCGCGTCCTGGGTCTTGGCCGTGGCGTCGGGGTCCTCCAACACCGAAGGCTCGCGGGTGATCGCCTCCTTCAGGAGCGCCATGACGCCCTTACGCTTGGCGAACCAGCGTTTGCGGACGACGGAAACGGCCTTGCGCGCATCCTCCTTGTCGAGCGGCATGAAGCGGCAGGTCCAGCGGTAGCTGACGCCCAGCTCGTTCAAGCGATCCAGCAGGCCCGGCGAGGAGCTGGTGGGATAGGCGCGCACCGAGATGGTGCGGACATATTGGCCGCCCAGCCGCGGCAGCAGGCCGCCCTGGAAATCGTCGTCGCACAGGAAGGCGTCGAGATAGGCGGGGGTGTCGGGCGCGCGAACAAAGTGGCGTTTGGTGGAGATGCAGCCATGCAGATAGGTCAGCGTCTCGTCGTCATCGAGCTCGCGCACCTCCGGCATGATCGCGCCGAGGATGTCGGCGATCTGCCGCACGGTGGACAGGAACCCGCCCAGCGCGGCCCTGTACATGCCGGCGGCGCCGCGGCCCGACGGGGCGTTCTCCAGCAGCAGGCTTTCGGCGGTGGAGATGGCCTCTTCCGGCGGCAGGAAGGTGAAGGTCAGGAAGTAGCGGCTCTCGAAATGCCGTTCCTCGGCCTCGAAGCCGCCGCGGCGCTCATCGTCGATCAGGGCGGAGACCGGATCCGGGAAAAGGCTGGTCGGGTAATCCTGCGAAGACGCGCGCAACGCCTCGAAGTGAAGACACCAGCGTGAACCCAGCCGCCGCAGGGCGTTGTTGAGCTGAGCGCGGGTGGCCACCAGGCCGGCGTCGGTGGCGCTGGCCAGATCAGGGCCGCGAAAGGCCAGGGTCTTCTGGAAGCCGCCATCCTTGTTCAGCAGCAGGCCAGGACCGATCAGCGCCACCCAGGGCAGATGATCGAAGAGCCGGTCGGCCTTGGCGCGATATTCCCGCAGATAAAGCATCCGCGCCCCTCAGGTCTGCTGCGCGATCACCCAGACCCCAGCCGCCTCGGCGGCGAGGGCGTAGGCGAAGCTGGCGACGGCGAGGGTGATGACGGCGGTGCTGGCGAGGCGGCCCCGCGAAAGAGCGGGCCAGGTTGGAAAGCCGGTGACCGGCGCCCAAAGCAGGGCCATGGCCAGGGCGAAGGCGGCGGCCGGAGACGTCAGGGCGTGTCCGAGCGGGTCCACGATCAGGCGTCCAAGTAGGGCTTTTGGCGGATGTGCCGCTTCAGCGCATCGAAGAAATAGGGATCGCGCTTGTTCAGCCAGTAACATACGGCGTGCACGAGGAGGCCGAGCGGCAGGCCGATGGCGGGCACCTGCAGGCCGAGTGCGAGGACGGCGGTCAAGGTGCCGTTGAGCACCGCGATCATGCGCGGCACGCCCGCGATCGTCACCGGCTCCGACAGCGAGCTGTGAAAGCCGATTTCAAAGCCCTCGATCGGGGAGGCGGCCATGTCAGAACACCGCGCCCGAGGTCAGGTTAAAGAAGCTGGAGATAAAGGTCGTCGCCGTGAAAGCGATGGCCAGGCCGAACACGATGCCGATCCCCTTGCGCATGGCCGAACCGCCTTCGGCGAAGGCGAAGCCCAGGCCGGTGATGACGATGGCGATGATGCCGATGGCCTTGGCCACGGGTCCGGAAAGCGAGTCCTGCACCGTTTGCAGTGGGGTTTCCCAGGGCATGGCGGTCGAACTCGTCGTACCGGCGAGGGCAGGGGAGGCGAGGATCAAGGCGGCGACGACCACCAGGGTTGGCGCGGCGGCGCGCCTCAGAAGACGACGGGCTGACGCCCAGCGCGTGCGGGACATGGAAGGCTCCGGGTCAAGCCCGGCAATCGCGGGCATCGGTATCTCGTCCCGGCAACGGGGGAAGGTCAAGGGCCGTTTTACTACTTTTGGCGCACTATGTCCGTTTTATACGGTTTTGTGATTTAGCGCCGGGGAGCCGCTCGATGGCGCCGGAGGGTCAATGAGGGCGATCAACTGCCGAACCATTCGGTTCCGTTCTTCGGCGGACATCGCCCCAAGCTCCGATGCGGCGTAACGGACAAACTGCATCGGACTGCGCGCGAGGGCCGGATCGACAATCGCGTCGGTCAGGATGCGATGAAGGTAGGCGACGACGGTGCGCACGCTGACGCCCTCGGGCCGCTGAATATCGACATGCAAGCAGACCGCCGTAAGCACGAGCCTCTGGATGGCGAGGCCGGGATCTGAGGACGAAGGACCCTCGAGAAAGTCGACCGCGGCGCGGCGCGCCCTGATCACGTCGCCGGCGATGGGGAGGACCGGAGGGACTGAATCTAGAAATGAACGCTGGGGCACCACATTACCATGAGCCATGGATACAATGTGGGTGCGGGGCAGCGTGGGTCGCCGAGGGCCGACCGTGCACCATGCCCCATGGTCCACGCCTGTTGATGCGCCTGACGGCCCAGCAACCACGGATAGAGGCTACCGCGCCTAATCTGACGATCTACCCGTAACCTTACGGGTTGCGTTGCAGACCGGAGACGTCCGCCGCGCGGTAGGGTAGCAGTCCCAGCGCCAAGGCTGTTGAGACGGCCTGCACCCGCGTTCGGACCTCCAAAACCTTACAGGCCATGGCGAAATGCTCGTCGACCGTGCGCGGAGACAGGCCCAGAATCTTGCCGATATCGGCCGAACTTTTCCCCCGTCGTGACCACTCCAAACACTGAAGCTGGCGGATGGTCAGCGCCGGGCGATCCAATTTTTCCGACCCGCCGATGGCCGCCGCCTCGATTCTCAAGGCGGCCAGCAAGAATGCCGACGCGAGCGTGTGGACGGCGACGCGATAAATCCCGTCGATTGGCCGGCCCGGCCCGATCAGGGCCGCGGCGAACTGGCGGTTATCGGCGTCCCGGTGCGGCAGGACATAGCTCTCGATGATGCCGAACGCTTCAGCCTGCTGGACCATCGTGCGCTCGGCCTCCTGCACATCGGCGCCGGCCAGGACTTCACTCAGGAAGAAGGGCTCAGACGACGTCAGCGCCCGGCGAAGCCGAGGGTCCTGTTGGGCGAGCCGGTCTTCACCATAGAGGGCCTCCCACTCCGGATTCACTTTGCCCATCATGTAGCGAAGCACGCGCGCCTCGCCATCGGAGACCGCCTCAACCACCCTGAAATAATCAAAGCCAAGCAGGGCGAAGGCGTCCTCGAGCGCGTCGATCAGCTCCTGAGCCGTGCCCGCCGCCCCCGCGGCGACGGCGGCGTCAAAGACCGTGCTTTCGAACTGCGGCCGCTTCACGAAAAGGCGCTATGAGGCTGCCGGCGGGGGCGGAGCAACCGCCTCGGCCACAAGCAATTCGGCGGCGGGTATCTTCAACGCGTCAGCGAGGCGCTCAAGGTTGTCGATCGACAAGTTGGTCTCGCCGCGCTCGACGTGGCCGATGAAGGTCCGGTGCAAACCGGCCTCATGCGCCAGAGCTTCCTGGGACCAGCCAAGCGCCAACCTGGTGCGGCGGATATTGGCGGCCGCGACGCCGCGCAATATCTTCCCGCGTTCGGCCATGGGCCGAACTTCCCGGAACGCCGCTTTTAGATCGACAGCATATACCTAGCATCTTGGTCGCCATGGAAAGGCGCAATCAGCCCTCCGCCGTCGAGATTCGATCACCGCCATGTCTCAGTCTTCGGCTATCTTCGTTTCATGAGACTGCTCGCTACCTTCGGTATTGCTGCCGCTTTGCTGGGTTCGGCAGGGCCGGCCTTGGCGTGGGGCGACCTTGGTCACAAGGTGACCGCGCTGGTCGCCTACCGGCATCTGACGCCCAAGGCGCGGACGGCCTTGGACGCTCTGCTGGCCACGGATAACGACCCCCTGACGCCGCCCGATTTCGCGAGCCGGGCGACCTGGGCCGACAAATATCGTAATGGACACCGCGAAACGGCCGAATGGCACTTTGTCGATATCGAACTCGATCATCCCGATCTGCAGACGGCCTGTTTTGGCTTTCCGACCGCCAGCCAACCGGCCAGCGCCGGGCCCGCCCAGGATTGCGTCGTCGACAAGGTCGAGGAATTTGAGCGCGAACTGGCTTCGCCATCGACCCCGCCGTCAGAGCGCCTGCTGGCGCTGAAGTTTCTGATCCACTTCATCGGCGACCTGCATCAACCGCTGCACGCTTCGGACCACATGGACCGGGGCGGCAACTGCATCGGCTTGTCGCCATCGCCAGACGGGCGAGATAGCAACCTGCACGCCTATTGGGATACCGGCGTTGTGTTAGCGCTTGGCGGATCGGCGAACGAGATCGCCGCCAAACTCGACGCTCAGATTGGCCCCGCCGACATCGCCGCGTGGGGGCGGGGAGACGCCAAGTCCTGGGCGATGGAGTCATTTCTTCTCTCGCGGAAGGACGCCTATGCCCTTGCGGCCAAACCGACCTGCAACGACCGGGGCTCCGTCGGGCTGAGCGCGGCCTACCAGGTCACGGCGCAACGCGATGCGGCTAAACAGCTGGAAAAGGCGGGAGTGCGTATGGCGATCCTGCTCAACAGAGCGCTCTGAAACAGCCTCCGAGATCAAACGCAACGTGAGGCAGCCAATGGGCGTCGTAGGACTTGAGGCGGATGGCGAAGTCGAGATCATCGAGCCCTGCGCTGAGGAGGAAGCGGCGAAAGCGGATGCTGCGGTGATCGCGATCGCGGAGCGCTCGGCCGACTGATGGCTCGCAGAGACTAAGATGAGGCCATCAAGGCCCAGATTGCATCGCGCGAGCGCACGACTCGCTAGACCGCATTGAGCGGAATTTTCAAATAGCGAACGCCGTTATCTTCCGGCTCAGGCAGATGGCCTGCCCGCATGTTCACCTGGACCGAAGGCAGGATCAGCCGAGGCATGCCCAAGGTCCGGTCGCGCGCCTGCCGAAGCGCGACGAACTCGGCCTCGCTGACACCGCTGTGGATGTGGACGTTCTCGCGGCGCTGAACCCCGATTGTGGTCTCCCAGGCGAAGGCTTTCCGTTCCGGCGCCTTGTAGTCATGGCAGAGGAAGACGCGGGTCTCGTCGGGCAGCCCCAGCAAACGCTGGATCGACCGATAGAGCGTCGCAGCGTCGCCGCCGGGGAAGTCGCACCTGGCGGTTCCGTAGTCGGGCATGAACAGTGTGTCGCCCACAAAGACGGCGTCCCCTACGACGTAGGCCATGCAGGCCGGCGTATGGCCGGGCACATGCAAAGCGACAGCCTCAAGGCCGCCGATGGTGAAACGTTCGCCATCCTTGAATAGATGATCGAACTGCCGCCCATCCCGAGCGAAGTCGGGGCCGGCGTTGAACAGGTTTCCGAAGGTTTCCTGCACCCGCACGATGTTCTCGCCAATCGCCAACCGGCCACCCAGGGCGGATTGCAGGTAGGGCGCCGCGGACAAATGGTCAGCGTGGGCGTGGGTCTCCAGTTGCCAGAGCACTTCGAGACCCTCGGCGCGAACATAGGCGATCACCGTGTCGGCGGAGCCATGTGACGTGCGGCCGGAGGCAGGGTCATAGTCGAGCACGGTGTCGATGATCGCGCAGGCGCTCGAGGTGGGATCGCGCACCACATAGGTGACCGTGAAGGTCGCTTCGTCGAAGAAGGCCCGCACCGACGGGCGTCCGGCGGCGCGCCTCAGGGCGTCGTTCACCATCGCCGTGGCACCGATCACGGCTGCGTCGGAGGAGGGGTTCAGATCACGCATAGCGAAACTCGCGAGTTGCATCGGCCGTAAATAACTTATATGCGAATATATGCAGATACAAGACCCACGGAACGAAGATTGCCATGTCCCTCTTCATGATCGTCTCGGCCCTGATGAGCGGCGCCGTTGTCGGCGCTTTGCTCGGCCTGTTCGGCGGCGGCGGATCCGTCCTGGCGACACCACTGCTTCTCTATGTCGTGGGCATCCGTGATCCGCACGTCGCCATCGGCACCTCGGCCGCCGCCGTGGCGGTCAATGCGGCCATCAATCTGCTCGGTCACGGTCGCGGCGGACGGGTCAAATGGCCCTGTGCGACGGTCTTCGCCGGCGCGGGCCTGCTGGGCTCGTTTCTGGGATCGAGCTTGGCCAAGGCCGTCGACGGACAGCGGTTGCTGCTGTTCTTCGCCGCAGCGATGGCGGCCATCGCGCTGTCCATGTTTCGTCGTCCGAAGTCGGAGGGAAATCCCGACGTCCACATCACCCTGCCTTTGATGCTGAAGCTGGCCCCGCTGGGCGTGCTGACCGGGCTTGCGGCAGGATTCTTCGGGATCGGCGGCGGATTCCTGATCGTGCCGGGCCTGATGGCGGCCACGGGCATGACGCTGGCCAATGCCGCCGCCTCGTCCTTGCTGTCGGTGAGCGTATTCGGGGCGGCGACGTCGTTGAACTATGCGCTTTCGGGCCAGGTCGACTGGCCGATCGCCGCACTCTTTATATTAGGCGGTTTGGGCGGCGGCGCTCTGGGCGTGCGTGGCGCCGGCCTACTGGCCGGGCGCGTTGTGCTCGCCCGGCGTCTTTTTGCAGTCCTCGTCCTGTTGGTCGCAGCCTATGTGGCGTGGCGCGCGCTGGGCCTATAGCCGGCCAGTCACATCGAGGAACTCCCGGCATAGGGTCAGCGGCGTCGGTCGATGACTGACGATCACCACCCCTTGGCCCGTGCGTGAGAGCCGGCGATCGAGGGCTGCGACCAGTTCGTTCTCGGTTCCGTGGTCGAGGCCCTCGGTCGGCTCATCGAGCAGCAGCCACGGCGCGGAACGCAGGTAGGCGCGCGCGAGTGACAGACGTCGTCGTTCGCCGCCGGACAACACCTCGCCGCCATCGCCGACCCAGGTTGCGAGGCCCTCGGGCAAGCGCCTGACCCGGGCGTCCAGTTGCGCATCGGCCAGTGCGTCCCAAAGCGCGGCGTCGTCAGCGCCTGGAGACGCCAAGCGCAGGTTTTCAGCCACGGTGCCGGTGACAAGCCGGGCATCCTGGGGCGCATAGGCGAACAGCGGGCGGGCCCACCCGAGAGGGACAGAGTCCAAGGGTGTCGCGCCAACTAGGAAGCGGCCGGACGGAGGCGCGCGCAGGCCAACCAGCGCCTCCAAAGTCCTGGTCTTGCCGCAGCCGGAGGGACCGGTGATGCCCAGGCGGGTCCCTGGCTCGAACCGGCGGCCATCGAACTCAAGCGACGCGAGCGGTGGCAGCGCCGGCGGCGGCAGCGGGTTTGGCGCCACCAGAACCGCGTCGAGACGGGCGACCGCCTCATCATAGCCGCCCTGCTGCTGCGCCGCGCGCAGCAGTGCGGTCACGCCTTCTAATCCCGCCAGCGTCGCCAGCACGGCGAGCGCGGCAAAGGGGAGGGCTGCCGTCGACGCCAGCCCCGCGACCGCGACAACGGTCGCGGCCGCCACGCTGGCCTGAACCAGAGCCATGAGCGCTTCAGCATCACGCCCCGCGAGGCCGGCTCGGCTCAGTTCGCCGTCGTGGGCCATGAGCGCTCCGATCGCTCGTGGCGTTAGATCAAAGCAACGCAGTTCCGGCGCGGCCAGCAGGTAGGCGCCCAGGCCATCCTTCAACCGCCCGCTGGCGCGAAGCTGCTCTCGGCCAGGGTCGCGGCTCAGGCGATCGGCAAGAATCCGGCCGCCGGCGATCTGCAGACCCAGGCCGGCGAGGAAGGCGACCGCCGCCCATACCGAGGCCAGGGCGATGACAGCCACAGCTGCGGCGGCCGCCGCCGTGGCGGCCCAGGGCGCTGAGCGGCGGACGAAGGCGGTCTCGATCGCGTTCACGTCCTGCACGAGTCGCGCCGAGGCCTCGCCGGAAGACAGGCTCAGCGACACTTGTGGGGGTGCGGCCGCCAGGCCCGCAAAGAGCGCGGGCCGCAGCGCCGCGAGGGCGCGAAAGGCGGCCCGGTGCCCGAACAGGCGCTCGCCGTATCGACCTGCGGTCCGGGTGATCGCCAGGCCGCGCAATCCCGCGCTGGGCAGAAGGTAGTTGAAAGCCTGAACGGCGACCGGTCCGCTGGCCCCGGCCAGCGCCGCGCCCGCGAGGAACCAACCGGATAGACCCAGCAGCAGGGTCGCCGCCCCCGCCGTCGCCGCTCCGGACAGGGCGGCGATCGCGAGATTCCCGCGTCGCAGGCGCACCTGTCGGGCGAGAAAGTCGCCAATGGGGGAGGGAGCCGTCACGCGAGCCGCACCACATGGTCGGCGGCGGCGGCCAACGCCTCTGAATGGGTGGCGACAATGACCGTACGCCCACCGGCCACAGAGCGGAGCAGAGCGATGATCTCGGCCTCCGCCACGGCGTCCAGATCGGCTGTCGGTTCATCGAGCAGCAGCAATTCAGCGGGCTTAAGCAGCGCCCGCCCCAGGGAGAGACGCCTCCGCTCCCCGCCGGATAGGCCGGATCCACGCTCGTCCAGGACCGTATCGCCGCCGCCGTCTCGTCGTTGCAGGGCGGCGGCCAGGCCAACCCGCGTCGCCATAGCGAGCGCGGCGGCCGGCGTGACGGCCGGTCCGGCCGCCATCAGGTTTTCGGTTATCGTGCCCGGCAGGAAGGCCGGAGCCTGCCCCGCCCAGGCTGCCAAGGCGGCAAAGCCGCCCGTGTCCGCGAGGCGCAGGCCACCGACGTCCACTGAGCCGCTGTCCAGCGGCGTGAGGCCCAGGATCGCAGCCAGCACGGAGGACTTGCCCGATCCCGTCGGACCGACAATCGCGGTCAGGGCGCCGGCCGGGGCGACCGTGTCGATTGGACCGATCCGCAGATCGCCGAACCGAAGACCGAGGTTACGAAGACGCACCTCTTGGGGCCCCACGAGGTCGATCGGCATCAACGGCGCCGGCGGCCCATCGGCCAACAACGGCCGAAGGCGCGCCGCGGCGGCCTCGCCCAGTTGCTTTTCATGATAGGCGCCGGCAAGCCTGCGCAGGGGCGCGTAGAACTCCGGGGCGAGGGCCAGCGCAAAGAGTGCGCGGCGAAAATCCAGGGCTTCTGGAACCTTGAACGGTAAGAGGCCCAGTAGGGAGAAGCCGCAATAGACCGCCACCATGGCGACCGCCAAGGCGGCGAAGAACTCCAGCGCGGCCGTCGAAATGAAGGCGATCCGCAAGACCCCCAGGGTGCGGTTACTGACATCCTCGGCCGCCATCGAGACCCGGGCCGTCTCGGCCGCCTCCGCCTGGAAGGCCAGGATGACCGGTAGGGCGCGGACCCGATCGACGAAATGACCTGACAGCCGCGCCAGCGCTTCGAACTGGCGCGTGGCCTCGGCGGCGGCGGCTCCTCCCGCCAGGGCCATGATCGCCGCGAAAGGAACCAAGGTCGCCAGCAGGATGGCAGCCGAAACCGGGCTGGCCAGGGCGACGGCGACGGCGATCAACAGAGGGCCTGCCCGCGCCTCCAGCGCAGCTGGCTGGAACTGGCTGAAGTAGCCATCGATAGCCTCGATCTCATCGACCACGGCGCCGGTCGCCTCGCCGATAGACGCTGCATCACCGCGACTGCGGCCGAGCACGACCGACAGCGCCTCACGGCGCAAATTCGCCTTGACCCGTAGGGCGTGCCGCGACGCGACGCGGGACGCGGCCCACCCGGCCAGGGCGCGTACGGCGAGCGCCATGACCAGACCCGCCAGCGCGGGCAGGGCGGCCTTGCCGGTCAGAACCAGGGTCAGCGCCAGGGCGAAGGCCACGGCGCCGCCCGCGTTGATCAGCATCAAGGCGAGCAGGGGCGTGGAAGGCGCATGAGCGGCGCGCCCATAGGCTTTGAGGAAGGCGCGGTTGGCGACGGTGTCGGCGACGGTCATTCAGCAGGGGTCACATAATTGCGTATTTTAGAATATACATATATTGCAATGCGGCGACCATGGGTGTTGAGTGCCACGATCGGTAAGGGCTGAGTCATGTCTATGGATGTTGTCGAACTCTCGAGGCTGCAGTTTGCCCTGACAGCCCTATACCACTTCCTGTTCGTGCCCCTGACGCTGGGCCTGTCCTTCCTGCTGGTCATCATGGAGAGCGTCTATGTGATGACCGGACGCCCGATCTGGCGGACGATCACCCGGTTCTGGGCGACCATCTTCGGCATCAACTTCGTGCTCGGCGTCGCGACCGGTCTGACCATGGAGTTCGAGTTCGGGACCAACTGGTCCTACTACTCCCACTACGTCGGCGACATTTTCGGCGCGCCGCTGGCCATCGAGGGCCTGATGGCCTTCTTCCTGGAAGCCACCTTCGTCGGCCTGATGTTCTTCGGTTGGGAGAAGCTCTCCAAGCAGGGCCACCTGTTCGTGACCTTCATGGTGGCGCTGGGCTCCAATCTCTCGGCCCTATGGATCCTTATCGCCAACGGCTGGATGCAGAACCCGGTCGGCGCGGCCTTCAACCCGGACACGATGCGGATGGAGGTGACCAGCTTCCGTGAGGTGCTTTTCAACCCGGTCGCCCAAGCCAAGTTCGTCCACACCGTGGCGGCCGGCTACACCACAGCATCGGTATTCGTGCTCGGCGTTTCGGCGATCATGCTGCTCAGCGGCAAGTGGCCCCGGGTCGCCAAGCGATCCTTCGCCGTGGCGGCCTCCTTCGGCCTGGCCGCCTCCCTGTCCGTCGTCGTGCTCGGCGACGAGAGCGGTTATGCGCTCACCGACAACCAGAAAATGAAACTCGCGGCGCTGGAGGCCATGTGGGAGACCGAGCCCGCCCCGGCCGGCCTGACCGCCTTCGGCATCCCTGATCTGAAGACCCACACCACCCATGCGGCGATCAAGATTCCCTATGTCCTGGGGTTGATCTCCACCCGCAGTCTCGACCGACCCGTCGCCGGCATCCTGCCCCTCGTGGCCGTCGCCGAGACCCGCGTCGAAAGTGGCGTGAAGGCCTATGATGCGCTGGAACGGCTCAAGGTCAGCCCGACCGACGTGAAGGCGCGGGCCGACTTCGAACTGAGCCGCCCTGACCTCGGCTACGGGCTGCTGCTCAAGCGCTACGTCGCCGATCCTCGCACCGCCGACAAAGCGACGATCGCGAAGGCTGCCTGGGACACCGTGCCCAACGTGCCGGTGATGTTCTGGGTGTTCCGGATCATGGCGGGCATCGGTTTCCTGCAGATCGCCGTCTTTGGAGCCGCGTTCGTGCTGGTCACCCTGCGCAAGTGCGACACCAAGTGGATCCTCTGGACCGCCGTGGCGATCATGCCGCTGCCCTGGATCGCGGTGGAATCCGGCTGGCTGCTGGCCGAACTGGGCCGCCAGCCCTGGGCGGTGGAAGGCGTCCTGCCGACCTTCCTGGGCGCGTCCAGCCTGACCGTCGCCCAGCTCTGGACGACGATCATCGGCTTCACCCTGCTCTACGGGACCCTCGCCGTCGTCGAGGTCGGTCTGATCATTCGCACCATCAAGCGAGGCCCCTACGCCCATCACGACCAACCGGACTACGCCGAGGCGGCTGCCATCCGCCTGGCGCCGGCTGAATAAGGACCCCAGATCATGCACATCCCTCTCGACTACGAGACGCTGCGGGTCATCTGGTGGGGCCTGATGGGCGTCCTCCTCATCGGCTTTGCGCTGACCGACGGCTTCGATCTCGGCGTGGCTGCTCTTTTGCCCTTCGTCGCCCGCAATGATGGCGAACGGCGGATGGTGATCAACACCATCGGCGCGACCTGGGAAGGCAACCAGGTGTGGTTCATCCTCGGCGGCGGGGCGATCTTCGCCGCGTGGCCGTTCGTCTACGCCGTCAGCTTCTCCGGCTTCTATCTGGCGATGTTCGCCGTCCTGGCTTCGCTGATCCTTCGGCCGGTCGGCTTCAAGTACCGCTCCAAGCGCCCGTCAAAGGCCTGGCGGTCGGCCTGGGACTGGGCGCTATTCGTCGGCGGCTTCGCGCCGACGCTGGTGTTCGGGGTGGCGGTCGGCAACGTCCTGCAAGGCATCCCCTTCCACCTAGATAGCGACCTGCGCGCCACCTATACCGGCACCTTCTTCGGCCTCTTCACCCCCTTCACCCTGGTTTGCGGCCTGCTCTCGGTCGCCATGCTGGTGACCCACGGCGCCGCCTGGCTGACCATCAAGGCAGAGCGCGGCGCGGTGCGTGACCGTGCGCGCACCTTCGGCTCCATCGCCGCCATCGCCGCCATCCTCCTCTTTGCCATCGGCTACGCCTTCGTGGCCTTCGGCGGCTTGGGCTTCCGGATCGATGGCGTCGTCGATCCCGGCGGTCCGTCCAACCCGCTGCGGGCGGCGAGCGTCGCCGCGCCCGGCGGCTGGCTGGCCAACTTCGCCCACTATCCTTGGATGTGGGTGGCGCCGGTGCTGGGCTTCGCCGGGGCGGCTCTGGCCCTGGTCGGCATCCGGGCGGGCAAGGAGGTCCCGGCCTTCGCCGGCTCCTCGCTTTCGGCCGTGGGGATCATCTCCACCGTCGGCTTGTCGATGTTCCCCTACATCCTGCCCAGCAGCATCGATCCGAAGTCGAGCCTGACGGTGTGGAACGCCTCCTCCAGCCACATGACCCTATTCATCATGCTCGTGGTCACCGTGGTCTTCCTGCCAATCGTGCTCGCCTACACCGCCTGGGCCTACAAGGTGATGTTCGGCCGCTCGACGGTTGGCGCGCTCACCACCAACCCCGACCTCTACTAGGGAGCCAAAAGCATGTGGTACTTCACCTGGGTTCTGGGCCTTGGTCTGGCGGTCGCCTTCGGCATCCTCAACGGCATCTGGCACGAATTTCACCTGGTCGATTCCGGCGACGACGGACAGGACGATGAGTGAAATCGGCGACTGGGTCGCGCGGACCCTTGTCACCATCATCCCGCCTTGGCGCTGAAGCACGCAAGCCCCGCCGCCGAACAGCCGTCAGACATGGCGGATCTCGCTGGGCGCGCGCCTGGCGCGGTCATCCTGAAGGCCAGCGCAGGTGATGTCCTGTTTCGGGTCGACGACGTTTGCCACGGCTTCATCGCCCTGCGCTCAGGCTCGCTTCGCGTTGGGCTGACGTCCGCCGCCGGCCGGGAGTTGGTGCTCTACCGGGTACGTCCCGGCGAGATTTGTCTTCAGACCTTTTCGTGCCTGGCTCGGCAGGGCGCTTACGCTGCGGAGGGGATCGCCGAGACCGATCTTGACGCCGTCCTGATCCCGCCA
>Ga0164296_1004223_pt1 | contig 13155 bp, 10 predicted proteins | sample GEODES057metaG_FD_113533 | JGI IMG/M metagenome (GOLD analysis project Ga0164296, IMG submission 113533) | Dystrophic lake water microbial communities from Trout Bog Lake, Wisconsin, USA - GEODES057 metaG | ecosystem: Environmental > Aquatic > Freshwater > Lake | place: USA: Trout Bog Lake...
AGCCTTGATCTTTCTCTTTTGGGGAGAGATTTTTTCAATCTTCCCAGCCATCTGCACCGACACGTTTGGGGCGGAGTATGCGGCTGGGAACGCGGGTCTACTCTACACGGCCAAAGGGACCGCCTCACTCTTGGTGCCGATCGCCTCCTTGATCTCCAGCAAAGGCAACTGGGATTTACTCTTTCAAATGGGGGCGGTGGTGAGCATTGTTGCAGGCATTTCCTGCAAATTCATCCTCGAGCCCTGGCGTCGACGCTTCATCGCCAAGGCCAATGAGGGACATTGATGAGCATTGCTGGACATTGAAGGCCAAAGCGACCCCAGAACTGATTCTCTATCTCTTGGGCTTAATGTTGCCCATTGAGGAGGAAAAGGAGTCGCACAAATTTAGGCTCTCAGCCTCGGTGGGTTTGTAGCGTATCGGCCCACCCAGGGAGTCAAGGGTATGCACCAATCGGGAGTAAGTACCAGGGATTCAATAATCGAATTTTTCTCGATTGAGCAGATTTTCACATGCAGCTTTTTAAAATCTCAAAACCTCTGTCCGTTTTATTCTTGAGTGCCAGTGCGCTCACACTCACGCTCACGCTCACCCTTACAGCCCCTGCACTTGCACAAACAGCCTACCCCAGCAAACCGATTACTGTGATTGTGGGCACCCCACCTGGCGCCTCGGATCAAATGGTTCGCTTGGTAAGCGACAGCGTGCAAGCCCAACTGGGTCAACCCTTTGTCGTGATCAATAAAGTAGGCGCCAATGGTGTCTTGGCAGTCAATTCCGTCATCAACGCAAGTCCTGATGGTTACACACTGATGTTTGGCTCCATGTCGACCATGACCATGAATCCCTTTGTGTATGCTGCGGCCAAATACAATGCCACCGAAGATCTCGTACCAGTTGCACAGCACGCAACATATCCCATGATGTGGGTTGCCAGCAAAAAGTCAGGCATCCGCTCGCTCCATGAGATGATCAATTACGGTAAACAAAAACCCAATGAATTTTTTGTCGGCCACATTGGAGAAGGTGGAATGGCCGCCTTGATCGAGCGCGCCTTCTTTGATAAACACGGCATCAAACCCACCTTCGTCACGTACCCTGGCAACGCACAAACCGTCATGGCCATGCAAGCCAATGACATTCAAATCAGTGTAGAACCCTTCATCTTGGCTATGCCCCAATCGCGCAACAATCTCTTCACCCCGTTGGCAGTCACCAGCACCGAGAGGAACAAGACCATGCCAGAACTCCCCAGCGCAACAGAATCGGGTTTGTCCGACTTTGGGATGGATGCTTGGTTTGGCTTCTTCGCCCCCAAAGGAACACCAAGCGCCATCATCAATAAACTCAATGGCGCCATCAACAAAGCCTTGCAAGAACCCAAAATCAAAAATAGCATTGAGGATGGCGGTGGCGTGATCAAACTATTGGAGGCCAAAGCCTTTAGCAAAGTGGTGGGAGATGACTTGCAACGCTTCTCCAGCATGATTCCCGCTTCAGGTGTTTCGCCCAAGTGATCTTCAGCGTTTCTCGTGATCTTGCCAGTGTTGAACCGCTTCTTGGCCAATCTTGGAGACCAAAAAATCCATGAACTCTTCGAGCTCATCCCGGTCTTTCAAGCCATAATGGCCATCGGCCGAGCCGTTGTGCTTGAGCGAGTCTTTCACCTCAGAGATCGCCCATTCAATCCCCAATAGCTCGTCTTCCTCAGCCATACGCTCGATTTGAACGACACGATTGTCCAAAACCGTGATCGAGTAAGAATCAGTGTTTTTCGAATGTGCACTCATTATTCACTTTCTGCATAATCTGTTGCACCAACGGCCTTGGCTTGAATAACGGCCTCAATTGCCTCGGACAAGCTCTCCAATTGAACGGGTGCCTCCTTGGAGACATGGATATTTTCGCCACTTTTTTGTAAGATCAGATTCACCCGCCAAGTCTCGTCGTTTTGAAGCGGATAGTCCGTTCGGTAGTGCCCCCCAAAAAAGCCACCTCGGCTTTCCTCACGCTCAAGAGACGCACGGCAAATTAACTCGCACAATGTGATTTGCCCTTTGGCTTCGATGACCTCTTTGACCCGTTGGGGCCAGTCGCTTGAGTTGAAATCGACCTGAACGCGGGAAACATCTGCCTTTAATGCCTGCAACTCCTGGGAGGCCCGGGCCAGACCTTGCGGTGTTTTCACCATATTGAGGTCTCGAAAAGCGAGCTGAGAGACGGCCTGGGCAAGGGAGCCACTGAGGGGGCCCGAGCCCTTTTCCCAATCTTGAAATTGCGCGCTCAAGGCCTCGAGCTCAGCACCATGCCTTTGGGGCATCGGCACGCTCTGGGCAACCTTGGCAGCATGAACCCCACTCAAGGCCCCAAAGACCAAACAGTCCGATAAAGCAGACCCGCCAAAACGGCTCGCACCATGTGAGCCACCGGCGAGTTCACCCACGGCGTAGAGTCCTGGCACATCGGTGCGTGCGTGCTCATCAATGCGAACCCCCCCCACCAAATCATGGGGATAGGTGACCAACTCGATGGGCTCACGCTTCAAATCGATACCACTGCGCTTGGCAAGCTCGAACATGCGCTCGAACTTTTCATCTGTATAAAAAGCTTCGTCCACATCCGACAAATCCAAGTACACCCCGCCATGCGCGCCCCCATTGCCGATGCTGATCTCCTCGCTGATGCGCCGACACAACTCCTCTGAAGTGTGCCCCTTCTCGCCTCGATCGGGATAATGCCGAAACATGAAGCGCTCGTGCCGCGCGTTATAAAGCCGCGCATGGGCGTGGTTCAGCAATCCGTTGACAAAACCCACCACCACGAACTTGACTTGTAATTTTTGGGGGAACACAGGTGTCGTCAAAAAGTGTCCAAACTCCATGCCCGTCATCGATGCGCCCGCATCAAAGGCCAAACCATAGCCCTCTCCGGTCACATTGGCCACATTGTCACCATAGGGATAAAGGGCACCATAGCCCCCGGTGGCCAAAATCAATGCCTTGCAACGCACGAGATGAACCTCACCACTGCGGTAGTCAAGAGCCCAAACGCCCCGAACTCGCTCACGGTCATTAAGAATGCCGCCCACAATGGTGTGCGAGAGCGTTCTAAAACCCAGTTCACTGGACTTCTCGCTCAGACATTTCATCAAATATTTTCCCGTCACACGGTGGTGATGGACCATTCTGGGGTAAGTGTGACCTTCCCAAGGAATTTGATGGTATCGCTCACCGGTTCTGATGAGATCAAGACCCCAGCCGCGCATCTCCTCGGTCAAATCGCAAATGGCATCCACCCACTGGCGAACCAGCACTTGATTGGATAGCCCAATACCGTTACGCACCACATCGCCAAAATGGATGTCGGTGTTGTCAGCACTGTTTTGATGCCCGAAAGCAGCCGCGTAGCCCGAGAGCGCTTTGGTGGAGTTCCCAGAAGGCCACGGTCCCTTGGTGATACCCAAAACACGCGCACCTGATAAGTGAGCCTTGATGGCGGCCATACATCCCGCGGATCCACCACCGATCACGACCACATCGGCCTCGGATTCATTAACGGTCATTTGTTCACTCCTCAATTTTTTTCTTGATATCCATCGCCCAGATGCTGATCTGTCCCAACCCAACCCTATAACACTTGATCAAGCCTAGCCGATAAGCCCTTGATGGATTGGGTTATAAAGGGAAGGAAGAATAGGTCTGTAAGATGAGTTCTGGAATAAGCTCATGCGTCGATCGGTTTGAATGCGGGTGGATCATTCAAATCCAGCCCCAGTTTGTCATAAACACTGATTTGTCGATCGTTGGGTGCGTCCCATGTCACCATAATCGAGCCGCTGGGACAATCAGGCACACAGAGAAAGCAGACATGGCAGTCCTTGGCGTGAACCGCTTGGGGCTTGGCGCCTTGGGTGACTCTTTGAAAGACACCCGTTGGGCAAGAATTCAAACAAGCGCCACAATCAATACACGTAGAGGCATCAAGAGTCACAGGAAACAAGGGTGCTACTTTATTCATGGTCTTTGGAATCATAGGTGCCGGCGAAGATGGCGGCAATGGGACTCAAGGCTTTGCGTTTTTGAGCACGTTTAGAGAGCGGTTGATGCTTCAACTCGATAGGAAAGCGCTCAAAACGGTGGCCATTGCCTTGGCGGGTGATGCTATGAATACAAAACCACTGCTCATCATCGGTGTAGGGATAGTCGGCGCGATAGAACTGCTCTCGGCTCTCGGTGCGGTCGGCTGCCGAGGCGTAAATCAACCACGCATTTTCAGCAATGTTGCGGGCCTCATGAACTTTCACCAAGTCATGCACATGCTTGGCACGGGTTTGAGCAATGGTCTGCTTGATGTGGGATGCCTTTTCTCGAAGTTTTTCAAGGCGCTCGCCATTGAGCTCCATGTTTTCAATGATCGAGCCTCCTAGCTCAGCAAGGTCCGTGTGCAACGTGTCCGCTGTCGATTGGGATGCCGCCCTCCTCAAGGGAGCCAGCGCCTCCATGCGTAAGCGTTCAATGAGCCCAGGGGGAATGGACAGATGAGGATTCTTGAAAGCCTCTTGGGCTGCGTGCTCACCGGCGTAGTAGCCCGAATTCATGGCAAATGAGGTGGGAGCTCCAGCGCTTGCATGAGTGCCTGTTGCAGGGTTTTTCGCTGTGGCCCCAGCAGCGTAGAGACCTGGGGTGCTTGATTGACAGTGCAAATTGATGTCTATGCCTCCTCTACCCCCGCTCCAAAAATTCCAAGTCGCCTCGATGGGTAAAGGGTTGAGCTTGGGGTCGGGAATCTTGTCTGAGAGCAACACCGTTTTGCCACTCGTCATCGCCATCTCCTCCAAGTCTTGCCAATACGAGGCATCACAGTGGCGCAGGTCAAGATACACCGGGCCTCTGCCGTCTCTGAGCTCTTTGACAAAGGCGGCCACGACACGGGAGAGCTCACTGCGCTCAAATCGCACCGGGTCGTACTGCTCCATGAAACGCTCACCATGCCGGTTGATGAGTCTCGCTCCGTGGGCAACCGCAACGTTATAGCTCCCCAGGTTGTAGCGCTTCATCACGGTCACAAAGGTGCCTCCAAACGAGAACTCCAAATCCGAGAGACGAGCACCGACGCGCCACCCCATGGCCACACCGTCTCCCGTGTCATTGTCCACATGGTGGATACCCTTCATGCTGATTTGGCCTGTGGCCAGGATCGTGGTTTTGGCATGAAAAGCCAAACACTCGCCCGTCAATGAATTAAAACCAAAGGCACCAATGACACGCCCTTGGGTGGGGTAGGCCGCATCGCTGGTCATCAAATCAGTGATGCAGTAGCGGTCCAGAATACGAACGCCTTTGTCCAAGGCTTGGCGCCGCAGGGCTTCCATGGCTTTTTTGGGTTCATACTGCATACAACGCACAGCCACCATCCCACGACTGGCAAATCGCCTGATCTCTCCTTGTTCGTTCTTTGAAATAGGCACACCCCAAGCTTGAAGGTCGGCCACCCTTTGGCGTTGGCCTTCCAACAGCTGGCGCGTCCAGCGCTGGTCACACATGTAGTCGCCTCGCGTCACAAACTCCTCGATCCAAGGTTCTAGATCATCACTTGGGAGCGGGCAAGTGGTGACGCCACCCGACATGGTCGAGGCACCACTGCGACTGACATAGGCTTTTTCAACCAAGATGACTCGCGCATTCATCTCGGCTGCACGAAGGGCAGCCCACGTTCCCCCAAACCCTCCCCCAATGACCAAAACATCCGCTTCAAGGATCTCGGTGGGAGCGGACTCATTCAATTCGAAAGATGCAGACATATCACTCTTTGGGTAAGTTGATGGTTTTGAAGAGTTGGGAGTAGATCTGTGTCTCTTGTTTGATCGCTTGCTGCATCTCTTCAGGTCGGCTGCCCACCGCCTCCAATCCAGGTGTTTGGCTAAACCGAGTCACAAACTCGGGTGAGCGAAGGGCCTGGGCGACATCTTGAGAGATTTTTTTCGCAATGTCGGTGGGTAAATTGGGCGGGCCGGCCAGGGCGGACCACAAAGGAGCGATGAACTCGGGCATGCTCTCAGAGGTACTTTCTACATCGGGCAAATTGGGGTTGCGCGAGTTGCCACAGACCGCAATGGCTTTGAGCTTACCACTTTTAATGTTCCCCAGTGAGTTGCCCATGGCATCGAACAATACATCCACATCCCCGGCCAACAGGGCTGTCGTGGCCTGAGCAATGCCCTGGTAAGGAATGCTGACACCTTGCACTTTACTGATTTTGAAGAATAAATCGTTGGCCAATTGGGCTGTGGTCCCCACCCCTGTCGAGGCAAAATTCAATTTTCCCGGATTGGCCAATCCATAGGCAATCAATTGTTGAACATTGCGAACAGGCAACTTGGGGTTCACAACCATGAGCACCGTGCTGCGTGACACCATGGAGACAGCCGACATGTTCTCAGGATCAAAATTGAGTTGTGGGGCTAATAACTTTGCCAAAGTCAAAGGCGACTGTGGGGTAAAGAGCAAAGTGTAACCATCAGCCTTTGAGCGATAAACGACCTCGGTGCCGATATTGCCCGAAGCACCAGGACGATTCTCCACCACGACGGGTTGCTGCCACAGAAGTTGGAGTTGTGCTGCCAATAAACGCGCGTTGGAATCGGTCAAAGCACCGGGTGGGAAGGGCACTATGATCTTGACGGGGCGATTGGGAAATGAGCTTTGAGCACTTGCAAGGCAAACATGCAAATAAAAACTCGACAGTGCAAAAACTTTAAAAAAGTCTCTTTTACGCAGATTGAATTTACGCAGATTGAATTCAGGCATATTGAAATTGATACACAGTTTTTAATAGAGACTAGACAGCAATTGCGGTGTCTTGAACCCCTCGCATTAGGCCCTTCGAGTATGTCTCAGGGGGCGAGATTCTTCAATTTTGCATGAGCAAATTTTTCGACTGAACCATCATTGAACCCTTGTCCATCCGCTAATCCAGGTTAACCCCCATAACTTACTTCAAAAAAACCGGGACGTTCCTAGCCGATTACCCTGAAATCTAGTTGTATTCCCCAATGTCGAATAGTTATCGCTCTTAGATAAAAAACATCTTCCCAAACCATGATTACTCATTGAAACTGAAGGCCTCTCATGCAGAAGAAGGAGCCAAGAAGCCAGACAAAACGAGACATTGCCCTTGCATAAGTTTTTAGATCGGGGGTGGGGATTTTCTAAAGAAGTCACATGGAGTGAGAGCTAAAAAGAATAATCCTCCATGACCCGAATCGTCAACAACATCGACAAAAAAAGTTCAACTTTTAATTTCAAAGTCAACAACATGAACATCAAAAAATCATTTCACTTCGCTCTTACACCCGTCGCCTTGGTCGCAACGATTGGCTTGCTTTCGGCTTGTGGAGACAACTCTGGTGGGACAGCCAGCACAGGGGTGTTTGACTCGCAATTGACGTTTGACAACACCAAATACAAAACGATCAATGTGATGCTTGACGGCAAGCCCACAGCCGTTCGTTGGTACCGCGAGGTGTGTTACGTGGCCAAGCCCATGAAGCTCGCTCCTGTGCAGGCCGCTGGCGCTGTGGACAATCAAAATTGTGGCTATCAAAACATGAATATTTTTGTTCGCGAAGTCGATGCGGCCAAGCAAGACAATGCGATTTTGTTCAACGTGAGCAATAGCGGTTGGTTGGCGAGCTACCAAGGCGGCGTGGGAGGTTGGAGTGATACAACGCCCATCACTTCTAGCAACTACAAAGGTGCGGATATTGTTGACGGGGGTGTTTATGTGAGCAACAACGACACCGACAAGAAAGGTGCGGCACTCGCGCGTGGATTTGTCTACATCAATGTGGCCTCCCGCAGCCGGGGTGCGACAGCACCGGCAGGCGTTTACGCCGATGGCATTTACCAGGGCAAAGCACCTGCCGCCATTGTGGACGCCAAAGCGGCGATTCGGTACTTGAAATTGAACGACAGCTCAATGCCAGGTAACGCCAACCGCATTGTGGTCAACGGCACGAGCGGAGGTGGAGCACAAAGCACCCAACTCGGAGCGACCGCCGACAGTGCCGACTATCTGTCATATCTCAACAGCGTAGGTGCCGCAGGCATTGACGCCAACGGCAAGAGCACACTGAGTGATGGCGCCTTTGCCATCGTGGCCTACTGCCCCATCCAAGACATGGGCAGCGCCGATTTGGCCTATGAGTGGATGTACAACGTGCTCAACACCCGGGCTTTGGTGGGAGCTGATCAGAAAGCCGGTCTCATTGTTGACGCCAGTGGTGCTGAGTTGCTGCGCGCCTCCAACCCTGACCCCACGGGCAGTACGACTTTGATGAACAAATTCGTAGCTTACCAAGCCAGTTTGGGCCTCAAAGCGGACGATGGCACACCGCTCACCACCGACAACATGCTCGCCTTTTTGCAAACAGAGATCAAAAAAGCTGCAACCGCCTATGTCAAAGCGGGCAACACCATCGTGGCTTACAACGCCAAGGGTAGTGCTGCTGCCAACGGACTTGCGGGTGGCTCGGGCACCTTGTCCTATACGAACGATTTCATCGACATTGATGCCAGCGGCAACGTGAACTCGTTCAACATGACGAATTACATGAAATTCGTTGCCAAGCAAGCCCGACTCAAAGCGGTGCCCGCATTTGACCAACTCGGTCAAACCCCAGCGCTTGCTACCTCCGCCACGGTTGACACCACCAAGGCTGGCGCAGTGGTTTACAGTAACTACAGTGGTGGCGAGTCCAACCTCTTTGGTAATGCGTCACAGGTCTACTCCAACTTCACTGAATATGCTTGGAACAACAACAATGGGGGAGACGCCACCAATCCAATTCAAAGCGATGTGGGCTTTAAGAACACGGGCTACACATGGGCTGCCAATCCACAGCAAGCCTATTTGTTGAATCAATACAAGTTAATCAACGCTTTGCCCTACATCGGTAAAACCGATGGAATCACACCGAACTGGCGTATCCGTGTGGGCACTCGCGACCGGGACACCTCGTTCACCGTGGCCTACAACATGAGTCGTGCGTTGAAGGCCGATCCAAAAGTCAAGAATTTGGACTACGCTTTGCATTGGGACCAAGGGCATGCGGGCAACTATGACGTTCAAGCCGCATTCACTTGGATTGACCAACGCTTGGCTGGGAATTAATGAAATCAATAGGAGCTTGGGCCTGGGGGGCCTAGGCTACCTTAGGGCCTAAGTTAACTCTGCGCCTAAGGTACAGGGCATTGCTGCATGTTGCATCAATGCCCTGTTGCAAAGGCGGTCTCTTATTTATTGAGTTGATTGGCCGCTCTGTGCAGGTGTGAAATGAAGTGGCGAATGGCTGGAGAGGCCACCGAGCCACTTCGGACGATGACGCCGACGGTGAGGGGCAATCCTGGCTCTTGAAGGTTCAGGCGAACAATATTTTGTCCAAACCGATGAGAGATGATTTGCTCAGGCATTAACCCCAAGAGATCTGCCGATCCCAGCAAGGCTAGCAAGGCCAAGGTCGAGTTGACCACCGCTCCTGCCGGAGGCGCTTTCATGCCGTGGGCTTCAAAGAGTCGCGAGGCGTAGCCCGTTTGCTCAGAAGTGCCCGTGTAAATCCAAGACTCATTGGCGAGATCGGCCAATTTTTTGGTGCGCAAATGTCGGCTGCCCTCTCGGGCAACGACCACCATCTTGGTCTCCATCAAGGACTCAATGATGAACTCACCACTGGGGAGCCCCTCAGGGATGCCTCCCACAACCAAATCAATCTCGCCTTTACGGAGTTTTTGCAACTGCTCAATGAACAGCTCCTCGCTGACTCTTAAACGGATGTCGGGATAGGCCCGACTGAAGGTTCTCAAGGTCTCGGGGATCAACAACATCATCGCCACCGGCACGGCGGCGACATTGATCTCGCCCTTCATCTGTCCCCCCATTTGATGGATGATCTCAGTGGCATTGGAGAGCTCGGAGAGTACCTTTTGAGCATGCTCAAAGAGCACTTGTCCTTGTGAAGTGGCAATGACTCCTTTTGAATTTCGGTCAAGGAGAGGGGCTTCAAGCTTGCGCTCGAGCTCACGAACGAGCTTGGTGAGTGCGGGTTGAGAGGTGCCGATGCGCCGAGCCGCTGCGCGCAAACTCCCCTCCTCTATGGCAGCCACCAGTGCTTCTAGCGCTGTAATTTTCATATCAGTAAAGCCCTTTAGTGATAATTAAATTATATCGCGTATTCACTTGCGACATCTTTGCAAAGGAACTTCGAGTTTAGAAAATAGTTATTTTTCCACCTATCCATAACTAGATGAGACAACACATGATTCGCACCCTTTTGAAAGCATTCGCTCTGACCTTGGCTTTGAGCGCTCAACTCCAAGCCCAAACCTTTCCCACCAAACCCGTTCGCATCATCACCCCCTTTCCCGTGGGCAGTGGCCCTGAGGGTGTCGCACGTTTGGTTGCCGACAAACTCTCTCGCACCTGGGGGCAACCGGTCACGGTTGAGAATAGGCCTGGAGGCAACGGCTTTATTGCCATCGATGCCTTCAAGAGAGGTGCCACTGACGGCACAGACTTGATTCAATTGGACAATGTTCACCTCACCGCATATCCCCATTTATTCAAAAAATTGCCCTACGACGCAAAAACTGATTTCGATGTCTTGTTGCCCCTATTTAAGACTTATTTTTTCTTCACCACTTCGGCCGATAGCAAATACAAAAATGTCGCCGACATCATCGCCGACGCCAAGGCCAACCCCGGTAAACTCAACTACGGATCTTGGTCAGTGGGAAACCCCGTTCATCTGGGTTCGGCTCTTTTTGAGACAGTCACGGGGGTTGAGATGCAGCACGTGATTTACAAAGAAACATCCCAACTCTACACTGGCGTGGCAACGGGTGAGTTGTCCTTTGCACTGGGTTCCAGTGCGACGGCGGGACCACTTTATAGAACGGGTAAATTGAAGTTTTTGGCCATCGCGGCTCCCCGCCGCTTGCCTGCATTCAAGGACGTGCCCACGGTTGCTGAGGCGGGTGGCCCGAAAGATTTCGAGGTGAGTGGCTGGACTGCCATCGCGGCCCCCAGGGGACTGCCCAAAGCGGTGAGCGAGAAGATCAACAATGACATTGCCAAAGCGCTTAGCGAGGCCGATATCCGAGAAAAATTCAACTCTTTTGGCTACGAGCCTTTCACACCGAGCAAAGAGCAGTTTGAGCAATACATCCAAGCCGAGTCGAGTAAACTGGCCAGTGTGATTCAAAAATCCAAGGCCGCACTCGACTAACCCCTCCAAAGGACCCTTCATCATGGCTCGAATCATCGGCGGCATTGGTGCATCGCACACCCCCACGATTGGATTTGCCAAAGACAACGGCAAACAGAACGATCCAGCATGGAAGCCTATTTTTGATGGTTTCGATCAGATCAAAGCATGGGTGAACGACAAAAAGATTGATGTGCTGTTCACGATTTATAACGACCACGCAACATCCTTCTTCTTTGACCACTATTGCGCCTTTGCCTTGGGGATCGATGAAAGCTACGCGCCGGCAGATGAAGGGGGTGGCCCGCGCAATGTGCCCATTGCCCGTGGTCACCTCGGATTGTCTCGGCACATTGGCATGTCACTCATGGCCGATGAGTTTGATATGTCCTTTTTCCAAGGCAAACCCGTGGACCACGGCATGTTGTCCCCACTCTCCATGTTGTCTAGCCCTGAAGGGCCCTGGCCTGGCCAAGTGGTGCCGCTCCAAGTGGGCGTGCTTCAAATGCCCATCCCCAGCGCCAAGCGCATGTGGAAACTCGGCCAAGCCTTGAGGCGCGCCATCGAGAGCTATCCCGAGGATTTGAATGTGGCCATCATGGCCACGGGAGGCCTGTCTCATCAAGTGCATGGCGAGCGGGCTGGTTTTTTGAACGAAGCGTGGGATGAGGAGTTTTTAAATCTCTTAGAGAAAGAGCCCGAGCGTTTGGTCAACATGCGAATTGCCGACTACGCCACCAAGAGTGGCATGGAGGGTGCGGAGGTCGTGATGTGGCTCATCATGCGAGGCGCTTTATCGAAGGACGTTCGACTGCTTCACAAGAAAACTTACGCGCCTTCAGTCACCAATATCGCAACCCTGATCTTTGAAGACCTTGGCGCTGTGCCTGAGCGAGAAGCCATTGAGGCCCACCTTCTTCACATCCACCACGAACTGGAGGGTTGCACCGATTTGCCGGGCACCTATCCTTTCACCTTGAAGGCCAGTCAGGATAATCTCAAGATCAACACCTTTTTACACGACTTGGTCAAACCCACGCATCGTGCACGGTTCCTGAATGACTTTGACGCCTTGGCAACAGAGTTTGGCTTGTCGCCCAAGGAGAAAGAACTCATCACCCGGCGTCAATGGATTGAGATGATTCGCCAAGGCGTGAGCTTCTTTGTTCTTGAAAAAATGGCAGCTGTCTTGGGCGTTTCAAACCCAGAGGTCTATGCCGCATTTCGGGGTGAAACCTTGAATGAATTCTTGGCCACCAGAAAAGTACCCATCCAGTACTCTGTATCTGGCGCCGGCAAGTCTGAGGGTCTCCCCGCCAAGAGCTAAGACACAAAAGCCTAAAGCCTAAAGCTTAAAGCCTCAACCCCATCCCTCAAATTAAACTGCTGTCCTTGATAGACCGCGGCAAGGCCTCTCCCTTGGGCCATTGACAACAGTCCAAGTCTACTTACAATCAAAAAGGTAAGCGACCAAGTCTTGAAATCTTTATTTCTTTTTTAATCTCAGTTTATGAAAAGACGCTTTTCCCATGCCGTTGATATGGAACATTTTCAAGTGAATCCAATGGCGTGAATTGGGTTGGGGTCATCTTTAATGGGAGAGGTGGCGTGCGCAGAGTCAAAAATTGCATCCTAGGCACTGCCTTAAGTCTTGTGCTGCTTTTAGTCACACCAGTCTCAGCAGCCGATCAATTGAGCGAGTGGAGACTGAACTCGCGCTTTGGCTACGCACCCTATGAAACGTCTGAGAACCCAACTCTGGATGTCAAATCCCGTGCAGTCTCACGTCTTAAAGATGCGTGGCTCGCCTCTCAGCAAGATCCATCCATTCCAGAGCCCCTCAGTATTTTGAGGACCTCACTCCCCGATGCCTTTGAGCGTTGGAAGGAGCAAA
>Ga0164296_1004226_pt1 | contig 13150 bp, 11 predicted proteins | sample GEODES057metaG_FD_113533 | JGI IMG/M metagenome (GOLD analysis project Ga0164296, IMG submission 113533) | Dystrophic lake water microbial communities from Trout Bog Lake, Wisconsin, USA - GEODES057 metaG | ecosystem: Environmental > Aquatic > Freshwater > Lake | place: USA: Trout Bog Lake...
AACTAAGCACGATTTTATGGCCAGCGACGTGCACATCAATGCATTTGTAGACCTCGACGACAGTGATATTATGGCCGCGATAAAGGTTTGGGAAAACTGCGACGATTTTATTTTGTCGACGCTTTGCAAAATGCTGATGCAAAGAAATTTATATCATGTTGAAATAACTATAGATGCGCCGGAAGGTAAATTTATAGATGAACTGAATAAACGGGCCCGGCAGCAATTGCCGGTCAATGATGAACAGCTTGATTATTTTGTGTTTACAGATACCATCCGTAACAGTGCCTATAAACCGGGTGAAGACAGTATCCACATTTTGATGAAGAACGGTAAGTTGCAGGATATAGCGCAGGCGAGTGATAATTCAAATTTTAGTTCACTATCGCGTACGGTGAAAAAGTATATTACCTGTTACTCTAAAAGTCTTTTTTGATGCTTAATTTCGACGATCAGGCGCCGGTTTTGCAGGCTGATTTATAATTTGTTGCTTTAATATTTACACTTAACTTTGCCCGATGCAATTCACAGCGCAGGAGATAGGTTTTATGCTCAACGGAACAGTCGAAGGCGACGCGAATGTCGCCGTTGACAAGTTGGCTAAAATTGAAGAAGCTGGTATCGGATCGCTTTCTTTTCTGGCCAATCCCAAATACGAGCAATTTATTTATTCTACCGAAGCTTCTATCATCATCGTCAATCACGATCTTGTGCTTACCGCACCTGTTAAAGCAACTTTGATCAGGGTAGAAAATGCTTATTCTTCCTTTTCGGTACTACTCGAAAAATACAATACTATAAAATTAAATAAGACCGGCGTTGAGCAGCCAAATTTTATACACCCGACAGCATCAATTGGTGACAACTGTTATATAGGTGCTTTCGCTTATATAGGCCCCGGTGTAAGCATCGGTCATCAATGTAAAATTTATCCTAATACCTATATTGCTGACAATGTAAAGCTGGGTAACAACGTTACCTTGTTTCCGGGGGTAGTAGTTTATTTTGACTGTGTGCTTGGAAACAATGTGATCATTCACTCAGGTGCCATTATTGGTAGCGATGGGTTTGGATTTGCTCCGAATGCCGATGGTACTTATAATAAAATAGCGCAGATCGGAAATGTTGTGATTGAAGATGATGTTGAGATCGGATCCAATACAACCATCGACCGTGCTACCATGGGGTCGACAGTGATACGAAAAGGTGTTAAGCTTGATAACCTAATCCAGGTAGCACATAATGTGGAGTTGGGTGCAAATACGGTGATAGCCGCACAAACCGGCATTTCTGGCAGTACAAAAATTGGCGAAAATGTGATCATAGGCGGACAGGTTGGTGTTGTTGGGCATGTCTCGATAGCTAAAGGAACGCAGGTACAGGCACAATCGGGTGTCAGCCGATCAATAACCGAAGAAAACAAAAAATGGATGGGCTCGCCAGCTACCTATCTAAATGATCATATGCGTTCGCAGGTAGTGATCGGGCGTTTGCCTGAATTGGAAAAGAAATTAGCAGAGCTAGAAAAAATAGTTGCTGAATTGCGGAAATTAAACGAAAACTCAATTTAGCATCCGTTATAAATACGATGAATGTAAAACAAAAAACCATCAAATCGCCCGTTACGGTTTCAGGTACGGGTTTGCATACCGGAGAAAAGGTAACCATGACCTTCAACCCCGCTCCGGAAAATCACGGTTATAAATTCAGGAGGATCGATATCGAGGGTTCGCCGATCATTGACGCCGATGTAGATAATGTGACGGATACTTCGCGTGGTACTACCATTTCGCAAAATGGTGCCAGCGTAAGTACGATTGAGCATGTGCTGGCGGCATTGGTTGGACTTGAAATTGATAACGTTTTGATTGACATGGACGGTCCTGAAACCCCGATCATGGATGGCAGTTCGATACAGTTTGTGAATGCTATTTCAGCCGCAGGACTTTTAGAGCAGGATGCCGACCGTGAGTATTACCATATACCTTACAATATCCATTATTCAGAAGCTGATCGTAAGGTTGAAATGGTGGCTATGCCGCTTGATGATTACCGCTTTACCTGTATGGTTGATTATAACTCGCAGGTTTTGGGTAGCCAGCATGCCAGTATCTCATCGATCAGCGAGTTCATTACCGAAATTGCTTCCTGCCGTACCTTCTGCTTTTTGCATGAGCTTGAAATGCTGTTGAAGCATAACCTGATCAAAGGCGGCGATCTGAACAATGCTATAGTTGTGGTCGACAAGGAAGTAGATGACGAAGAACTTAGCCACCTGGCCCGCATATTTAACCGTAAGGACATTAAAGTAGCACCTCAGGGTATCCTTAATAATATTGAGCTCCGTCACCAAAACGAACCTGCCAGACATAAGCTTTTAGATATGATCGGCGACCTTGCTCTGGTTGGTGTACCATTACGAGGGCATATCATGGCTGCAAGGCCCGGCCATGCGGCAAATGTGGCATTTGCTAAAAAGATAAAAACGCTGATCAAAAAAGAGCGCAGCCGTAAACATATTAAAGTTTACGACCCCAATATGAAACCGGTGTATGATACCGTTGAGATCATGCGGATACTGCCTCACCGTCAACCGATGCTGATGGTCGATAAAATATTGGAGTTAAGCAAAAACCACGTGGTAGGTCTGAAGAATGTGACCATGAATGAAGATCTGTTCGCCGGGCATTTTCCGGCCGCACCTTTATTCCCGGGTGTTTTACAGATAGAAGCAATGGCACAAACCGGGGGTATCCTTGTGTTGAATACAGTACCGGATCCTGAGAATTATATCACGCTATTTTTAAAGATCGAGAATGCGCGATTTAAGGATAAGGTGGTACCGGGCGATACGATTATTTTTTACTGTAACCTGGTGGCGCCAATTCGTCGCGGTATTGCGCAGATGAAAGGCATCGGTATGGTTGGCACCCGTATTGTAGTAGAAGCCGAGTTGATGGCACAAATTGTTAGAAAAACAAAAGAAGAAAAAGAGGTATGATACAACCCCTTGCATACATACACCCGCAGGCACGCATTGCCGATAACGTAACAATAGAACCTTTTGTTACGATCCATAAAGATGTTGAAATAGGAGAAGGTACCTGGGTTGGTTCAAATGCCACTATTATGGATGGTGCCCGTATTGGTAAAAATTGCCGCATTTTCCCTGGGGCAGTTATTTCGGCACCCCCGCAGGATCTTAAATATCGCGGCGAACCAAGTACCGTTACCATTGGGGATAACACAACCATCCGCGAATGCGTAACCCTGAATCGCGGAACGGCTCTTGATAAAAACACAACTACAATTGGCAGTAATTGCCTGCTGATGGCCTATGTTCACGTTGCACACGATTGCGTTATCGGCGATAATGTGATCATTGCCAACTCTGTACAATTAGCAGGACATATCAATATTTACGATTATGCCTTCATTGGCGGAACTTCGGCCGTGCACCAATTCGTTGAGATCGGGGCGCATAGCATGATCTCCGGCGGCTCATTGGTGCGGAAGGATGTGCCTCCTTATACTAAAGCCGGGCGCGAGCCATTGTCGTATATCGGTATCAATTCTGTAGGCTTACGACGTCGGGGTTTTTCAGCTGCCACCATCAATGAGATACAGGAAATTTACCGTATTATCTTTTTGAGAAAATACAATGTAACCAAAGCGATGGATATCATTGAGGCTGAATTTGCGCCAACTGTTGAGCGTGACGAGATCATCAACTTCGTTTCCAACTCACAACGCGGTATCATGAAAGGCTTCGGTATTTAAAGGCCTTGACCATGTTTTATAGTACATGGTTTGTGTTCATCCAAAAATGAAAATCACTCTCCAAAATTTAGGCCGTCGTTTTAACCGTGACTGGATATTCCGTGATATCAATTACGAGTTTTTGCCGGGGAGTTCCTATGCTGTTCTTGGTCCTAATGGCTCCGGGAAATCGACCTTGTTGAGTGTATTAAATGGTAGCCTTGGGCCTTCAATCGGTACAATTTCCTATACCCTGGCAGATAAACCTGTCGAAGCCGAACAGGTATTCAATCATCTAAGTCTGGCTGCGCCTTACCTCGAATTGATCGAAGAATTTTCGCTGACGGAAATGATCGATTTCCATTTCAAGTTTAAAACCCGGAAGCCTGGGATGGACAATGGAGCGATGGTCGAGCTGCTGGCCATGCAAACGAGCAAGAATAAATTGATCAGGTATTTTTCTTCGGGGATGAAACAAAGGTTGAAACTGGCCCTGGCTTTTTGTTCAGATACGGCCATGCTGATGCTGGATGAACCCACTTCAAACCTCGATGCGCAGGGCGTTAAATGGTACCTGAACCTTGTAGAACAATTCGCTGCCGGCCGTCTGACCATAATCTGCTCCAACCAGGAGCACGAGTACAGTTTTTGCAAGGAGCAATTAAATATTTCCGACTATAAATCAACAGGCATTTGATCAGGTTAAAAATCCTGAGCTAAACGGCTCCCTTTATTAATGGCTGTTCGTTCGCTTACTGTTTAAATTCCTAAAGTAAGTTTAATAGCCATTAATTCAATTGTTTTGGATACCCGGTTAATCTTCGCTTAAAGTATTTGTCCCAGCTTGCCTGTTGCACGCTATTACGCGAGTGATCCGTATCATCATCATAATCCAGATTCAACTGCTCGTATTTGTCGTGTATGCGGTTGAATATCTGTTCTACTTCTGCCTGGTAATTTCGGTCAAAATTATATTGGCTGAGCACACGTTGCAGTTCTTGTTGTTCAAAATAGCTGATGGTATAATGCCCTTGTTCGTGCTGCAACACTTCAGCGATTTTTGAAGAAGTAATGAGCCGTTGCTGGTCAAGCCATGACCGTTGCCTGTCAAGTTCAAGATTGATGTGAAAAACAAGGTGGTAAACGCCGTTTCTGGCATGTACATCATATTTCATACTGATCGAACAGGCAGTTTCAGCTACGATGTCGCCCGAGCGTCTTGGCGGGCCTTGAAAATCATTAAGTGTCAGCTGTCGGAACGACTGGCACCGGGCGGTAAATGGGGCGGAGAAAATAAAAAGCAGGCAGCAAATCAGGCCTGAAAATTTCAACAGCATTTGATCAAAAAGGGATTATTTTCCCTTTTTGACATGATCGGTCTTTAAAAGGTTTAAACTCATTACTTCTTTCATGGTCCGTTCCATTCCCTCCACTGATCCATCAAGGAAAATAACATTGCCGTTCGAGTTCTCGGCAAAATGTTTGATCGATTCTGTCCACATGGTGAATAAGATCACCGAAGTATCAATGTCAGCCTTGTGCATTTCTTCGGCAGCTGCCGACATACCTTTGGCCACTTCTTCGCGGAATAAGGCGATGCCCTGTCCCCGTAATTGGGCAGCCTGACGCTCAGCTTCGGCGGCAATTTTGATGGCATTACCTTCTGCCTCTGCAGCTTTGGTTTTAGTGATCAAAAGAGCCTGACCTTCGTTTTCTGCGGCCGCTTTCAGGTTGTTGGATGCAACAACCTGGCTCATCGATTTCAGGATCACTTCGTCGAATGTAATATCATTCAATTGCAGGTCCTGTAAATGGTATCCCCAGGTTTCCAGGATCTGATCGAGCTGTTGCTTCACATGCTGTACAATATCGCTACGGAGTGTCAATACATCTGCCTGTCGTTTGGTAGCAACATATGCCCGGATGGAACCTTCAATGGTACGGATCAAAGCCTGCATCAGGTTTTTTTCGTCAACAAATTTAAAGGCTACGTTTTTGATGGTCTCTTCCGCCTGGTCAAGAACCGAATAAAGCAACATGGCTTTAAAATACACTTTTGCCTGATCGATTGTTACGGCCTGGAACTCAAGTTCGACAGAGCGGTTCTGTATCGAAACGCGGCTATGGATCTGTTCTATCAGTGGTAACTTCAGGTTTAGTCCCGGAGGTAGTATGCGTCTGAATTTGCCGAATATCGTGATAACAGCAACAGTGCCTTGTTTAACTGTAACAAAAGAGCTGAATAGTATGATCAGTCCTATAAAAACGATCACAAGAAAAGGTAAAGCCGGGTTCATGGTTTGCAAGTTATTGATAAATAAATGTAGTGTTATTTTACCTGAATTTCCGTGTCGAAATTTGGCAAATATTGCGGCCCTGCCAATTAAGGCAGCGAAGTTATGCTGCCGTCGTCGGTGATCTGCAAGCCCGAACCTGGAAAATCCTTTTCGGTTAACAGCTTGATGCGCTCAGCTGCACGATTCAATGTGTCGCGTGTTAAGCCATTCTGGTGGTTTTGCTGAAATGAAACGATATTTCCGCTGATGAATTCACCTTTCTTTGAGATTTTTACTTTCAGCATGGGCGCCATTCCGCAAACACCTGCTACACTGACACTTTTGTAAGTGCAGAAATTTCCAAGGCTGTAAGCGATCAGGCGGCCTTTATATTTTTCGATCGCCCGGCTTACATGAGGGCCGTTGCCCAGCACAAGATCGGCGCCGGCGTCAATTGCTGCGTGTGCAAAAGCATGTACATCGCCTCTTTTGGCACCAAGGAACGATTCCATTTTAAAAGGAACATGTTCATAGGTCGGGCCTTCAGCACCGCCATGAAACGATACGATAACCACATCGCATTGCTCTTTCAAACTCCTGATCAGGGCCTGAACATAACTTGTTAAAAGTAATGGACTGGTATGGGCATTAGCTGCAAAAGCACAAAAGCCATAGGTGATGCTATCTTTTTTAAAGATCGAAAACGGACAAATATCTAAACCAGCGTAATGAATACCGATACTGTCCAGGGTTTTCATGGTACTTTTGCAGCCATTTTCGCCAAAGTCGGTAATATGGTTATTCGCAATGCTAAGCAAGTTAAAGCCGGCGTTTTTAAAGACATATCCAAACCGGGTTGGCATCCTGAACAAATAAGCAACTTTAAGATTTTTTTTAAAAGTGGCAGGCATCCCATGATCCAATAACGAGCCCTCGAGGTTGCCGAACACGATATCCGATCCTGCAAAATAGGGTTTGGCAGCTGTAAAGCTCCTTTTAGCGCTATCAGGTGGTAAATTACCCGGTTCCGGGTAAGTAGTTCCAAGCATCATATCACCTACTGCAGTTACGGTAATTGTATCTTTTATAGCATGGTGTACGATAGTATCCGTTTCACGGATGATCCTTTTTTTATGAACGATGGGTTTTGTTGGGTGGGGAGCCGGTGCATTGCAGGCAGGCATCGGGATTTCTAAAAAAGCGAGCAGGATAAGGGAGAGTACTCTCATAACAAAAAAAAATCCTTTCGTTTGGAAAGGATCTTCAAAAATCTTACTGGCTGTTACTATTATCCGGTGTTTCCTCTAGTTGTTTTTTGAAGACATCAAGCAGTCGACCACCTTTATAAAAATATTTGCTGTAATATCCATCTGACAGATTGCCTATTGCTACGCCTTTAATTGAAGCATGCGCAAATTTGCCGTCGCCCAGGTAAATACCCACGTGACTGATGCTGCGACTGTGTATTTTAAAGAAAACAAGGTCGCCTTCCTGCAGATCCTCTTTGCGAACCGGGCTAACCATACTAAATATATCACGCGAATTACGCTTGATGGTCAGATTAAAAACTTTGCTGTATAATTCCTTGGTAAAACCCGAGCAATCGATACCTTTTCTGCTTGAACCGCCGAAATGGTAGGGAGTGCCGATCCAGTCATAAACAAATTGGAAAAGCTTTACGTTAGAAGTTGTCGACAAAGCAACTCCCATTATCTGTGAAAAGTAATCTTTTGCTAAACTTTGGTCCTCATCATTAACTTTCTCAGCAGGTTGAGTTGCAGCGGGTTTCGTCTGCGCCTGAACTGCTAGCATGCTGAGGCTGAGGGAGATAGCTAATAGATATTTCTTCATTTAATCATTAGTCTTCGTCGTTCCTGCGAACAACAGCAAATTATTAAACCTAACCTTTGTCGATAGTAGGACACAAAACTATCCTAATTTTTTAGAATTTCAAATTTATAGTGACTTTTTTATCAAAAATGTAAAAAATAGAAGCCTTTTGCTTTTTACGTGGGAGTTTTAGAAAAGTTACAGAGAGAATGAAATATTTCTAACAAATTTGTTCGTGTTTCGATATTTACGCGGATATAATTAGATTTGCGCTTTCGCAAAAAAAGAAATCGGGTTTATAAACAGATGAGTTCAATCGCAATAACCAAAGAAACCTACCTGATGTGGTACGAAGCTATGCTTCTGATGCGCAGGTTTGAAGAAAAAGCCGGACAACTTTACGGGCAACAGAAGATACGTGGTTTCTGCCACCTATATATAGGTCAGGAAGCTGTAATGGCTGGAGCCATGTCTGTTTTAAAGCATGGCGATAGTATGATCACTGCCTATCGCGATCACGCACATGCGCTTGCCATGGGTACTTCACCAAATGCGGTGATGGCTGAACTGTATGGAAAAGCAACCGGATGCTCAAAAGGCAAAGGTGGATCGATGCACATGTTCGACAAAGAAAATAATTTTTATGGCGGACATGGTATAGTTGGCGGACAAGTGCCTATGGGTGCCGGTATCGCTTTCGCCGAAAAATATAAAGGTACCGACTTTGTTTGTTGTACTTATATGGGCGACGGTGCGGTGCGTCAGGGTGCTCTGACAGAAACATTCAATATGGCCGCACTTTGGCAACTACCGGTAATTTTTATTTGCGAAAATAACGGTTATGCCATGGGAACTTCTGTTGAGCGTACAACGATACAAACAGATATTTATAAATTAGGTTTACCATACGGTATCCCATCTTCACCAGTTGACGGAATGGATCCTGTAGCGGTGCACAATGCGATGGACGAAGCAGTTCAGCGTGCACGTGCCGGTGAAGGTCCTACCTTCCTTGAAATGCGTACTTATCGTTACAAAGGTCACTCGATGTCTGACCCGCAGAAATACCGTACTAAAGAAGAGTTGGAAAGCTATAAAGCCAAAGATCCAATTGAAGCCGTTAAGCACGCGATCCTGGCTGAAGGTTATGCCGATGAAAAATGGTTCGAGGATATGGAAGAGAAAATTAAAGGTGTGGTAGAAGAATCTGTGAAATTCTCTGAAGAATCGCCATGGCCTGAAGCTTCGGAGCTTTATACCGATGTTTATGTTGAGCACGATTATCCTTTTATTAAGGACTAATATTTATACTTATTATAAAACCTACTATTCATTAAATACTATATGGCCGAAGTAGTTAAAATGCCCAAAATGAGCGATACCATGACAGAAGGGGTATTGGCTAAATGGCATAAAAAAGTTGGCGACAAAGTTAAATCGGGTGATGTTTTGGCCGAAGTAGAGACCGATAAGGCTACTATGGATTTCGAATCATTCCAGGATGGCACTTTATTATATATCGGCGTTGAGGAGGGTAAAGCTGTGCCCGTTGATACCGTGATCGCTGTATTGGGTAAAGAAGGTGAAGATTACAAATCGGCACTGGCTGGTTCGCCTGATAGTGCTGCAGCTGCCCCTGCTAAGCCGGTTGAAGAAAAAGCGCCCGCTGCCGCAGCTGCTCCTAAGGTTGATACCTCAAAAATTCCAGCTACTGTTATTCGTATGCCTTTGCTGAGTGATACCATGACTGAAGGTGTCATCCAAAAATGGAATTTTAAAGTTGGTGATAAGGTTAAAGCCGATGATTCACTGGCTGATGTGGAGACGGATAAAGCCACCATGGAGGTTGTTGGTTATGAAGCCGGAACACTTTTATACATAGGTGTAAAAGAAGGTGAAGCCGCATTGGTTAATGGCATCATTGCCATTGTTGGTAAAGAAGGCACCGATATTACGCCGTTGCTGCAAGCTGGTAATGAAAGCAACCCTGCTCCCCAAACAGCTAAAGAAGAACCCGCAGCAGCTACCCAAACTACAGTTGCAGCAACTGTATCAAACGATGACGACAGTCGTGTTAAAGCGTCACCGCTTGCACGTAAAATTGCCAGAGACAAAGGTATTAACCTTAACGATGTAAAAGGTAGTGCTGATGGCGGTCGTATCGTTAAAAAAGACGTTGAATCATTTAAGGCTGCACCGGCAGGTAGTAAACCAGCTGAAAGTGCAGTTTCAGCACCGGCTGCAAAAGAAGCAGCGGCTGCTAAACCTATCCCGCAATATATCGGACAGGAGAAATACACCGACAAGCCGGTAACGCAAATGCGTAAAACTATTACGCGCCGTTTATCTGAGAGCTTCCTGATTCCGCATTTCTACATTACGATCACCATCGATATGGACCAGGCAGTAATTGCACGTAACAAGATGAACGAAGTTGCGCCGGTTAAAATATCGTTTAACGACCTTGTATTGAAGGCTTGTGCAGTTGCATTAAAGCAACACCCTGCCGTTAATTCAAGCTGGTTAGGTGATAGTATCCGTACCAATGAACATGTGAATATAGGGGTAGCCGTGGCTGTTGAAGATGGTTTGCTGGTACCGGTTGTGCGTTTTGCAGATGGCAAATCACTAAGTGCCATCTCAGCTGAAGTAAAAGATTTTGCGCAGCGTGCTAAAGCTAAAAAGTTGCAGCCATCAGATTGGGAAGGCTCAACCTTTACCATATCAAACCTGGGCATGTTTGGTGTAGATGAATTTACAGCCATCATTAACCCACCAGATGCTTGTATCCTTGCCGTTAGCGGTATACAACAAGTACCTGTGGTTAAAGGCGGAGTAGTTGTACCAGGAAACGTGATGAAAGTAACCCTTACCTGCGACCACCGTGTGGTTGATGGAGCAACCGGATCAGCTTTCCTGCAAACACTCAAATCGCTGTTAGAAGAACCCGTTCGCTTGCTGGTTTAATCACAAAACCAGTCAAAAAATATAAAAGCGACGGGTTTGCCTGTCGCTTTTTTTGTTCTATCTTGTAACCATGAGCTTTTGATGCCAATTATACGCCAATAATCAGGTGCATCATTTGATGATAACAAAACACACATGAACCAAATACTGATCATCTATACCGGAGGGACAATCGGTATGATGAGCGATCCGAAAACCAAAGTGCTCAGGCCTATCAATTTTGAGCAGATCATGGAAAACGTGCCCGAACTGGAGCGCCTAAATGCCAGGATCATGGTGCATTCTTTTGAACATATTATCGATTCGTCGAACATGAACCCGGATATCTGGAGCGAGATAGCCGGTCTCATCAAAGATAATTACGACCAGGTAGATGGTTTTGTGATCCTCCATGGTTCAGATACCATGGCATTTACGTCATCTGCTCTTAGTTTTATGCTCGAGAATCTGGCAAAACCTATCATATTCACCGGATCGCAATTGCCGATAAGCGCCATCAGAACTGACGCCAAGGAAAACCTGATGACTGCCATCGAGATAGCGAAAGCCAAAAAGTTCGAACGTGCACGGGTCCCTGAAGTTTGTATCTATTTTGATTATAAATTATTCAGGGGTAATAGGGCATTTAAGTACAATTCATCCAAATTCGAAGCTTTCCGATCACCGAATTATCCTATACTGGCCGAATCAGGTGTGCACCTGAAATTCAGTATCAATGATATCAGACAACCTGTAGACGGGCCGTTAAAAGTTCATAAAAAGCTGGCAAGTGATGTAGCGGTATTGAAGCTTTATCCTGGTATCAGTCCCAAAGTGGTGAAGAATATATTGGACGCGGATGTTCGGGGTATCGTCATGGAAACCTTCGGGGCAGGAAATACCACTACCGACAAATGGTTTACCGATCTGCTGAAAGGCGCCATCAATGATGGCAAGGTGATCCTTGATATTTCGCAGTGTAAAGTAGGTACCGTTGAACTGGGTCGCTATGAAACCAGCAAAGAACTAAAAGACATGGGTATCGCCAATGGCTTTGATATGACCTACGAAGCTGCTGTAACCAAAATGATGTTCTTGCTGGGGCAATATGAAGACCCGCTCATTATCAAAGAACTGCTCGAAACCGATTTGCGGGGAGAGTTGACGGTGTCCTGATCTTTGTTAAAATTTATTAAGTATCCGTTTTGGCCAATTTCCTTTGGGGAGCGAACTATATTTATAAAAAATAGCTCTTTAGATAAACCGAATTTAGCGGGAAGTACAGTTAGTACTGCCCGCTAAATCTTAAATGGGGGTATTATCAGTCTTACAATCGTCCCAGATTCCCGGTTGCCACACGTTTACGGTACGCATAGTAAAAAATGATAGGGAAAATAAACAGGTTAAAACTGGTATTGGTGATCAATCCACCGATCACAACTATGGCAAGCGGTTTGGAAGCTTCCGATCCAATGCCATTTGATATTGCGGCAGGCAACAGCCCGATCGCCGCCATCATTGCCGTCATTACTACAGGACGCAAACGATCCTGAACCCCTTCTTTTAAGGCATCGCTAAAACTCCAGAGCGTTTTGCGTTTAAGCTCACGAATGTTCAATTTAAAACGTGTGATCAATATCACGCCATTTTGTACACAGATACCAAATAATGCGATGAAGCCTATCCCGGCGGAAATATTAAAATTGACGCCAGTGATCAAAAGGGCCAAAATTCCTCCCGCAATAGCGAAAGGCACGTTATTAAGCACCAACAATGAGTCGGTAACATTGCCGAAAAGGATAAATAAGATGAAGAATATCAAAAGCAAACTGATAGGCACTACCTGTGTCAATCTTTTTGATGCACGTTGCTGATTCTCAAAATCGCCTGCCCATTCCAGGAAGTAACCACGTGGTAATTTAATTTTTTCCTCAACTTTGTCCTGGGCCTCTTTGATGGTGCTGCCCATATCGCGTCCGCGAATTGAAAATTTTATCGCTCCGTAACGCTTATGATCATCGCGGTAGATCATACTGATACCTGTGATCTTTTTGATCTCGGAGATTTCACGTAGCGGTACTTTGTTGCCGCTGATAGAAGGTACGCGCAGATCGCCAATTGCAGCTATATTATTCCTGAAATTATCCGGGTACCTGATCCTTAAATCGAATTTTCGCTCGCCTTCATATATTTGGGTAGCAGCTTTTCCTCCTATGGCTGTTTCAATTACGGCATTCGCATCGGCTGCGGCTACACCATATTGCGCCATTTTTGCCTGGTTAAGGTTGATTTGTAGCTCAGGCTGCCCCATATCCCGCAATACGCCGAGGTCTTCTATA
>Ga0164296_1004229_pt1 | contig 13147 bp, 12 predicted proteins | sample GEODES057metaG_FD_113533 | JGI IMG/M metagenome (GOLD analysis project Ga0164296, IMG submission 113533) | Dystrophic lake water microbial communities from Trout Bog Lake, Wisconsin, USA - GEODES057 metaG | ecosystem: Environmental > Aquatic > Freshwater > Lake | place: USA: Trout Bog Lake...
GTCACGGCGACCTCCGTCCTGGTGGCGCTGGTGCTCCTTCGAGGCCTCCCCGAGACGCGAGGCGAGGTACTGATCGGTACCATCGGGGGCGAGGAGGCCACGTGAGCACGAACCCCCGCAAGATGGTCGCAGGCGAGGATCACGGCAATCCTCAGATCGTGACCTCTGATGCGCGATCCGTGCGGTCGAGGGGGTCGATCGCCAGCTCACGCTCGATCGGTTCGATCGGGAGCTCCTACTCGATCGGTTCGATCGGCAGCTCATTCTCGATCGGCTCGATCGGTTCCTTCTGCTCGATCGGCTCGGTGGGGAGCGCCTTCTCCATCGGATCACTCGGTTCGGTGGCCTCGATTGGCTCCGTGCTCTCTGCGGGAGCGATCCTCGGCGTCCTCGTCGCCGGCCGTCACCGCCGCTGAAGTCGGCGGAACATCCCCGCCTGTGACTTCATGAGCTTCGGGAACTCTTCGTAGAGGGCCTGGTAGCGGTTGACCGCGGCTTGCTCCGGCTCGAACCGTCGAGCGATGACCGCCGCGGCCGAGATCTCCTCGGTCGTGAGCACGCCGAGCGAGCGTCCTGCAAGAAGTGCAGCACCTCGGAGCTGGGCGACCATGGGTGCCTCGATCTGCTCGACAGGGCGACCGAGCACGTCAGCGTGGATCTGGCACCACAGGGGCGAGACAGCGCCGCCGCCGAGCAACCGGAGCGGGCTCAAGGTCCGACCAGCGAACTTGTCGACGTAGGTTGCCAGCCAACGGCTGTTGTACGCCACGCCCTCAAGGACGGCCCTGATCACCTCGGGCCTCCCTGTGTCGAGCGAGAGGTTGTGGAACCCTCCTCGAGCGCGGTGGTTCTCGACGGGAGACCGCTCACCGGCCAACCATGGGGTGAAGAGCACCGAGCCGCTCCCGGGAGCGGCGGTGGCTGCCTCGGCGGTCAAGGCGTCGAAATCAACCGGGCTTGGAACCGCCAGCATGGCGGCGAGCCATTCGAGGGCCTTGGCGCCGATCTCGTGATTGTTGATGATCAGCTGCGAGGATGCATCGAGGCCCGGCATGGTGGCGATCGAGTGGAAGATGTCCGTCTTCTTCTTGGCCACGGGAGCAGAGATCCACGAGGTGGTCGACAGGGCGAGGTGCCCGGGACCGCCGATCTCGATTGTCCCGGTCCCAAGTGCTGCTGCGTGCAGATCAGGGATGCCGGCGATCACCGGCGTGCCCCCCGGCACCCCCGTCGCCAAGGCGGCGGGAGCCGTCACCTGTCCCGCGATCGATCCGAATGGCACCAAGGGGGGGAGCTGCGAGCTGTTGAGCCCGAGGATGGCGAGGAGGTCCTTGTCGTAGGCCAGGGTCTCGATCCGACGGTTGTCCGTCAGCCACCAGCCGAACATGGAGGCATGGGTGGCCACCGGAGCGCCGGTGAAGCGCATGGTGAGGTAGTCCACGGGCTCGAGGACCCAGGCGGCACGCGCCAGGATCTCGGGCCGATCGTTCGTCAGGTGGAGCATGCCACCAGCCCCGTCCGTGCCGGAGGGCGACGGCGCGCCTCCGGTCTTGGTCACGAAGGTCAACGCAGCGGAGGGCTTGAGGCCGGCGATCGGGCCACCGACCTTGGACCGGACGTGCGGTGCGCCCATGGCGTCACTCCACATGATGCAGGGCCCGACCGGCTCACCGGCATCATCGACGGGGACCACCGAGGCGTACTGCCCGCCGATTGCCACTGCGGCGATCCGTGCTGTGTCCACGCCGGCCAGGAGCTCTCGAGCGAAGCCAGCGATCAACGTCCACCACTCGGCGGCATCCTGGTGAGCGGCGCCAGGTGCCGGCCGGACGGTGGCGATGGTGGCGTGGCGTGCCTCGAGGAGGGTGCCGTCGAGGGTGCAGAGGCCGACCTTGAGGCCGGTCGAACCCAGATCCGCCACCAGGGCGACATCCGAGCGGGAGGTCACCCGGCGTCTCCGGGGATGGCCTGCTGCGAGTCCATCATGTCGGCCATGATCATCTTGATGAAGGTGTCGGCCTCGTCGTTCATGCCACCTGCCACTCCGCCGTAGATGGCGGATGACTGCGCCGGCTCGCCGACGTGCTCGAGGGCATAGGCGACGGCGTCGGCCAGATCGGCGTCAAAGGCCTCCGCAACACCAGGCTGCGTCTGTGGTCGGGTGACCGCCATGTGCAGGGCGTTGGGATACTGCTGGCCATTGAGGCGCCACCCGCGTGTCCGCAAGAAATCATTGACGTGGTACACGTCGTAGTCGTCAGAGGTGAAGCTGAACAAGAATGTGGGCGCTCCCATCAGGCGGAGCGACTCATGGCGGGCGACCGAGGCGCGCATCGCAGACGCCGTGGCGAAGATGGCCTCGGCGTAGCGCCGATAGCCATCGCGGCCAAGGCTCATCATGGACGCCCAGGTGGCGGCGAGCAGGCCTCCCGATCGGCTTCCTTCGATCCCCGGCGAGCAGTACTTACCACCGGACCAGTCGGTGAGGAAGAAGTACTGCGCGTTGCGCAGCGCCTTGTCCTTGAAGAGCACCACCGAGGTGCCCTTGAACGCATAGCCGTACTTGTGGGTGTCGGCGGAAAGCGACGTGACACCCGGCACCGAGAGGTCGAAGGGCTCGATGGGCTCCCCAAGCTCCCGACCGAACGGGAGGATGAAGCCCCCGAGGCAGCTGTCGACGTGGAGGCCCACCTCGCGCTCTAAGGCAAGCTGCCCAAGGGCACCGATCGGGTCGACTGTCCCGTAGCCGTAGTTGCAGGCGGAGCCGATGATGGCGATCGTGTTGGCGTCCATGGCAGCGGTCACCGTGTCCGGGTCCACCGTGGTGGTGAGCGGGTCGACCGGCACGTGGCGCATCTCGATGCCGAAGAGGTGGCATGCCTTGTCGAAGGCGGGATGTGCCGTCTCCGGCTTGATGACGTTTGGACGGTCGATGCCTCGGGTCTGGTGCGCATGCTCGCGGTAGGCGAGCATCGCGTGGCTGATGGACCCTGAGCCGCCAGTCGTCATGAGCCCAACAGGCTCTGCGTCGGGCAGGTTCCGACCCCCAAGGAGATCGAGCGTCATGGCGATGACCTCGGCCTCCATCTTCGTGGCGCTGGGGCACATGTCGCGCTGGAGGATGTTGACGTGGGCAAACTGGGCGAATGCCTCCGCCATGAACTCATAGTGATCATGGTCGCCGCAGTACATCGTGCCGGAGCACTTGCCTGACTCCCACGTCGGGTCTTCGGCGGCTGCCATCGCCTCGATCTCCGCCAGCACCTCGCCCCGCGGTCGTCCATGCTCGGGGAGCGCTCGGTTCACGGTGAAGCGATCTTCGTAGGGGAACGTGCTCATGGTGCCTCCGTCGGGCTTTTCGTGTGATCTCGCCGTGCCGTCACGGATCGTAGGCGCACTCGGTCGAAGCAGGCAGGCAGCTCAGCGTGCTCGTTCAGCGAGCTGTGCGATGACGGGTCGGTGATCACTCGATCGGTCGTCGACCACGTGGCCGCCGAGCACGTCGACCGCGCTGTTCACCAACAGGTGATCCAGCTGGCTATGGGGCCGCCACGCCGGCCAGGTCCGCCCTGTGACTGCTCGGCGGAGCCCGGGGAGTTGCCCGGAGACCAGAGGCCCCCAGGCATTCATGTCGCCACCCAGGACGAAGGGTGCACGGTCCTTGCGGTGCTCAACCAGCGAGCGGCGAAGCTGGGTGAAGTGCAGAGGTGAGCCGAAGAGCAGATGCGACATGTGGACGCAGGCGAGGTGCCAGGGAGTGCCGGCGATGGTCGTCGTGGCCGTGAGGACCGACCGGCCGACCTGGTCTCGCCGCAGATCAGGAAAGGTGACCGTCGCCTGCTCCTCGAGGGGGGTGCGTGCAACGATGGCGATCCCCCAGGACCCTGGGTCGCCCGTCGCCGCTCGCTCGGACGTGGCAAGGGCGCCCTGGAGCGGCCGCTTCGAATCGAGGTAGAGGCCGTGATCCTTCTCGAAGTAGGGCCGAGGTCGGCCCCACGCCTCCGTTGCGTTCGGATCGGGGGTTCCTCTGCGGCCAGCGGCCAGCTCGACGGTCACCGAGTACCCGCCGAGCTCGCGCGCGATCAGCGAGGCATCACTCTCGCCGCCGTCAGGGGTCCAGCACTCCTGGAGGAGCATGACGTCGGCACCGAGCGAGCACACGGCGTCGACCACGTCGAAGGGGCGACCCCAGGCATCGATCCCCGCATGCAGGTTGAAGGTCGCCACGGTGGCCGTGCTGCTCACAGACGCAACGCTAGGTGGTCACAGTGCCACGCTGGTGGGTGGGCGCCGTGGCAGGCTCCCACGAGGTCGCCGATGCTCGGCGACGAACGAACGAGAGGAACCAACGATGGACGTGATCGGCGGCACGAGTGACCTGTCTCGATTGCGTCGGCTCCCGGAGCTCGGCTCCTATGACCGCGCCGTCATCTACCCGCTCCTCGATGCCACCTCGGTGTGCCACGTTGGGACCATCGTGGAGGGGACGCCGCTCGTCCTGCCCAGCCTCCACGTCAGAGATGGCGACTCGCTCCTCATCCATGGGTCACGCTCGAGCCGGCTCTTGCGATCGATGACCGACCTTGATCGGGTCTGCGTCAGCGTGACGCTCGTGGACGGACTGATCGTTGCTCGCTCGAGCTTCAACAGCTCGGTTGCCTATCGCTCGGTCACAGTCTTTGGGCCGGCGGCGAAGGTGGAGGGCGCCGAGGAGCGACGCCGAGCACTCGACCTCTTGATCGACGGCATCCTGCCTGGTCGCAGCGGCGAGGTCCGTGCGTCGACACCATCTGAACTCCGCAGGACGACGGTGCTGCGGGTGGGCATCGAGGAAGCCTCGGCCAAGGTCAGCGAAGGACCACCTGAAGATGACCCCGAGGACGTGGACGGGGGCGCGTGGGCGGGTGTGCTCCCGCAACGGGTGGTCCTCGACAGCCCGGTGCCCGCCAGCGACGGAGCGGTCGGTCGTGGGGAGATCGACCTCCCTCCCTCCGTCGTCGATCGGCGGGTGGGGCTGTGAGCGACGACCGCCTGAGCGACGTCCTTGAGATGGTGCGATTGATCGAGCCGGTCGATGAGCGCGAGGCGGCCTCGATCAAGCGCTTCCTCGAGGAGGCGCCGCAATTGGCGAGCCCTTTCGACGAGGAGGCCGATCCACTGCACGTGACGGCGTCGGCGTTGGTGGTGGGGACGAGGGGCACGATCTTGCACCGCCACCGCAAGCTCGGGATCTGGGTGCAGCCCGGCGGTCACGTCGATCCCGGTGAGACCATCGAAGGGGCGGCGCTCCGAGAGGCGGCCGAGGAGACCGGTCTTCAGCTCATCCATCCGCCTGAGGGAACAATGCTGATGCACGTCGATTGCCATCCTGGGCCTCGAGGTCACACCCATCTCGATCTTCGCTATGTGCTGTTGGGATCATCCACCGATCCGGCTCCTCCCGCCGACGAGAGCCAAGAGGTCTATTGGTTCGACTTCGATGCGGCAGAGCGCCGAGCGGAGCCCGCACTCCGACCGGCGCTGTCCAAGCTCGCGGCGGTCTGGACGGCACACGAGCCATCGTGGCGTGCCATGGTGGAGGCCATGGACGACGGCGAGATCCTCTGATGACCCACCCTTTTGACGAGCTCGACCAGCTCGCACTCCTCGACGCGGAGATCAGCCAGCTCGAGCACTCACGAGCGTCCTTGCCTGCACGCATCGAGCTCGCTGAGATCGAGGCCACCCGAGGCGAGATGGCAACGGCGCTTGCCGCCGTGGAACGCCAGCGGGCACCGTTGGCGGCATCACTGGAGGAGCTCGAGCGCGAGGTCGCAGCGCTGGCGCAGCGGCGAGCGACGATCGAGCAGCGCCTGGCGACGGCGACGGGCGCGAGCCGTGATCTGGCGGCCATGGATGCTGAGCGGCGTCACCTCGCAGAGCTCCAAGAGGGGCTTGAGGACCGTGAGCTCTCGATCATGGAGGAGCTCGAGCCACTCGATGCCCAGGTGTCGGCAAGCGCTGCGCTGGCCGCCCCGCTGGTCGATCGTCGCGAGGCGGTGCTCGGGCGCTTGGCCATCGAGGAAGCAGGTCTCGACGAGGAGCTCCGTGATCGGCAAGACCGGCGGGTGGAGACCGCACAGCTGCTCGAGCCAGCACTGCTGGCCAGGTACGAGAAGCTCGGCGCCCGGATGGGAGGGCCGGGAGCGACCCGGCTCGTCGAGGGGCACTGTGGCGGCTGCCACCTCCAGCTCCCGACGGTCGAGCTCGACCAGCTCAATCGCCAGGGGCTCGATGAGATCGCCACCTGTGAGCAATGTGGGCGCATCCTCATTCGTCCGACACAGCTCGGGGACTGAGCCATGTTGATCCTCATCCGACATGGCGAGTCGACGATGAACGCAGAGGGAAAGCTCGTCGGGCGTCTCGATCCCTCGTTGACGCCAACGGGAGAGGCGCAGGCTGCTCGAGCCGGAGCCACCTTGGCGGTCGTCAACGAGCTGATCGTCTCGCCGCTGACGCGAACTCGCCAGACGGCCTCGCTGCTCGGTGTCGAGACGCCGATGCGCATCGACGAGCGGGTCATTGAGCTCGACTACGGCGTCTTTGATGGCACCAGGCTCGGAGAGGTCGATCCATCGCTGTGGGCTCGCTGGCATGAGGAGGCTGACTTCGCCCCTGAAGGCGGGGAGAGCTTGGTCGATCTGCGCCGGCGGCTTTCGCCACTGCTCGAGGAGCTTTTCGCCACACCGGGCCAGGGCGCGCGCTCGAAGGAGGGTGACGTGGTGATCGTGAGCCACGTGTCACCGATCAAGGCTGCGGTGGCTTGGGCGCTTGGGACCGATGATCTCGTGGCCTGGCGCATGCGATTGTCGAACGGCTCGATGACGCGGATCGGCTACGGACCGACCGGTCCACAGCTGCTCAGCTTCAACGAGACTCCTCCCGACTGAACCCCATCTGGCCCCAAGGGTCATGCGGCAGGCATGCTTGCCGGGTGCCTGATGAACTGACATGGCTGTGCGACAGCCCTGACGCCGATCCTGTCCATATTCGATCGATTCGGACCATGGTGTTCGAGGACGGTGATTCCTTCGAGATCAGTGGGAAGCTGCGCGACGAACGGCCGTGGGCTGACGGGGAGGCGAAGCCTCGCATCATCCACGACATGGAGCTGCGACTCAAGATCGATCGTGCAACGCTGACGATCACGGCCGCCCACGCAACGATGCACGCCTTTCCGCACGCGGAGTGCCCCACGATCACCCCAGCGTTCGAGGGCCTGGTCGGACTCAGCGTGGCCCGGGGGTACACCCGTGCCGTCCAGGAGCGCTTCGGGCGGGTGAATGGCTGCAGCCACCTTGAGTTCCTCGCCCGAGCGATCGGTCCGGTGGTGATCCAGGCCATCCCCTCTTCGGCGGCACGGCTCGACGATCCCTCCTCGGTCGGGGAGTCGGTGCGAGGCGGCGGCTGGCTGGCGAACACCTGCCATCTGTGGTCGGCAGATGGCGTCGGCACGGCCAAGCTCGACGAAGGCTGGCGCCCGGGGATCGGGGCATACCCTGCACCCTCATTGGTGGAGATCCGTGCCCGCAAGGCGGCCGGAGAGCCGATCGGCTGACGGAGTGCATCTCGAGGCCCACCCGGAGCTTGCGCTCACGGGTGGGCACCCGAGATGCCTGGCCCCCCCTGCCAGTGGGGAGAACCTACGCTCAGGCATCGATCACGCGCAATACCAGAGTCAGTCAGACTGACTCTTTCTCAGCATGACCGGCCAGGACCATCACTGAAGGAGAGCACACGATGAGGACGCGCACACTCGGGACCGAAGGCTTGACCGTCTCAGCCATGGGACTTGGCTGCATGGGGATGAGCGATTTCTACGCCGGCCGAGATGAGGCCGAGGCCATCGCCACCATCCACACGGCGCTCGATGAGGGCGTCACCTTCCTCGACACGGCGGACATGTACGGGCCCTTCACCAACGAACGGCTGGTCGGTGCAGCGATTGGCGGACGCCGAGATGAGGTCGTGCTCGCCACCAAGTTCGGCAATGTGCGTGACGAGAGTGGTGCCTTCCTCGGCATCAGCGGGCGGCCTGACTATGTCCGTTCGTGCTGCGATGCCTCGCTCGAGCGACTCGGCGTTGACGTCATCGATCTCTACTATCAGCACCGGGTCGATCCCACGGTGCCGATCGAGGAGACGGTGGGGGCCATGGCTGAGCTCGTCGCGGAGGGAAAGGTCCGCTTCCTCGGGATGTCCGAGGCGTCGATCGCCACCCTCGAACGGGCGGTGGCGGTCCACCCGATCAGCGCCCTCCAGACCGAGTACTCCCTCTTCAGCCGTGATCCCGAGGCTGGACTGCTTGCCGCGTGTCGTCGGCTCGGGGTCGGCTTCGTCCCCTACAGCCCGCTCGGCCGTGGGCTCTTGACCGGTGCCATCGATTCGCTCGACGCGTTGGACCCCACCGACTGGCGGCGCGGGATGCCGCGGTTCTCCGAGGAGAACATCGACGCCAACGTCGCCCTCGTTCGCAGTGTCATCGAAGTTGCGGGTCGACGTGGAGCAACGCCTGGCCAGGTTGCTTTGGCCTGGGTGCTCGCGCAGGGCGACGACGTCGTCCCCATCCCGGGAACCAAGCGTCGGACCTATTTGCTCGAGAACATCGCCGCCGCTGACCTTGTGCTGAGCGACGAGGACCTCGTCCTGTTGGACCAGGCGCTTCCCGTCGGCGTGGCGCACGGCGAGCGCTACCCGGAGCAAACGATGGCGGCCATCGATCGCTGAGCATCAGCGACGGAGTGCCTCGACCTGCTCCTCGTCGAGGGGGCGGAGCGAGCCCTCTTCGAGCCAGAGGACCTGATCGAAGCCGATCGTCTCCTCCACGGCGTGGGTGACCAAGATGACCGACGCTTCGCCGGCCGCCGTCAGGCACGCCGAGAGCACGCCTGAAGCCTGGGCCGCATCGAGGCCAGCGGTCGGCTCGTCGAGCACGAGGACGTCGGGCTGTCGGAGCAGGGCGCGAGCCAGCGCCAGGCGCCGCTGCTCCCCTCCGGAGAAGGTGGCGCCGTCCTCGGCCACCAGTCGGTCGAGCCCTCCGAGCGCGGGTGCGGCGAGCTCGCCGAGATCGCAGCGCTCGAGGGCCGCAATGAGCTCGGCATCGGTGGCCGTCGGGTCGCCGAGCCGGAGGCAGTCACGCAGGGTGCCGCCGAAGAGCGAGGGGCTCTGGTCGAGCATGGCGATGTGGCGGCGAACCTCATCGCTCGAGATGGCGGTCAGCGGCGTCGTCTCGACGCAGATAGAGCCGGCGGTCGGGGCGATGAAGCGCATCAGCACCCGGCAGAGGGTGGACTTTCCCGAGCCACTGGCACCCAGGATCGCCACTCGAGCACCTGGAGGGATGTGCAGCGAGATGTCGCGCAGGACCGTCGGGCCGTCGACGAGCGCAGGGGCGGCAAGTCCATCGAACTCGATCACCCCTCGTCCGAGAGGCCATGGAGCGGGCATCGATGGCTCGGTCACCGGAAGCGGGAGCGCAGCGATGGCGTCGAGCCGGTCGCCCGATGCCGCCACCTCGGGAGCCCGAATGGCGGCGGCGAGCAGTCCGGTCAGCGGCTCGAGTCCCGCCAGCGCCACGAGGGTGAGCGCCACCGCCTCACCGGAGGTCACGACGCCTCGATGGTGAGCCGCACCGGTGACCAGTGCCACACTGACCACAGCGACGGCGCCGATGATCGCGACCACCCCTGAGCCGAGCCCTCGGAGGTCGGCCCGTTTGGCAGCGGTGTGGTTCCGTCGGCTCTCCGCCTCCTCGAGCGCCTCGAAGAAGGTGTCGGTGGCACCCCCTATGGTCAGGTCGGTCAGGCCCAAGAGGAGATCGGCGCTTCGTGCGCTGACCTGCCCTCGGGTGGTTGCGTCGAGGAGATCGACGCGAGCGGCCCTAGTCCCGACCGCCAAGGATGCGCCGATGCCGAGCACCAGCGCCGTGCCGACGATGAGGCCGGCGATTGGCAGGATGAGGGCACAGATCAGCGTTGCGAGCGTGCCGGTCACGATGCACGTGAGGGTGGGGAGCGCCAAGCGGACGTAGAGGTCCTGGAGCGCGTCCACGTCCTCGATGGTGCGGTCGAGGAGATCGCCGCTGGCCAGCGAACCGGTCGCGCCCGGTGACCGGAGGGCCAGGGTGTCGAAGAGCCATGCCCGCCAGGTGACCATGGATCGAAGAGCCACCCGGTGGGCGCTCATGCGCTCCTTGAACCGAAGGGGTGCTCGCACGAAGGCCACCACCTCGATCAGCACGAGAAGCCCTCCCAGGGCGGCGAGCCCACCCGAGCCAGTGGCGCGCACGACGAGGAGACCCGAGCCTCCGAGGAGGATCAACGTGGTGGCTGCCGTCAGCAGCGCCAGACCGAGGGCAGCCCCCAGTTGTCCCGCCTCGGGACGGCTTCGGCGCCACCATGTCGAGAGGGTGGCGATCATGGCTCGGTCAGTGCTCCATGCTCGAGCGTGATGACTCGTGCCTCGCTGGCCAGCAGGCCTGGCCGATGGCTGACCTCGATGACCGTCCGGGTCGCCAGCCAAGGGGCGAGCGTGGTGCGCAGGAGCGCAATGGTCTCGGCATCGAGGTGCGCGGTGGCCTCGTCGAGAAGGACGAGTGGCGCGTCGCTGAGCAGGACGCGCGCAAGGCCGAGGCGCTGCCGCTCACCGCCGCTCAGCGAGCCGCCGGCCTCGTCTAACGCTCGCTCGAGCCCGGCTGGACCATCCGCAAGATCACTGAGCCCCACCAGGTCGAGCACCTCACGCAGCGTGGCATCGCTCTCGGCCCGCCCATCGAGCACGAGGTTCTGTCGCAGGGTGGTGGCGAAGACGTGGGGGCGCTGTGGCGCGAGGGCGATTGATCGGCGCAGATCGGAGGACGCCAGCTCGCCAACTGGCGTCCCGGCGAAGCGGAGCTCGCCACCGGTCGGAGCGAGGAAGCCGCAGAGCACCATGAGCACCGAGGTCTTGCCAGCCCCAGAGGGACCCTTGATGACCACGTGATCTCCGGTCTCGATGCGGAGGCTGATTCCTGCGAGGGCATCATCCTCGCTGGCAGGGTAGGAGGTGCGGAGGTGATCGAGCTCGACGGGAGTCACGGCCACGCCATGGCCGAAGGACGGCTCGGTGCTCGCTGGCGGAAGTGAGTCGATGGCATCGAAGAGGGCCGCCGCGGCGGCACGACCCTCCGTGCTGGCGTGGAACTCGGCGCCTGCGCGTCGAAGCGGCAGGTACACCTCCGGGGTCACCAAGATGACCGCCAACGCCGCCACGAGGCTTATGGAACCGTGGAGAAGGCGAAGTCCCGCCAGCATGGCCACCAGCCCCACGCCCACGCCGGCGATGAACTCGAGTGCGGCACCCGAGGCCAACGAGGCGCCCAGGGTGGCATCGATGCTCTCGACGACGGCATCGGAGGCAGCAACGAGCTCGTCTCGCCCTCGATCGACTCGTCCGAGCGAGCGGAGCGTCGGAAGCCCTCGAAGCAGCTCGAGAGCGCGGGTGGAGAGCGAGGAGAGTCGTCGCCACTGACGATCTGACTCTCGCGCCGCCCGACGACCGAGCCTGATCATGGCGAATGGGATGATGGCGACGAGGACGAGAGCCAGGAGCGCAGACGGCCAGTCAGTGATCGCAAGAGCCACGAGGGCAACGGGAGGGGCGAGGGCGGCCACGACGGCTGCGGGCAGATAGCGGCTGAAGTAGGGCTCAAGGGAGCGAAGGCCTCGCGTGGTGGCGACCACAAGTGCCCCCGTTCGTCGTTGCGCCATCCAGGCGGGTCCGGCGTCGATGACGGCAGCGAAGAGCGAGGCTCGAAGTCGTGTCGTCACCTGGGCTCCAGCGCGAGCGGCAACTGATTCGCCGATGCCGCCAGCTATGCCTCTCGCCACCAGCGCGGCGAGCAGGCCGAGGAGCACTGACATGGGGAACGACCCCGGATGCGCAGAGACGGCCCAGCCGAGAAGGTGGGCCAACAAGAACGCTTGGGCGATCACCGTGACCGTGAGGATGACGCCGACGACCACGCTGGTGATCAGCGCCCGTCGAGCGGAGCCGATCGTCGAGACCAGCCGGCGGTCGACGACGCGCGGTGAGGGGGCGCCGACGTTGCGAGGGGGAGGGGCGGTGGTCGACACGTCTCTCGACGTTAGCCAGCCGTTTCGCCAGGCTTGCCCCAGACCGATGGCGGGAGGCGCTCACCGATGCAGCCCGAGCGCGAGAAGCGATCGATCGATATCGGGCTCCGGAGGCTGACGAGGCACCGTCGCTCGTGCCCATCTCGACCCAGCACCACAGCCCGGGGTCCGTCGACATCCTCGAAGGTGGTCGCCGAGTCGATCTCGATCGAGCCGACGGGGTTGGTGGTGGTCTCGAGCGATGCACTCAGCCTCGCTGCGCTCGCCGCCAGATCAGCGATGAGTGGCCCTCGATCTGGCGGGGTTGCCGACCAGACGCCGAGGCCTGGCTTGGTGAGGAGCCCACTGACGGTCGTGACGAGGCCAAGGTCGCTCGGGCGTGCACGAAGGCGAAGGACGAGCTGTGCGAGCGCCTGCAGCACGAAGTTGTTGAAGGGTCCACCTGCGAACGCCATGCCGCCGCCGAGTGTTGGCGCCGGAGCAATCGGGAGCCCGAGTTCCTCGGCTTGGATGGCAACGGCGACCGGGAAGCACGAGTAGAGCTCGACGAGGTCGATGGAGGAGAGAGGCTGCTCCAGGTGTGCTTCGGCGGCGGACCGCAACAGCCCCATTGCGGGCCAGGAGCCGAGCTCAGGCCGCTTGACCAAGGGGATGGCCAGGGAGGACTCGATCGCCACGTGGGGGAAGATGCGATGGCCTGGTTCACCCGTCTCCTCGGTTGCCGAGAGGATGAACGCCGCCGCCTGGTCGACGGTCCACTGGCTGGCGTGCGCGCGCAGGTACGGCGCTGCGAGCGGAGGGTTCTCGGGCGATGGATGACGAAGCCAGTCGAAGGTGCGTGGCGTGGGGAAAGCGGCGAGGGGATTGCGTGTCGCCACCTCATTCATCGAAGTCCAGAGCCGAGCGACGTCGTCCGCCGCCTCGTCGTCGGATCGTCCGTGGCGGTGGGCGAAGGCTCGTTCGATGAGCGCATAGCTCCGGATGGCGGGGAA
>Ga0164296_1004230_pt1 | contig 13141 bp, 10 predicted proteins | sample GEODES057metaG_FD_113533 | JGI IMG/M metagenome (GOLD analysis project Ga0164296, IMG submission 113533) | Dystrophic lake water microbial communities from Trout Bog Lake, Wisconsin, USA - GEODES057 metaG | ecosystem: Environmental > Aquatic > Freshwater > Lake | place: USA: Trout Bog Lake...
CCAATAGCACTGGGAAGTCATTACGCAGGTGACCACCTTGCCCAAAGAAGACCGGCACGATGGTAATTTCCAAAGCCCCTTGAGCAGTGAGCTTGCTAATCGCTTCCGATAAGGAAGGCTGCATCATCTCCAGAAAGGCCAGCTCTACGGGAGTTTGAGGGTGCTGGGCTTGCCATAGGCTAACCAAGCGGTCAAAAGGCTCACGCCAGCGGGCATCACGGGCACCGTGGCCAAATAGGATGATGGCTTTCATATATGGTTATAAATTCTCGATAATATGATTTAACTGCTGCAGGATTTCACTAATAGCTTAACCCCATTTTCAAGATTCCATTGCCACTCTATGTCTAGTTTACTCAGTCAAACTTGGTTTATTTCTCTGATGAGCGTAACACTCATTGGAGCGGTTCTTTCTGCCGTGCATCACGCAGAGGTGATTGCCCACAGAACAGGTGAGCCCTATGGCACTTTAGTGTTTTCGATTAGCGTCACTGTTATTGAGGTCTCTCTCATTATTTCGATGATGCTCACAGGACATGAGGGTGCTGAATTCATTGCCAGAGATGCAGTGTTTGCAACCGTCATGATTGTAGTTAACGGTGTCATAGGTATTTGCATCTTTATGGGGGGCCTTACCCATCATGAAATGACTTTCCGTAATGAGGGTACCAACTCTGCTCTGGCGGTGCTGACTGCCTTAGCTACATTCATTATGGTAATGCCAATAGTCACAGTTAGTACGCCCGGTCCAGATTTCACAAAGAGTCAGCTCGCATTTGCAGGCATAGCTTCATTTGCGCTTTACATCGCTTTTTTATTCTTTCAAACAGTCAGTCATCGCGACTACTACCTACCAAAAACGAAAGATAAAAAGACTGATAGCAATATTCATGCACTAAAGCCTAGCAATCTCAAGACTTCGATCAGTAGTGTTTTATTGATCCTCTCTCTGATTACAGTGATAGGCCTGGCAGAGCTACTGAGCCCAGCGATTGAAAGAGGCGTTGCTGCTGCCGGCGCCCCAAAAACGATTGTAGGTATCGCTATTGCACTCTTAGTCTTGATGCCAGAGGGGTTTGCAGCTGTGAGGGCGGCTAGAGCCAATCGTCTTCAGAGCAGTTTGAACTTAGCCCTAGGCTCGGCCTTGGCTAGTATTGGCCTAACTATTCCGACGGTAGCAGCCATTGCCATCTTCTTTGATTTAAATCTCAGCTTAGGTATTAGTAACCTCAATATGACGCTGATGTATTTGTCATTCTTTATAGGGGCGCTCACTCTAGCAATCGGCAGAACCACCCTCTTGCAGGGTATGGTCCACATCATTATTTTCTTAGAGTACTTATTTTTAAGTCTAGTGCCTTAAAAGAATAACTTACCTTGATGCCTGCCTCTAAAGTTGTATTGGCTGGCTCTTGAGCCGATAACCTATACAGCTCACTTTACATAAGCAATATTCATGAAGATGATCCTAGCTTTGTGCTAATCATTGAACCAGAAACCAAGAGCCAGCCCTGTATCAATCTAGGCATGGTTTAGTATCGCTTTCAACAGGTTAAGAATTTCAATAATGGCAATTGGGGTGCAGGCTCAGAGCATCGTTTAAATACGTTTGCCTCCGTGACTGCGTGGTGCTTTTATAAAAGTGGCACTTACCCAAACTATGCCGATTTTTACTATCAACCCACTACTAAAGGCCCCATCAAGATTGGCGCGGTTAGCGGGGGCTTTAATGGCTGCCAACAAACCAATAATGATGGTTGTTTTGCAGCAGTCCTGCCTGCTCTTAACTGGGAAGGCGATTGGGTAGGAGCCAGCGTCTTTGTGATTCCGACCATTGGAGATCGGGTGCATGGGGCTATATCTCTTCAGCTAAAGCTAAAAATTTTTTAGCTTTAGCTGAGAAAAATAAAGCCTTTAATTGAGAGTTTTGTTTTCAATAAATACTTAGCGACAGAGCTTGAGGACTGACAATGTCTGACGTCGGAATGCTTAACCTACAAAAAAACAGGTCTATCCAAATCCTTATGCGACTCCAGAAAATACCGGCATTGCAATCCTAGGGGACGAAGAAAAGGTGGCGCCGACACAATCTAGTAGGTAATCAAGCTGTTTTACAGCAAGTGAAGTGCGATAATACTCACCTGACCTGGAATGTGCTTAAGATTTGGTTGATTGAATGAAATTTATTTACTAGCTGGCTTACAAAGGTTATAAACTTTAATTCCTAATCGAATGCACCTCCACCACCCCTCATAAAAATTAGAAAAATCTAATTCTGATTAACTCTTCCATATCTAAAAGAATAAAAATTTATAGCCTATGGCCATAATAAGCTATCTACTAAGGCATATTTAAATAAAAAATATTATCAATGACAGGATATTACACATGAAATTTACTCAATTTTATTCTAGGATAGATTTTAATAGCATAATTTTCTGGCTCAGCTATATAACCATTGTATTAACTTATAGCATCTTCTTCTCCCATGCAGATTTAAATCATACTGTAATCTCTTCTTACGCTATTATTACTGGACATATAAATGATTTTTATGAATTTAATAAAATAAAAATGGGGGGAAACGATTACCTTCCATTAATTTACTGGGTATTTGCAATTTGGAATCTACCTTTTTGTAGTTTTTTAATAGAATGCGATTCTTCTTTAATCCTGAGCGCTAGTGAACTATTAGTACAAAAAGTGTTTTTAGGAGTACTTTTTGCTTACAGCGTTAGAATTGTATATCTTATCGCGAGAGAGGTCACCGAATCTAAGGAAGCAATCTCAAATGTAACAATATTTTATGCAACATCAACGGTAATGTTGTTTTGCATTTTTGCCTTCAATCAGTACGATATTGTTGGAATTATATTAAGTCTGTACGGTATATTATTTTACGTTAGAAATAAACTATTTAAATTTTCATTACTATTTTCAGCTGCTATATCTATTAAATATTTTGCAATTATTGCATTTATTCCAATATTATTTGTACGAGAAAAAAGGGCAAGTAGGATCATTCTTTATTGCTTAATTGCAGCAGGGTTAACTTGTATACAAGTCTTTTTTTACCGAGATAGCCCAACTTTTATGGCAAGCTTTTACTCGCTGGCATTAAAGAAATCATCGAGCGGAAGCGGTACTACTGAAATCATGTCCGCATTAGGGTTTATCGCTGGTTATAGCATTATAGTAATTTTGTGTTGGTTTAGCAAGCCAAAAAATCCGTCTGCAGAATTTAAAATGTGCATAGCAGCATCAATTTCTGCATACTTACTTGTTTATTTAAAGGTCGATTGGCATCCGCAATGGATAAGCATTATTATTCCTTATATTGCATTTTCACTACTTTATTCAAAAAATAATGTAATTACCGCTCTATTTCAATTAATTTTTGGAGTTTCATACTTGCTTTTAGTTATATCTAGATATGCGAATAATCTAGATAGTCTTATGCTTGGTTCTGGTTTTTTTAAAGACTTTTTTGGTAATTCGCACATTGCGATAGTTTCAATTTATAAATTTGTAGATTTTTCTTTTGTAAATTTTTGTTTTTACGCAAGTATTCTTTACTTTATTCTTAACGTAATTGCATCCAAAAAAACATCTTCCAAGGGGGTTAATTACCCTCTTCAAACGGCAGTAATTTGGATATCAAACCTGGTATTTATATTGCCAGCTTTATATATTGGATTATCTTTACCAGAAAATTTATCAAAATTTGACACGTCAGCTGATTTAAGAAATAAATACACAATAAGAACTCTAAATGGTAGCAGCAGTGGAAAGTATTTGGGTAATTTAAAAAAAGGATCGAAGATTGATGAATTTTTCTATCCAAAAATGCCTAACTTAACGGCAATCTCATTAATTTTCGGTACATATCACCAAGTTGCAAATAACTTGGTTAGATTAGATATTTACTCGGAAAAGGAAAACATTTATTCTACACTCTTAGACTTTTCAAAAATATATCCAAATTCACTAACAACTATTAAAAATATTAATGCTGGCAATCGATGTAATAGAGGTTGCCTCATAACCATAAATGTAATATCTGGAGAACTTCCTCTTGAAATATGGTATGAAACAAGTTTAAAAGAACCTGAATCAAAATATTTTTATTTTAATAAATCAAAAATTAATGGTACCTTTATAATTGAAGAATTTTATAAAAAATAAAATTTATCTTTATACCTCTTACCCAGATTTTTTATTAAAATATTACTGTCTATTATTCTGAGATTAATATGAAAACTATTATTTTAGCCGGTGGTCTCGGCACTAGAATTTCCGAAGAATCAGGCTTGCGCCCCAAACCTATGATTGAGATTGGTGGCAAACCAATTATTTGGCACATCATGAAGATGTATTTCTCTCATGGAATTAATGACTTTTTAATTTGTTGTGGATACAAAGGCTATGTAATCAAAGAATATTTTGCTAATTATTTCTTACATATGACCGATGTGACTATTGACATGACCAACAATAATATTGAAGTTCACTATAAAAATGCGGAGCCCTGGAAGGTCACATTAGTCGATACTGGTGAATCAACCCAAACGGGAGGTCGCCTCAAAAGGGTTGCGGATTATATTGATGGAGATTTCTGCATGACTTATGGTGATGGGGTTAGTTCGGTTGATATTTCTGCTTTACTAAAGTTTCATAAGTCTCATGATAAATTGGCGACAATGACGGCGGTACAACCGCCAGGACGATTTGGAGCCCTTGAGATACACGGAACAAAAATTAACTCTTTTTTAGAAAAGCCACAGGGTGATGGTGCATGGATTAATGGAGGATTTTTTGTTCTCAAGCCTGATGTTTTGGATTTAATTGATGGTGATGAAACTTTTTGGGAAAGGAAGCCATTAGAAAAACTTGCTGAACATGGTCAGCTAGAGGCATTTTTCCACAATGGATTTTGGCAACCTATGGATACCCTACGCGATAAGAATTACCTTGAAGATCTTTGGGCCACAGGTAATGCCCCATGGAAATCTTGGGTATGACTACATCCAACTTTAGAAAGATTGAACCTAGTTTTTGGCAAGGGAAAAGAGTCTTTTTAACCGGGCATACTGGTTTTAAGGGTGGATGGCTATCCCTATGGCTATCGTCAATGGGAGCCAAAGTTACTGGCTACGCCCTAACCCCAAACACTACTCCCAACTTTTATGAAGTTGCAAATATTTGGGACGTCGTTGAAAAATCATTCATTGAAGATATACGTGATTTAGATAAGCTAAGTTCAGCAATATCCTCTACTAATCCTGAAATTATCATTCATATGGCTGCCCAGCCCCTGGTTCGTTACTCTTATGTAAATCCGGTAGAAACCTATGCTACGAATGTAATGGGGACAGTTAATCTTCTTGAAAGCATACGTCGAATCAATTCTGTACGTGCAACAATTATTGTGACTACAGATAAATGTTACGAAAACCAGGAATGGCATTGGGGCTATAGAGAAATTGATCCTATGGGAGGTTATGATCCCTATAGCAGCAGCAAAGGCTGTGCAGAACTAGTTACTTCTGCTTATCGATATTCATTTTTTTCTAGCTCCAATTTTCAAACCCATGGTAACGCATTGGCGTCAGCAAGAGCTGGCAATGTAATTGGTGGTGGTGATTGGTCAAATGATCGACTCATCCCAGATGCCTTCAGGGCATTTCAAGATGGCGTGCCCCTATTAATTCGAAATCCTACTGCAACACGACCATGGCAGCATGTTCTTGAGCCCCTATCTGGGTATTTAATATTAGCGCAAGCCTTGTATCAGAATGGCGCAGATTTTGCATCAGCATGGAATTTTGGCCCTCAAGAGGAAGATGTTCGCTCAGTAGAAGAATTAATTGAAATACTGATTGCAAAAACATCTATAAAGGCTAGTTGGAGACGCGATTCAAGTGAGCAAGTTCATGAGGCCCATTGTTTGAAGTTGGATTGCTCAAAAGCAAATCAATTACTTGGATGGAGGCCAAAATTATCGCTTGAGTCTACGGTTGACTACATTACAGAATGGCAAAGAGCCTTTTTAGCCAGGGAAGATATGCAAAAAATTTCACTCGAGCAAATTAATACTTACTCCTCGAAACAATCACGAAACTAATTCTAATAATTACTATGACAAAGCTTAATACCGCAACACCCCAAGCCTCAAAAGACCAATTGCGCCATGATATTTTATCTCTTGTTAAAAATTATGCCTCCTTGGAGTTTGCTCCCAAAGTCTTTATCCCTGGTCAAACTGTTATCCCACCATCTGGAAAACTGATTGGCTTTGAAGAGCTTCAAAATATGGTGGAAGCTTCATTAGATGGGTGGCTTACTACCGGTAGATTTAATGAGGAGTTTGAAAAAAAACTAGCTCAATTTATTGGCGTTAAGCATGCAATAACAGTGAATTCCGGATCATCCGCTAACTTGGTGGCATTCTCAACTTTAACTTCACCGAAACTAGGCAATCGCGCCATACAGCAAGGAGATGAGGTGATAGGAGTAGCAGCTGGATTTCCTACAACCGTTAACCCCATTATTCAGTTTGGAGCGATTCCCGTGTTCGTGGATGTGGATTCGTATACCCACAATATAGACGCAACTAAAATTGAGGCTGCAATATCTCCAAAGACAAAAGCAATAATGCTGGCTCATTCTTTAGGAAATGCTTTTAATTTAGATGTAGTTACTAGTATTTGCAAAAAACATGAGCTATGGCTTATTGAGGACTGCTGTGATGCTTTGGGCACCACCTACAAGGGGAAAATGGTGGGAACTTTTGGTGATATTGGCACATTGAGCTTTTATCCAGCCCATCACATCACCATGGGAGAGGGTGGTGCGGTTTTTACCAACAATTTTGAGCTGAAACAAATAGCGGAAAGTTTTCGCGACTGGGGGCGAGATTGCTATTGCCCTCCAGGAAAAGACAATACCTGTGGAAAACGTTTTTGCTGGAAGCTGGGCAACCTACCTGAAGGCTATGACCACAAATACACCTATAGTCATCTGGGGTACAACCTTAAAATTAGTGATATGCAGGCCGCTTGTGCTTTAGCGCAGCTAGAAAAGGCCCCTTCATTTATACAGCTTCGAAAGGATAACTTTAATTTCCTGAAAAATAAATTACGCTCTTGTGAACAATTTTTACAATTGCCAGAGGCAACTGAAGGATGTGACCCGTCTTGGTTCGGGTTCCCAATCACCCTTAAGGATTCGTGCCCAGTGTCTCGCCTAGATCTAACAACTTATCTAGATCAAAATAAAATTGGAACACGACTCTTATTTGCAGGCAATCTAACGAGACAGCCATACATGATGAATACAAAATACCGCGTAAGTGGCGATTTAACAAATACAGATAATGTTATGAATAATACATTCTGGATTGGAGTCCAGCCTGCATTAACCCATGAAATGTTACAGTTTGTAGTCTCTAAAATTGAAGAGTTTTTAGGGATTAATTTTTAATTAATTATAGATATATAGATCATGAAAAATAGAACGTTAGAAGTTTATAAAAATTCCGTTTTGAATAATTTTTCCTTTTTAAAATCCTCAGAGAATATCCAGGATTTATATTTAAGAGCCATACCTGTTAAAAATATCGGATTCCTCATACCACTCGGCAAATCCTACCTAGAGAGCAATCCATATTATTTCAATTTAAGCACATTAGAAAAATTATATTTTTCTAATGTACAAAAAATTGGGGACACTAAATTACCCGATGTACTTAGTTTTATTGAAAAAACAGACAATATTTTGTTTGCCTTCGTCGCAAATAGTGGCCAACATTTATGCTATTTGGGGTTTTATGATTGCCATAATGATAATCAAAATTTTTCTATTTTCAGTTTTATGGATCTAGCCACAAAAGAATTTAATAGTATTGCATTGACAAGCCTTATTGAGTGGGCTAGAAAAACCATAAATGTTTCAGATTTCATTTTAAATAAAAATCAACTGTCAGAAATTTCTATCAAACAACTAACGAATGATGGCTTTATTGAAGTTGATAATGTCAGATTACTTTGGAGGCAAACTTCTAATTCCCCCGGGAAAGAGATGATCTTAACGGCGGGACCTTCCATTTCTGCTAAGGAAAGTGTTTTTGCCTTTGATGCAGCAACTAATGGTTGGAATAGTAATTGGTCAAAATATTTGACAGCTTTTGAAAAAAGTTTTGCCCAATATATTGGCGTCAAATATGCACTTGCTACATCAAGCTGCACTGGCGCACTGCACATAGCCTTGATGGCTTTAGGTATTGGCCAAGGAGACGAAGTTATCGTACCCGATGAAACTTGGGTTGCAACAGCGAATGCAGTACGCTACGTCGGAGCAATACCTATTTTCGCTGATATCGAGCTAGATACTTGGAATATTGAGGCAAATTCAATTGAGTCTTTGATTACAGCAAATACAAAAGCTATTATTGCAGTCCATATGTATGGTCACCCAGCGCGTATGACTGAAATCACAAAGCTAGCAAAAAAATATAATTTATATTTAGTAGAGGATGCAGCACCAGCCATTGGCGCCGAATGGGAAGGGAAAAGATGCGGCACCTTTGGAGATTTTGCAGCCTTTAGCTTTCAAGGTGCAAAACTTATGGTTACTGGCGAAGGCGGAATGCTTGTTACCAACGATGATCGTCTTTATGAAAAGGCTTTAAAAATTTGGGACCAAGGTCGAAATCCATCACGGGTTTTTTGGATTGATGACGATGGAGTCAAATATAAAATGTCTAATGTTCAAGCCGCTGTAGGCTTGGCACAGCTGGAACGTGTTGATGAACTGATTGAAATGAAACGACGTATATTTTCATGGTATGAGGAGGGGTTATCTGACCTAGAGAATATCAAACTGAATCATGAAGTCGTAGGTGCAAGGAGTATTTACTGGATGTCTAGCCTCATATTAAATGATGGTGCTCCTATCACAAGAGATAATCTCATTCAACGTCTCAAGGAAAGGAAGATCGATTCTCGTCCAGTTTTTCCAGCAATTAGTCAATATCCAATTTGGCCAAAACATCAAACACCAAGACCAAATGCATTAAAGGTTGGCTTAAATGCCTTAAATCTACCAAGTGGCGTTTGTCTAACTCGAGATCAAGTGTCGTATGTGTCCAAAAGCATTCAATCAATACTTAAAGGGGAATAATTCTGAAGCAAATTAGATTTGCCATTTTAGGAACTGGCGGTCATGGATTGGCCGCGCTAGATGCTGCCTTATTAATGAATGAACTTGAATTCATAGGTTGGATTGATTCTTACAAAAGTCAAAATGAAATAGTCGGAGGGTATCCTGTATTAGGCCATCCCAACAATTTAGAGGAGCTAATAAAAAAGCATGATTTCAATAGCATTTTTTTAGCTGTTAGTCATAACTACACGAGACTAGAATTATGGAGGGAAATTAGTAAGAAAATTTGCGATCTTCATCTAATATCGATCATACATCCAAATAGTTCAATATCTAAAACTGCGATCATAGGCAAAGGATCGCTTGTGATGTCTGGAGCGATTATTGCTGCTGGCTGCAAAGTTGGTGAAAACTGTATAGTAGATTTGAATTCAGTACTTGATCATGATTCCGTTCTCGAATCTTATGCAAGCTTACTGCCAAGTACAACAACGGGCGGAAATGTAACTATTGGTACATGCACTTGTATTTGTTTGGGTAGTTTAATTTCACATAGATTATCTATTGGGGGTCATTCTTTCATTGGAGCCGGTTCTGTAGTATTACGCGACATCCCAGAAAAAACATTAGCATACGGCTATCCAGCTAAATCCATAAGAACTAGAAGTGAAGATGAAAAACATTTTTAAATAAGAGAATATGATGCAAAAAAAAATTAACTATGCAGGCCCTTCGATAACAACTGAAGATGCTGACATAGTCAGAGATGCTGTAATCAATGGATTTTATGAAAATTATAAGGTTCACTCTCAATTATTAGAAAATTCTTTATCTGAAATATTGGGTGTCAAGTATGTGATTGCTACCAACTCCTGTACTGCTGCACTCCATTTGGCAGTAGCTTCACTTAATTTAGGGGCCGGTGATGAAATTATCACGACCGATAGTAGTTGTGTCGCCTCAGCAATGCCAATTCTGTATCAAGGTGCCACACCAGTTTTTGTAGATATTGACCCATTGACTTGGTGCATCTCTCCTGAAGCCATTGAAAGCGCTATCACACCAAAAACAAAAGCTATTCTTGCAGTTCATTGGAATGGCCACCCTGCGGCAATGGGCCAGATAATGGAGATCGCGAGAAAACATAATCTTTTAATAATCGAGGATGCTGCAGCTGCTCTCGGTGCTGAGATAGGGGGGGTAAAAGTTGGCACTATTGGCAATGTAGGATGCTTTAGCTTTCAAGGTGCCAAAGTAGCAATTGGAGGCCAAGGAGGTGCTTTTGTTACAAATGACTTAGAGGCCTACAACCTAGCCAAGTCATTGGGGAGTTATGGAAGAACTGATTCTAAGATGCAATATTGGTCAGACTATGTAGGCTGGAACTACTCTATGCCCAACTTACCTGCAGCACTTGCGTACTCGCAATTAAAGAGATTAGAGGATTTAATTGAATTCAAGCGGAATCTTTTTGCAAAGTACAAGCAGGGTTTAAAAGGTATATCCGGAATAAAGTTAATTGAAGAACTACATGGAACAAGGAGTACATGTTGCTATCCACCATTAATGATTGAAGATAGCTTCCCACTATCAAGGCAAGAACTTTTACTAGAGCTTGGAAAGAAAAATATTGATGCTAGAAATGCTCAACCTAGAATGAGTCAGATGCCAATGTTTGAGGCTCGTCACGTCAACCCGGAAAGCCTAAAAGTCGAAACTAATGGGGTTATATTACCTAGTGCATTCAATTTAGTTGATGATGACATAAAGTTTGTATGTGAAGTTATTGGAAGTTTTTCGAAATAGAACCCCACTTAATTTTGGCCTAGATGATGAGCTACAGCACTATTCAATTTGCAAAGCAAGTACGCATTTCTGCACTGGAAATGGTTTATCAAGCGAAGGCATCACACATAGCAAGCGCCCTATCTATTGCAGATATTGTTTCGGTTTTATACGAAAACATACTGAATATTGAACCTTCGAATCCAAGGGCTCCTGAAAGGGATAGATTTATTCTGAGTAAGGGTCATGCTTGTGTTGCTGTTTATGCAGCACTCAAACAAATTGGGATATTAACGAAAGATCAATTAGAAACATATGGTGAAGATTTTTCTTGGCTTATGAATCACATCAGCCATAAAGTTCCTGGAGTAGAGTTTTCAACTGGCTCCCTGGGGCATGGACTTCCAGTGGGAGTCGGGAAAGCATTAGCGGCTAAACAGGGACGTCACTCTTGGCATGTTTTTGTATTACTTAGCGATGGTGAGATGGATGAAGGCTCAAATTGGGAGGCCTTAATGTTTGCAGCCCACCATAAACTTTCAAACATAACTGCGATCATTGACTATAACAAATTACAAAGCCTAACAAGTATTGCAGAGACCTTAGGTCTGGAACCGTTAGCCGATAAATTAAGGGCTTTTGGAGCTCATGTATACGAAGTTGATGGACATGACCATCAACAACTGATTAAAGTGTTAAGTGAAAAAGATTCCATAGGTAAACCAAGAGTTGTTGTTGCTCATACTACCAAAGGAAAAGGTGTTAGCTTTATGGAGAATGAAGTCAAATGGCATTATAAAAACCCCTCCCATGAAGAATTAAAGCGAGCAATTCTAGAAATTGAGGGAAATGATGCGCAATGCATTTATTAAAGAGCTTGTTGCTGCAGCAGAAGAAAATAATAAAATCGTATTAGTGGTTGGTGATTTGGGATATGGTGTTGTAGAGCCTTTTTCAGAAAGATTTCCAGATAGGTTTTTTAATTCGGGTGTTGCAGAGCAAAATATGATGGGAATTGCCTCTGGCCTAGCTTCTGAGGGTTGCCATGTATTTGTATATTCAATAGCAAACTTTCCGCTATTTAGGTGCGCTGAACAGATTCGCAATGATGTGGACTACCATGGGTATGCCGTCACAATCGTCTCAGTAGGCGGAGGGGTTGCCTATGGAAATCTAGGTTATTCACACCACGCAGTTCAGGACTACTCCCTGGTAAGATCACTGCCAAATATGCTTATTGCATCTCCAGGCGATCCCAATGAAACAACTGCATGCATACGATACCTTCTAAATAATCCGCAACCAAGCTATTTAAGATTGGGAAAGGCTGGTGAGCCAATAATTAATCAACTTGTAAGTAGTAATTTCCAGCCAGGTGAGTGGCAGGAAATATATGAAGCGCCGAATCCAATTGGAACACTCCTCACTACGGGCGCAATATTGGAGACCGTAAATAAGATTATCTCGAACAATAATGATTTAAAAGAAAAATGGTCTATTAGTAGCCTACCCCTCTGGTCAATGAAGTCCAAAAAAGTTCAAATTGAGCATTTAAAAAAATATAAAAAAGTTATCACCGTTGAAGATCATCAACTAGATGGAGGTTTCGGAAGCTGGCTTATGGAAGCGGCAATGCAATACGACAAGGACCTCATTAGCCGAATACAGATAAAAGCATTAAAACCGGAAATTTATAATGTTGTAGCAAAGCAAAGCACCCTAAATAAAATTGGTGGCCTTGAGGATTTATTTTCCTTCTAAACTAAAAGAATGCAACTTACGAATCATTCAAAACCTCATATTACTGAAAAAATTCAATTTTTAATTGTGGGTGGCTAGAATACGGCCTTTGGATTTTTTTAGGTATTACACTGTATTACCTCCTAATTAATAAGGCGAATATTATCGTCTTGGAGTGCTTACCAACATTCTTTCGATCACCATGTCATTCACTACAAATAAAATTTTTGTTTTTAAGTCTCCAGGCAACTGGATTAGAGAGTACTTAAAATGCTATATTATTTATGGTTTAAGCGCAATATTTGGAATATTTATATTGTGGATTTTTGTTGATTATTTCCATATCAATATTAATATTTCCCAAGCTTTTGTCTTAATAACTTCAGTTATTATTTCTTCTGTTGGGCACTCTAAGTTCACTTACAAAAAAAAATGAAAAAAAGATTAATTAGTA
>Ga0164296_1004232_pt1 | contig 13140 bp, 5 predicted proteins | sample GEODES057metaG_FD_113533 | JGI IMG/M metagenome (GOLD analysis project Ga0164296, IMG submission 113533) | Dystrophic lake water microbial communities from Trout Bog Lake, Wisconsin, USA - GEODES057 metaG | ecosystem: Environmental > Aquatic > Freshwater > Lake | place: USA: Trout Bog Lake...
CAATTATTGCTAGTGATTTACCTTACCAACAAGTTATCCGTGAGTTTGATCGTTGGACACACGTGTCGATGGTTACGCATATTGGCGACACACCCAAGAAGTCAAAGTTGATTATTGACAAATCAGGTACAAGGGCATATGCTTAATCATGCCACTATTAAAGTTACAGTTCAGACCAGGTGTTAACAGGGAAGCTACATCTTTAGCAAATGAAGGTGGCTGGTTCGACTGCAATAATATTAGATTTCGTTCTGGGTATCCTGAAAAGATTGGCGGATGGATTGCCGATACAGGAATTACTGCGTCTAATTTAAAACCACCAACAGGTTCTTATTGGGGCGTATGCCGTAATCTTTGGGCTTGGTTAAATTTAATTGGCTACGAATTACTTGGGCTTGGTACTAACCTTAAGTACTATATTCAACAAGGCGCAAACGGGGCGTTTTATGATATTACTCCGCTGAGCCATACATCTTCTGGTACAGCCACATTCGGCACAGTTGCAAGTTCAACTACGATAACCGTAACAGATGCCAGCAATTTAGTTGTGGTCAATGATTTTGTGACTTTTAGCGGTGTTGTTACTACATCAGATGCAAACATAACCCCTACCATACTTAATGCAGAGTTTCAAGTAGTTAGTGTTATTAGCACAAGCCAGTACACCATAAAAGCCTCCGTAGCTGCGGCGGGTACTCATTCCAGCGTAGTTACAAGTGGAACAGTGGCGGCGGCTTATCAAATTAATACGGGACTTGCGGCGTTTACAGTAGCCCAAGGTTGGGGCGGCGGTGGTTGGGGTGGAGTCAATTCTGGCTTTGCGTCAACAGGTTGGGGCGCGTCCTCATCTGGTGTTGGTATTGAGCCAAGACTTTGGAATTCAGCTAACTATGGACAAGATTTGGTAATCAACCCAAGTGGCGGGGCAATGTATTACTGGGCAAACGTACTTAGCGGAGCGTTTAATCGCGCGGTGTTGCTTGGTGCGGGGCAGACTATTACAACAGAAAGCGGTAGTTTTACGGTAGATGCGACTTGTCCATCATTAGTTAACTACATTATTATTTCCGATGCGTCGGATTTTGTTATTACATTGGGCTGCAATGATCCGTCTGGGTTAGTCACAGGTACTTCTATTGATCCTATGCTTGTGCGTTGGTCGGATCAACAAAACATTGGTACTTGGAGTCCAACTGCAACCAACCAAGCCGGTAGTTATAGGCTCAGTCAAGGCTCACAAATTGTAACGGCTATTCAAACACGACAAGAAATTTTAATTTGGACTGACTCAGCGCTTTACGCTATGCAGTATTTGGGGCCGCCTTATGTGTATGGTTTTCAGATCATGGGCGAGAATATCTCAATTATGGGTCCTAATGCAGCTATTTCAGTAAACAATATTACTTACTGGATGGGGCTTAATAAATTCTATATGTACAACGGTACAGTACAAACTCTACCTTGCGCAGTGCGCCAATACATTTTTGACAATATTAATCTTAACCAAAACTACCAAGTATGTTGTGGCAGTAATGAAGCTTATAACGAGGTATGGTGGTTCTATTGTTCATCAGATGCAAGTCTTACCGATTCGTACGTAATTTATAACTATTTGGATCAAACCTGGGCTTATGGAAGTATGCCTAGAGGTGCATGGCTATATACTCCACTTCGCCAAGTCCCAATATCTACAAACTACGCCGGTCAATTGATATACCAAGAAACAGGCGTTGATGATGGAACTACTACGCCAGCCAGCCCAATTAATGCATATGTGCAAAGTTCTGACTTTGACATTACCAACGGAGATCATTTTGGTTTTATTTGGCGTTGTGTTCCTGATATAAATTTCACGGGTTCATACGCTAATAATCCGTCAGTCAGTATGACGTTTTTGCCAAGACAAAATCCTGGCGCGGCTTATGGTCAGTCCAATAATCCTTCAGTTACCAGCACACAAAATTATTTATCACAACGAGAGTATATTGTTCAGCAATTTACACAACAAATTTATACCAGGGCAAGGGGCAGACAAATGGCATTTAAGTTGCAATCAACTGGGCTTGGCGTACAATGGCAATCTGGTATACAAAGGCTAGATACTCGTCCTGATGGGAGAAGATAATGGCAGTTGCAGCCAATTCAGTATCTTCACAATTACTTGCGCCAACTGCGCCTAATTTGCCTGTCGCGCCGATTGTCTATGACCAAGACTATATAAGTAAACTTAACAATGTACTGCGTTTATATTTTAACCAAATTGATAATATATTGGAGCAACTTGTGGGAATAGGATTAAATGCTTCAAATCCAAGCTACGTAATAACTCAAAATGAGTCTATTTACGCAATGCCGACTTACATGCAGATTGCTCGTGGGCTTGTTGCTGGCGCATCTGTAGTTAATATTTATGGATATCAAAACGCATTACCAAATTCTAGTGCAGCAACTTATTACCCTGTTTGGGAAAATACAACAACTTATACATACCCAGGTTCAGCTTCAACAATGTTGCTTTGGAGTTCATCTGCTTCAGATACAAACGTATCAATATTAATTAATGGGTTAGATTCTAGTTACAACATACAGTCTGAAACATTAGTATTAACAAATGGTACAACAGGTGTTACTACAACTAAAAGTTATTTAAGAATTAACGGAATACAAGTCACAGGAAATGTAAATGCTGTTGGAACTATTAACGTGGGTAACGCAGGAAAAACAGTTCAGTATGCAGAAATTACTGCTGGCAATGGCAAAAGCCAAGCAATGATATATACAGTTCCAAATGGATATACTTTTTATTTGACCCGTTCAAATGCGTATTCAAACGAAAATGGAAACACAATTAATAATTATTGCAGTTACCGAGTATGGACACAAAATACAAACGGAATAATTAATATTTTACTTCAAGCGCCGTTTACAAACAGTTATCAAACCCTTCGTGTAGCTCCTCGTGCATATACACAAAAAACAGATATTCAGTGGCAAGCTGCTGGTGGCCCGTCTTCTGGAACATCCGCAATAGGTATTGGGGTTGAAGGCATATTAATTGCAAATACAGCAGCATAAGGAAATAACATGGGCTTTTTTCAAGATCCAATAAAATCAATTGAAGGCGATGACATCGTACAACAAATAGCGAACCTTCCTAAAGAAGTTAGTCATTGGGTAGGAAATAACCTTATTGATGATAGTAGCGGTCAAATTTTAGATACAAGATCTGGCGATTCTGGCGGAATACTTGGAGCATTAACCAATCCCACAACTCTTCTTGCTGGCGCTGCTGCAGTTGCTTTAGGCCAACCTGAAATTCTTGCGGGTTTAACCGATGCTGCTGGTGCCGCAGATATAGCTACAGCCGTGGGTTCAACAGGCGCGGCAGCCTCTGATGCTGCGTTAACAGAAGCCGCAGGAGCAGGAGCAGCAACAGATATAGGAGCAGGAGCAGCCGCAAGTGGAATCTCTCAAGTGCCAACTGCTGCAGATATAGCCGCAGCCGCAGGTTCAACAGGTGCAGCAGCCTCTGATGCAGCATTAACAGAAGCTGCAGGAGCAGGCGCAAGTGGAATTTCTCAGGTACCGACCGCTGCAGAAATAGCTGGAGGAGCTGGAGGTGCAGGAGCAGCCGCAAGTGGGCTTTCTCAATCGGCTGTATCCGATGCCGCATTATCACAAGCCGCAGGAGCAGGTGCAAGTGGAATCTCTCAGGTACCAGCTGCAGAAATAGCTGGAGGAGCTGGAGCAGCTGCAAGTGGACTTTCTCAATCGGCTGTATCCGATGCTGCGTTAACAGAAGCTGCGGGAGCAGGAGCTTCTCAAGTACCAGCCGCAGAAATAGCTGGAGGAGCTGGAGCAGCTGCAAGTGGGGTTTCTCAATCGGCAGTATCCGATGCTGCATTATCACAAGCAGCAAATGAAGCTAGTTTGGCGTCTACTCCATTTCAACAGGGTATTAACTCTGCTATGGACGCTTTTGGTTCAATTTCAGATTGGGCATCAAAACATTACATACTATCTTCTATGCTTGGGGCGCTTGCACTTAATAAGTTTGGCGGAAGTAGTTCTGGTTCTGGTTCAAATACAGGTTTAGCTCCTCAGCAATCTGGAATACTTGGAACTTATAGATTTAATCCAAGTTTGTTTAAACCAACCCATGTAAATCCAGGTAACTATACTGCGCAACAAACTATGTTTCCAATTCATGCGGCAGTTGGCGGTATCATGCAAGCGGCTCCAAATTACCCAATGGCGCATAATGTAAATAGTATTTATTCAAATCCTAGCCCCCAAATCCCAACTCCTAGCGATGTAACGGGAATGAGTGGAGTTCAAAGATTTAAATCAGGTGATAGTGTCTCTGATAAAGCAGAATTATTAAATTATTACGAAAGTTTATTATCTCCACAAACTTCTTCTGCATATACATCGCCTTTTAGAGATCCAAGTTTATCTTTCAATGATCAAGGTACACAAGGTATGGCTCCTCAAGAAGCGGCTATGTATAGACAAAATCAAATAAATAAACGCGCATTAATGCAAGGGCCATCGCTTAACGTGCCAATAAGCGGTATGGGACAAGTTAATTTAACGCCTCTTATCAAACAAAAGCAAGCAGAACAAACAGCTATTGCCGCTGCACAGGGCGGTGATGAAAGTAATGTAGAGTCAAGTGCGCATGGCGGAATTATGCAAGCACATTTGGGTCATTATGCTCATGGGGGAAACCCAAGACTACTCAAGGGGCCCGGTGACGGCATGTCAGATAATATCCCTGCAACCATAGATGGTAGGCAACCTGCAAGACTTGCAACAGGCGAATTTGTTGTACCTGCTGATGTTGTATCTCATATGGGTAACGGGGATACGGATTCTGGGGCTAAGAAACTTCATGACTGGATGGCTAAAGTACGCGAGGCGCGTACAGGTAATCCCAAGCAAGGCAAAGAAATTAACGCTGATAAATATTTACCAAAATAATGGCACTCTATCAAATTACCCCAAATCAATTGCCAAAAGTATGGCCCATAGTCGCACCTTTGCTTCAAAAAGCTATTGACGTTGATCCTGATTCAAACACAATAGAGCAAACAGAATATTCAGTTAGAACAGGTAAAACATTTTTGCTTATATGGGACGAACCAGAAGTTGGGATTACAGGCGCATGTACAGTTGAATTTTTTGATTATCCCCGTGAACGAGTTGCCCATGTTAATTTAATGGGTGGTAAAGGTATTGTTAGGCAACACGTATTTGAAGAAGCTAAAAATTGGATGAGACTTCATGGGGCTACAAAAGCACAGTGCTGGACTAAAGGAAGTCTAGTTAAGATGTATGAAAAAATGGGTATGGAAAACACCCATCAGGTTATGAGGATTAAATTATGATTCCACGTTTAAGAACTGAAGGTTATTCAGCGGACGGTATTCGTTTGTATCCTACAGGTGGAGGTAGTTCTACTCCTACTAATGTATCTAGTACAACCAGTACATCTAATATTCCAGCCTATGCCCAGCCGTATGTAGAAAATATGCTTGGCGCAACTGAGGCCCAATTATTTAATACTCAAGGCGCAACAAATCCTGACGGTACACCATTAATTGATCCGTCTACTGGACAACAAGTACAAAACATTACTGGATTTAGTCCATATCAAGCATATGGTTCTACGGATGCAAATGGTAATCCTGTTAGCGCCACGCAAGCTGCTCAATCTGCGGTAGCAAGTTTTCAACCTTTACAAACTCAAGCTCAACAAGGTATTGGGGCTTTACAGACTCCAGATCAATATAACCAGGCAATGAACCAAACCAATCAAGGTATTGCTGGGTTTGGAAATAGTGTTAATCAAGCAGGTCAATATGGTCAAGCGGGGTATAACGCGGGACAACAATATGCGGGTCAATCAGCAGATATTGGTAATCAAGCTGTTCAATCAGGTCAACAGTATGCGGGTCAATCAGCAGGACTTGCCGGACAAGCTAACCAATTAGGGCAACAATACGCAAATCAATCCGCTAACTATGGCGGTATGGGTGCAATGGCTGGCGCACAAGGCGCAAATATTGGAGCAAGTTTAGGTCAGCAATCTCAGAATGCGTCGCAAGGGCCGGGGTCAGTTTATTCTTACATGAACCCCTATATTCAAAATTCATTGAATCCATCTTTGCAGCTTCTTAATCAACAGTATGGACAACAACAAGTTGCAAACCAAGGAGCCGCTACACAAGCTGGCGCATTTGGTGGTTCTCGTATGGGAGTACAGCAAGCACTTACCAACCAAGGACAAAATTTAGCGCAACAACAATTAATTGGTAACGCATACAACACAGCTTTTGGTAATGCCCAACAGCAAATGAATGCAGCAAATCAAGCCGCTTTAAGTGGAAATGCTCAAGCACTACAAGGTGCGGGTGTAGGACTTCAAGGAGCTGCTCAAGCCGGACAATTGGGACTTCAAGGAGTTCAACAAGCTGGACAATTAACTGGACAGGCTGGCTCACAAGCTATGCAAGGCTATACCACTGGACTTCAAGGAGCTAATCAAGCTGGCTCACAAGCTATGCAAGGCTCTCAATTGGGATTGGCTGGAGTTAATGCTCAACAAACTGGACTTGGGCAACAATTGGCTGGGGCAAATCAATTGGCTAATCTTGGTCAACAACAGCTTGCTTCTCAAGAAAATATTTATAACATGCAAAATCAGGTTGGTGCGCAGCAGCAACAATACAACCAGAATGTTATTAATCAAGCAATGCAGAATTATGCAAATGCTCAACAGTATCCAATTATGCAGTTGGGTACGATGTCAAATATGTTGCGTGGTTTGCCTATGCAGGCTACAACTACAAACCAATACCAAGCACCACCTAGTTTAATTAATCAAGTGATTGGTGCTGGTGGAGCTGCGGCTACTATTGGCGCTTTAAGTAAAGCAAAGGGCGGTATCCTTAAAACTGGCATCAATTCATATGATGTTGGTGGGGCTATTCGCGCTGACTTAGAAAACATGCCAACCGATGCGCTGCAAGAAGAACTAAAGAAAACGCAAAGCCCAACTATTAAATCTGACATTCAGCAAATCATGGCGATGCGCAGTGCAGTGCCTCAAGCTAAAGCTGGTGGAATAATGTCTTATGCGGACGGCGAAAAAGTACTTACGCCTAGCGGGATTAACGAAGGTAACGCAGGTGAAGCAGAAGCCGCTGCAAATATGCAAAGCGGTATTAATACTGTAGCCCCAGAATTTAAATCACAGCCTGTAAGTCAACAGCAACAGCAATTAGGCATTGCCGGAATAAATCAATTACAAAACCCAACAGAAAGAGCATTCTTTTCAAATCAATACAATGATTTATCAAAACAATTAAGTCAATCTGATGATGAACGAATACAGAACAGACAGAATTTGTATGATAAATATCTTGGTAAAGATACAACTTTAAGTGAGTTAACTAAAGAAAAAGCCAATGCTAAAGCAGAAGGCGAACGTCAACGTCAGCTTCGTCTAGGAGAATTTTTCGCCAAGTGGGGTTCAACGCCTGGTCCTGTACTTGCATCAGGACTTTCTGCGTTTGCTAAAACAGTACCTCATATGATTGAAGACTCTGATAGACATGCAGGTATTATGCAAAAAATTGATGATTCTATTATTCAAGTTAATAGAGCGGACCGTCTTGAGAAAATGGGTAATATTAATGGAGCTATGACAGAAAAGAAAGAAGCCGCTGATAGAATGCAAAAACTTGGTGATGAGTTACGTAGAATTATTACTAAGCAAGAAGATGATAAAAGAGCACGTGACCTTGAAATTTCTAAAGAAGCAAACAATCTTCAACGTACTAAGATTGAAGCTGAGTCTAGAGTTACAGCTGCAGGAATTGGTGCGGGTAGTAGGCAGCAAGATGACCTCAAAAATGCTCTTGCCGCTAATGGTCTTGCTCTACAACGTCAAGAAGCTGTTTATAGAGATATTGATAATGTCAAGAAAACAACTACCTATGATATGTTAAAAAGAGAGGTTGATAATCTCGCAACAAAAATTGCTAGAAATCCAAAAGATGCTAATGCCCAAGTACAATACCAAACTAAAAAAGATGAGCTTGATACTATAAACAAAGGGTTTCAAGACCGTATTAATACAGCTAATAATTGGGTTAACGATACTAATTTATTTGTTGAGCAGGCTTACGGTAAAAAAGGTATAAAACGGGGTAATACATCGGATAATACGTCTTCGAATGCCCCTGACCCGAATGATCCTCTTGGCTTAAATAAGAAAAAATAATGAATTTAAAAGACTTTAGAGCGCAGTATCCTATGTACGACTCTATGTCGGACGAGGATTTGGTCAATGGTTTGCATGAAAAGTTTTACTCAAGTATGCCGCTTGAGGATTTTCATAAGCAAATTGAATATAAGCCCGTTAAAACAACTAAAGCTTCTACCCCTACTTCCACTGCGCCACCAGAAGATGAAGGATTCTTTTCACATTTAACCCGAACCGCTGGAAATACGTTACCCCAATTTGTAGGTACTGCAGGAGCTGCGCAAGCAGTAACAGGACTTGCTTTAGGTAAACTTGGCGCGACCGATACAAGCAAAGAATACATTGAAAAAGGTCTAGAGAAGATGAAGTATGCTGAAGAGCATACTGATACCCGCGAGACTGATGAATTTACAAACGCCCTGCATAAAGGCGTAGGCTCAGTTATGAGCGAATGGCTACCAAGTATGATTGGTTCCGGAATAGGTAATACAGCTGAAACTCTAGCGTTTATGGGAATTGGCGCTGCGGCTGGAGCAGGGGCTGGACTTGGAGCTGGCGCAATACCTGGCGCAGTGGCTGGCGCAGTAGAAAGAACTTTAGTTAAACAAGGTATTAAGACCGCCGCAGAAAAAATTGTAGAAGAACAAGTCGCCAAAAAAGTTGCTGAAGGTGTAACTAAAACTGAGGCTAAAGCTTATGCCCAAAATATTGCTGATAAATTTGTAGAAACTGAAGCGGCACGAGCAGCAAAAGATATAGTCGCTAAAGGTGCTTATAGACAAGCAGGTGCAAAAGGCATAGGCGCTACTGCAGGTATGGTAGGTCAAGCCGGAATACATGGCGCTGGTGAAGTTACAGGACAAGCATACCAAGCTGAACAACAACGCGCACAACAAGAAGGGCGCGAAACGGATATTAACAATCTTGATCTAACTCGTATTGTTCCTGCCGCAGTACTTCACTCAGCTGCTGATTATTTTAATGAAAAAATTGGACTAGGCGCTTTAAAGTTGCCTGAAGCTGCTGGTGAATCTTTAGTACTTGATGTACTTAAAAATATTTTTGTTACAGGAACTAAAGAAACAGGTGGCGAACTTGCTCAAACAGTACTAGAACGTTTCGGCGCTCATCTATCTTTAGCAGATGCAGATGCTCTTAATGACTACATAAATACTATTGCCGCGTCATATGGTATGTCCGTTGGTCCAGGCGCAATTGGCGGCGCAAGAGCACACCTTGTTACTAAAGCGGATACGCAACAAAAAACCGCAGAAGAAATGGAAAAAATCCGTAAGGATGCTACAAGCGGACGAGAAGTAAAAGAAGATTTATCATCTATTTCAGACACTGAAACACTTGCTGGATTAACGCCAGCTGTAGGTAAAGTAGGTAAAAAGAATGTACCTCTTGCTGAAGAACATGAGGATACTAAAACTGCAAAAGCAGATGCAAGCAGTACTACAAATCAACCGTTGGCTACTGATCAAGTTGCAGCTGTTACTACACCTACTGAAACAAAAGAACTTACTCTTCTTAAACCCGCAGAACTAAAAATGACTGCCGAGGAAATTGAAGATTACATTGAAAAAAATAAAAATGTAAAAGGCGCTAAAAAAGCAAATACCCTTACGAAAATTGCGCGGCTACAAAATAGACTAGAGGAGTTAAGAAATGCTGAGCAGCCTAACGGACAACCAAGTGGAACAAGCACTGAAGTGGTACAGCCAGCCAATCAAGGACAGCCCGCCGGAGGAACTACCGGACCTGACGCAAATGGAGTGGTTTCTACTGGGCAGAATGCTGGAATGCCTAATGTTGGAGAAGCAACAAAACCCCCTTCAATAACAGTACAAAACGCGCAAGGTACGGTAAACCTTTTAAAACAAAAAAATCCAAAATTATTAGATCAAGTTACTGAACTGCATGCTCAAGATATGACAGCAGGGCAAATTGCGAAACAATTAAATGTTGACCCTGATTTAGTCCGTGATATTAGATTAGGTTTAGATTTACCAAGTCAAGGTAAAGCTAGCGGTAATGTGTCGATGAATATGCCTGGAGATGCGCAAGAACGAGCCACGTTTGAAGCTTGGAGAAATAAATATAACGCATCTAAAATTCCTGCAGTAAAAGTCTCTCCTGAGACACAGACAAAGATTGATGCTTTAGAAGTGTCCATTCAGCAGCTTAAAGACCAAGGCGTACCAGATAATAACAAGACTCTTAAACGCCAACAAGATCAACTTAATAAACTTAAGAATGCAGTTACACCGGGCCCTAAACTTAGCGCTAAGCGTGAAGTAGAGTTTTCTCCGTACATAATGGATGAAGATCAGTCCGAAGAAGAAAACATGCAAGCGGCTATGGAGCTTGGGGATTTGCACGAGTCTTTACATGAAGCTACGCTTAAAGAACAACTTGAAGAATCAAAGCAAAAGAAAGCCCCATCATTTGAAGCGACTGAAAAACAGCGTGAAGATTATGATGCTATGCGTGAAGAAAGTCAGCAAGAAGCTGAATCGCATAATGAAAAACGCAAAGAACTTGTTGCAAATCTTGAGCGTCTTGATCAAGAGCATGAGGATGCGCTTAGAGAAAAACATGAAGCGGAAGATTCTGGAAATACCGAGGCTGCGGCGGACGCGTCTCGTAGAGCAGAAGAAGTATTTGATCAGTATATAGATGCAGAAAAAGCGCTTAATGACCACGGAGAGACTAAGCGCGGGCTGCCAAGATGGAGAGGCGAATTACAGCAAGATGAAAAGGATGTTTACTTCTCTCATATCCGCAAGGGTACTCCGGCTGAACATCGTAAAGCTAAAGAAATTTTACTTAGCTATTTAAATAGTAAAAAAGGTAGACCTACAGAACACCAACGTGTTATTAATAGCTACGATGAAAATCGTGATATTGCTGGTACGCGTTTTGGTATTAAATTTCCAAGTTGGGAGCAACTGTCTGATAAAGCCAAAAGCATATACCTGAAAGAAATTGTTAATAATGCTGGTCTTCAACAGGATCAGGGCTTTGTTAAACTTGCGCAGCAATTAAACCTAGAAAATAAAAAAGTTACTGAAAGAGAAAAAATTCAGGAAGCTAAACGTATACAAAAACGTATAGAAGAAATTGCAGCAGAATCTAAAAAGAATCAAGAAGAATTACAACGCCTAAGAGACAAACAACGTAGAAACGTATCTCCTTTTATTGGGCGTGGTTCATTTGTACCTGATAATGTTATAAGCATGATTAGAGATAATAATCTGCAAGGCATTCTTGGATACTTAAAAAATTTACCGTTAGCGCGTAATGTAAATAAACAAGTTGCTACTCTGTTGCATGGTATGAAATTAAATACCAGCATAAAGCTTGTTGCGGAAATGCCCGATAAGAGTGATGATTTAGCTCAATACGATCCAGTAACAGACACAATATACTTATCCAAAAATGGTTTAACTGTACCTACTATTTTGCATGAGATTGTTCATGCAGCTACTGTTAAAGTATTAACTCATTACTTGTCTGGCGATCACAGCTTATTAACACCTACGCAGCTCCAGGCTTGTAAACAGCTTGAAGCTATTATGAATGAAACAAAAGATCAGTTAGAGTCAAGTCATCCTAACGCATATAAAAACCTGCTTGAGTTTATTGCTTATGCAATGACCAAAAAAGAATTACAAAGTGACTTAGCTGAAATATCTCCAGACTATAAACTTTATGAAGCGCTTGGTTTAAATAAACAAATCATTACTAGTCAGTTGCCTGGTAAGCGTTCTGCTTGGTCTGCATTTAAAAATTCTATAGCAAGAATTATCGGAATTAAAAAGAATACAGTTTATGAGCCAAATAGACCAAACTTTTTCTTAGAAGTAGCTAGTGCATTTGAAGATATCATGGCTGTGCCAACAGAGCCAATATATTTGCCCGAAACTTTATCAGCTAAAAAACCAACAACTAAAGATGAACTTAAACGTGAGCGACAAAATTATGATCTTAAGCAGGACGAAAAACCAAAAACTTGGCGCGAAATTTTAAATATAGTTGGAACCGCAAAAGGTTGGGCATCCGTAGGAACAGTATTCCAAAGTGATAGCACTCCTATTAGATTATGGGAAGCTGATCTTGCAAGAGCAAGAATGATAGAACAAGTTGGAGACAAGGTTAATAATATTTATGAACAACTTACTTTAACTGCCGCTAAAGCAAGGGAATTTTTTACAAAATATTTAGAAGACCCAATAGCAGATTTACATAGATCTCTTGCTACTTTTACCGAAGTTGCGGGATACAAAACTATTGAAGTAAAAGATAAAGACGGAAAGTTAGTTAAGAAAAAACCATTGCAACAAGCTATTGAACAATTGCATATGTATCTTGAGGCCATTCATGAGCCTGAACGCCGTATGGTTAAATTCATCATGTCTGTGCCTTTGAGCTTAACTCAAAACTTAATACATAACGGTAAAAAGATTAGCGCTGCTACGCGCCGCGCTGACATTATTAAATTGCTAGATTCTAAAAAATTAACTAAAGGTCAAGCTCAACAATTGCGTACTGAATTAGATAATATGATTTTCCAAAAAGATTCTGCAGGAAATATTATCTATGTAAACGGTGTGCCACAAGTAAACAAACTTTATGTAGACCCGGCTGGAGAAAGTTCATACGGTATGACATCTACAGATATTACAAACCAAATGTACAACGCTACAGGTTTGCCGCTTAAGAGCGATAAATTTATATCAGTTGAAAAAATAATGAATGAATTTAATTCTAGCCCGCACAAAAAAGAAATCCAAGCCGTGATTAATGCTTTGCAAGTTGTGCATACTAGAACTGCTGAACTTAATAGAATCGGTAACTACTGG